>ERZ1034917.1309-NODE-1309-length-16040-cov-4.286519_pt1 | contig 16040 bp, 7 predicted proteins | sample MGYA00520605_ERZ1034917 | MGnify/ENA primary metagenome ERZ1034917 (study PRJEB33766, sample SAMN09781784) | gut metagenome | biome: gut microbiome | host: Homo sapiens | place: Madagascar | study: EMG produced TPA metagenomics assembly of the PRJNA485056 data... | reverse complement strand
CCATAATGCACAATATGCTGGTGAAGCTTACGATTTTGGAAACCAATTTCCCCCTGAATGCTAATTTCTTCAGTGATAAAAATCTGGTTTCGGATTATTTTTCACGGGACAACTCAACCCACAACCGGACATGCCATTGGGCAGCGGCTTTTAACCTGATTTTTTAGAATGGAGGATAAAAAAGATGTCGGAAAATAATTTTCCCGACATCTTGATATCTTGGCATACGACTGAATTATTTTGCTTCGTTTTGAAAATCATGCAAATTTGCCGTTCCTGCTGCGATTACACCGGGATTCAGCGCGACTCCATGCTCTTCATCCAGCCAGTGCCGGCCATTATAAATCGTTACCGGACGAATTTCGCGGAAAGTACGAGGGAAAGCCTCCCGGAATGTAGCTTGAAAACGAATTTGAAGCGGGAAAAACGGTTTTTCAAAACTTTCATAGTCTTCAATATCCGCGAAGCTATGAGGGGGGAAGGGATTCCAGATATACCCGGCACCAGCAAACAAAGTAATAAAATGGTTTTCCAAATCATTACGTCCCCAGAATGTCAAATCAATTCCCTTCAAATTGCTGATGTTGCTACCGCGCTGTGCAAAATACCTGGTGGCATGAAAAGCGCCACGGTATTGCCCCATGCTTTCGCCGGCACCAGCCCACCATGCAGGTTGTCCTGCACCATATCTTCCCAAGGTATAATCCATGTGAGGGCGTTCAGAATTCCAATAGCACCAGGGTTCGACAATAATATCGTCCTGGATCTCCTGAGGAATCGGTCGCCCGGCATGATCTCCCCAAATCATCAACTTGAATTCTTTGCGAAGCTCCCGGCCAATTTCTTTGAGTAAATCGTAGTAGCGGCGAACCAGTTTTTCCGGTGTAAATCCCGGCAATTCATCTTCTTTTACAAACCAGTTGGCTTCATCCAACCCAAGATGAATGATTGATTGTGTCGGCATAACTTTTGCCACCTGGGTAATCAGGTCTTTCATCAATTGGAATGTGGCATTGCAGAACAGGAAACTGGAGCCATTATAGACTCCCGGCCCTCCACGCAACTCAGGCCGATGATAGACAATCGATCCCACATGAGCCCATCCCTCAATTTCCGGAATAATTTCAACATGAAATTGTTTGGCATACTGAACGACTTCACCCAAATCCGCAACAGTAATGGCATAGGGATTGTCAGAGCCGAAATCGTGTCCTTCAAAACGAATTCCGCAAAGCTCATCATCAAACAGATGCATGTGAAGCACATTAATCTTCAACCGTGCAAGCAAACGGATCATGTGCTTTAACATCGGGACAGTATAAATACTGCGTCCCATATCGACCATAAAAGAACGCTTTGGGTAGTGGGGATAATCGGTAATCACCGCAGTTGGCCAGAGTTCGCCTTTGTGCGCAAAGGCAATCAGTTGCAGCAAAGTTTGCCAACCGTAATACATACCCGACGGATCTGCTCCGTAAAGACGGATGCGATCAGAATCAATTTTCAAGACATATCCTTCGGGATGCACTGCAACCGCCGGGTTAATTTCAAAGATAACCGGCAGTCCATTGGCCGCCACGATCCCGGGGCGATGAACCTGCATCATATCCGCAGCAAATTCCGCTGCGTATTCTCCGGAAAAATGATATGTTTCCGGTGTAGCCAATCCGCCGCCAGTCAATTCAATTTGTCGGGGCGCAGGCCAGATCCGTTGATAAAAACTCATAAAAAAACCTCTCTATTTGCATCGGTTAAATATATAACATGTACACAATAACCGTTTTATTCTTTTGTTGGCCATGCAACATCAGGAGGCGATTTCACACCGTCCTTATTCTTCTTTGTCGATATCAAGATCCGGAATACCTTCTGCAAATAAGGTCATGGCTGTCGCATGAGCAATTTTCACTTGCTTCAACTCGCCGATCCGGGTATCATTGTCAGGCGCAAACATCACACTGCGGGCGCCATCAGATCGTCCGACAAAACGCGCAGGATTGCGACGACTGGGACCTTCTACAAGAATTTCTTCCCATTTGCCGATACGGGATCGATTGCGTGCCAGAGACGACCGTTGCAGTTCAGATAATAAAATCTGATTCCGCTCTTCCTTGACTTCCTGGGGAACATCATCAGGACATTCAGCACTTCGTGTCCCTTTTCTTGGAGAATACTTAAAGATATAGGCGTTATCGTATTGAACCATCTGCATCATTTTACGGGTTTCGTCAAAGTCTGCATCCGTTTCCCCGGGAAATCCGACAATAATATCTGTAGAAAAGGTTATCTCCGGAGCGACGTTGCGAAGCGCTTCGACAATTTCATAATATTTTTCAGCAGTATACTGTCGATTCATTGCCTTGAGGATCTTGTTGGAACCGGACTGTAAAGGCAGATGAACACTTTTGCAAACTTTAGGCAAAGCCCCAATTGCCTGTATCAATTTTGCATTAAAATAGCTGGGATAAGGCGAAGTATAACGGATTCGGTACAATCCATTAATGTCATTTAACTCTGACAGAAGGTCTGCAAAGGGAGAAATATCATCCGGCGGCGGATTAATATTGCCGCCCCAGCCGTACGCTGCGACATTCTGCCCCAATAACAGGATTTCCCTGACTCCATCGGCAACCAAATCCTTTGCTTCTGCGATGATGTCCGCCCGTTCCCTGCTGATTTCCCGTCCACGCACATAGGGAACAATACAATAGGAACAAAACCGATTGCAGCCTCGAGTAATCGCAATCGAGTCCTGAAACCGCCGATTAGCCGGGGTATGGTGATATCCCATCTCAGTAAGCACATCCGTACTCTGCTCCAGGAGAGAAATATGCCGCCGCTCACTGCGCAGTGATTCAATAACTTCCGGCAAAGTATGCAGTTGCCCAGTCCCCAGGACAAAATCCAGATGAGGTAACTCCTTAAAAAGCTCTTCGCCCCGATTCTGCGCCATGCAACCGATTACCCCGATCAAAACATCCGGACGGGAAAGTTTGAGCTTTTTCATAAATCCGATTTTGCCGATGGCTTTGCGCTCTGCCTGTTCCCGTACACTGCAGGTATTGAAAATCAACACATCGCCTTCATTTTCATCGGCAGTAATTTCGTAGCCCAGTGACGCCAGTTTCCCAGCAAGTGCTTCTGAGTCACGCTCATTCATCTGGCAACCGTAAGTTTTAATGTAAACTTTTATTGTATCTTTCATTCCCAAAAGCCTCTGAGACATATGGCTATGCAAGACAGAAATTGTCACGGTGAATCATTTCAACATCGGCATCACGTCCCAGTAAATGAGAAATTTCTGAGCCGTGTCTTCCCATGATCTGCTCACACTCTTCACTCGAAAAATTGGATAACCCTCTTCCCAGCAACACCCCTTCGGCGTTGCAAATGTCCAGAGTATCACCGCGGCGGAATTTTCCTTCGCTGGCAATCACTCCAGAGGGCAACAGGCTTTTCCCTCCTTCGACAATTGCCGTTGCCGCACCGGCATCAACCGTCAATCGTCCAGATGACTTGGCAAAGAAACGAATGAAGCGTTTGCGGGCCTGCAATCTGCCATGATTCGGCAAAAACAATGTCCCGATATCCTTTCCTGCCGCAATATCGCTTAAAACATTTTCCGCACGGCCATCGGCCACCCACAACGATTGCCCGGTAGCTGTCACCATTGCCGCAGCACGGAGTTTGGAAATCATGCCTCCAATAGATAAAGTTGCATTATCGGTTCCCGCGGCATCAGCCCGCATCTCCTCACTGATTGCCCGGACGACACTGATCCGTTCTCCAAGGGAACCATCGGCATTGCGCTTGCGCAGGCCTGACTCGGTCGTAAGGATAATCGTTAATTGCGCCCCAGTCATTATCGCCAGCATGCCAGACAAAATATCATTGTCGCCAAATTTTAATTCATCGACAGACACAGAATCATTCTCGTTGACAATCGGTAAAATGTCGTATTTCCATAACGCATTGATACAATTGAGGACATTCAAATGGCGCTCGCGACTGCGTAAATCGGCAGCAGTCAACAGTAGTTGTGCAGATTTGAACCCGTATTCCTGACACGCAGCATCATAACGCGACATCAATTTCTCCTGTCCGATTGCTGCGAGCGCCTGAACTTCAGAAAGAGCTCGTGGGCGTCTGGTCATATGCAGTTGCTGCATCCCAATACCTACAGCACCGGAACTGACCAGCAACACCTGATAACCTTTGCTGCGCAACTGGGCAATTCCAGCGATCAGTTTTGGAATCAACCAGACATCTGTCAACAACCGTGTCCCTGCTTTGACAACAATTGACCGGCAGCCGTCCAAAACCTGACGCCGCGCTTCAAGTGCCTTTTCCAATTCATTCATCTTGCGTTATCACCAATATCATTTTCGTTTTTACAGAAGACCTCCGCTAACCGGATTCACCATTCCCCTCTCTCCCCGAGGGAAAAGCAATTGTGGTTCTGCGGAGGTATTCGTTCAATAATTCTTTATAATATACGGCAGTTATGTTTGGGAAACAAGTTATTCTCCTGCTTTTTGGTAAACTTTTACTCCTGTTTCTGTAAAGATTCAATCATGTCGGCAAGTTTCGTGCGCAATGCGTTAATTTCATCGCGGGATTCGCAGAAACCGGTCATTCCGGGTGAAAATTTTCTGCGGATGTTTTCCAGCTCAGCAGTCATAGCTTTGCGTTCTGCAGCAGGGATTTCTTCGTTGGCAAGCAAGCGCTGCAAAATGCGCACGTATTGCCAGTCTTCTATGCCGTCGCGCATTGCCAACAAACGCGCGGAAGGAACGACGCTGTTCTCTTTCCATGGATACAGCAAACTTCCCATACCACTGTTATTTTCGTTCCAGCTGGTATTCCATGTATCAAAACACTCTGGAAACTGCAACTCAACATCGGTATTTTTGCGCCACATATTGATATTCCAGTAGAGCCAGCCCGATAAATCATAGGATAAAAGCGGCCAGAAAAAAGCTCGGGAATACAACCTTTTCTGGTCAACCCGTTCAAAAGTCGGATAGGGATAATATGGACTGCCGCCCACATACAGAAACATTTTTTCTTTGCCCAATTTCTCAAGGTCTTCCACATAAAAATCTACTCCAGTCGGACAAAAAACATCAAGCAGCTCATAAAGCTCCGGCAACAACCCTATTTCCGGCGCAGTCGTTGCACAAAGCGTATCCGGGAATGCTTTTTTTGCACATAACAGAGCCTGGCGTAAATCTTCATTATATTCCCTGCCGGCTTCGTCGAATCCAAAGAGTAATGTTTTCTGCTCTTTCCCGCCAAGCCGCTGAAATTCCGCAAGGTTATTGCCATAATACCGGATCAAACGGGAACGCGAACAATTAAGGATATCAAGAGAAACCGCATCCGGATCCAGATTTTTAAAAGTAATCCCATTCCGATCGCGCCCGGCAACAGAAAGGTCAAGAGAAACAGCAAACCCATCAGTAAATTCTTCGGAAACGGCAGTTTCTTCTTCTGTAGCAAAAGCGTTTTCAATCGGTTCAGAAACAGTTCCGCCCTCAACATCGCGGAAAACGACGCCATCATCACCATCCAGAGACACTCGGAAATATCCATACATATTATTATGGTCTTTATTTTCATATACGGCAACAAGGGTGGGATAAGAACCGAACCCGTTTTCCGGGACAAAACGCAGTAACGCATCACCACAGATTGAATCCTCTGAAGGAATCAGTTGCCATTTCCCCGGGATTTGTTCCCGTGTTCCGTCGGCATTTTGACCATAAAGAGACATCTTTTCCGGCATATCCGGACGAGGCGGAGCCATGCGGGTATAGTCTCCCAACGTGACAAGCCCCACGCTGCCGGGTTTGACGACTTCTTCGCGAATTTGTTCCAAGGGGCTGGATGAATAGATGTCTGTCGGATCAAAATTATGGCGCATCAGTACTTTTGCGCCTGCAAGCAACGCTTCACGGGACGCCTCTGTATTGCCGTCGCGATCAAAGAAAGCCCGTGCATCCAGCTGCCGCAGCCCTGGCAATCCCATCGGCCGATCTGTACCAAGGGAAAAATCGTAGACATGAAACGTCAAAGGCATTTCTGTTTCTTTCCCATCTGCCTCGACCGCAATTGTTGCAGTATAGTCTCCGGCGGCAAAATCATCAGGGAGTTTTACATCAATCCAGACAGACGCATTTTCTCCCTCTGCAAGCTGCAAGTCGACCGTTCCGTTTTCTGCCGGGATCAGGATATCGGGGTAACGGGTATCTCCGTCGCCGTCGGCTTCAAGATGTTCAGTAATTGCCTCTGTTAAGCGAACACAATCAACGTTGTATAATTCTACAACCCGCTTATCCGGTACGCCGGGTCCGGTAAGAGACTTTATGGAAACAGAAATGTCCGTCGGCTCTGTTGTCACTCCCGCGATGAGAAGCTGGCAGCTTTCACCTTCGCCACCCGCCAAATTCAAATTCATTGCCCTCGTCGATGCCCCCAGATACGGTTTATCCGGGAACAACACTGCATCGGCATCTCCCCAAGCTGCTACCGCAACAGGAGTTTCATCGGCATTCACAATGGGAATCCAGCCATCTGGCGTTGATTTGGTTACGCGATACGCTCGCTCAAGCAACCTTTTGACCTTCCGTAAATTGTTTCGCGCACTCTGCGCTTCAGCGATCCCTCCCAGATAATGATGGTATTCCCGATCGAAAATATCCCCCATATAATCAGGACGAATCCGGAAATCTGCTGCGAACTGGAGAAAGACATTAAACCGATCGAGGACTTCGGGATCAGAGAGCAAAGCGTCGGCGACCCCACCGCATTCCTCTCCAAATTCCTTCATTTTTGCATTCACTGCCGAACGAATTTGATTTCCTGCAAGAATCCATTCGGAATAGGCTTGAGGTGCAACCGCAAAAAATTTCTTTAATACCTCCGCATGTTGTGCAAGGAGATGATCGTATTCATCCAGCTCTTTTATGGATTGACGAAGATGCAGGATCCCCAATACCGGCAGAAAAACCGGCCGTGTTTCCATTTCCGGTACCACGACGCCATCGGGAAACTCAAGTTCTACACCGGTACGACGTGCGCCACCGCGCATCAATGCAATACACTTGCCTTCGTCATCAAAGGCCAGCAGCCTTGTTCCACAAACCGCAACACGAAGCTGTTCCGCAGGAATACTCGCCTCAATAGCAACATCCTTCCCGGGAGCATGACGAGTAAAAATGAATTCTCCATTATGGTAAGCAACCTGAATTTCTGTTTTGTCAGTCCAGCGAAAAACCGGCATTACCTCCGGAGTTAAAGTAATAAAAACAGCATCTACCGGCACACTATCGGCGCTACGGGCAAATTTGGCATATTTCGTTACAATGGGCTGAGAGTCTGCCAAGGTTACTGTTTCGATGCCGAACCCAGGTAATCCCCATAAGCCGGCAACACTGACAATCCCTGCGGTCAAAACAATATTTCTTGAAACACAATACACGATACCATACTCCTCTTGCTTAATAACGTGGCAGATTTGCCGGATCTTCAAAAACAGACCAACGTTCCAGATACTTCAAATCCCCCAGAAGGTTCCTGCTGTTTTTTCCCTTCCAGTCATTGAAAATAAAAACGCCGTCAGCCCCCATTTTGAATCGTTCATAAGCGACGTGGCGATAATAGTCGGCTGACGTGTCAATATTGTGCCCTTCGGTCATGCCGGAAGCAATCTCTGCATCGGTTAATTCCATTTTGCCTACCTGATCGTAACATCCCTCAATTCCAGGATACAACTGAATCCCTGATCCTTTGACCATATCCACCCAGTCCTGGAAATTATACTTTACATTGCACTCCAGCCCCGGCTGGTGGGGAATCAAAATATCAACCAGTTTTTCGTTAATGATCGTCGGCAAATCGAATCCGTACTCAGAAGGGTTATCTGCGGGAATCCGAGTAGCAATAGTATATTTTTTCCCAGTTTCCGCACTCTTTTCCTCTACGGCTTTGCGTACCTCCCGGAAAAAGGTATTCATGAATTCTTTACGTACTTCTTGAACCCGTGGATCTGAAACGGGAAACTGCCGCATGTCTTCGCCGAATTTTTCTTGAAATCTCGCACAGACGATCTCTTCATATCCAATTGTATCAGGGTAACGGCAAAAGTCCATATTAATTCCATCAGCTCCCATATCCAGCATTTCCATCAGAACCCCGATACGCTGACGTCGAATTTCCGGGAAAGCATAGCTCATCTGTGTACGGATTTCCCCGTTAGCGCTGTACTGACGAAATTCCGGATGATCGTGCCAGAACTTTCCATTCATCGGCTCATAAGGATGGCCGTCATACGTCCAGTAGTAGGCGCTCATGCGCAGTGATCCGAAAAATTTCATTCCTTGTTCATGGGTGCGTTCCAACAGCGTTTTATAATAGGGAAGACCAGCCTCATCCATCTTACGCAAAAAAAGTGCTGCGTCAAGTTCTGATTTTCGACTCCACACTTCCGGTTTATATTCGAGCTGCCCTTCTCCGTAGTAATCAGCAAATTTACTGGGAAAGTTCACTGCGCCGGAAACCAGTGCTGCAAGTTCATAAACTTCCGTATCGGTGTCTTTAAAAATATCGACACAACTGAGAAGTTTTTCCCGGCTCCAAGGCTCATTTCCGAAATAATCGGAGTAACCGTCGTTATTGTAAATCACCCGTTTATTCCCCGAAGGATTGTTCTGGTAAGACGCCAATTCCTGTTCTTCCGGAGTCAATTTCCGAATGCGAAGATATTTCATTCCCAACGCCCGATCCCGTACCGTAAAACTCAGAGAATCTTCAGAAAAGTCCCCAAACCCGAGGAATATTTCCTGTACTTTGACCTGATCATCAAAGTAGTGCCATGCAAATTCACACTGTTCGCCAGCAAAATCTCCGAATCGATACTGAATTGCCGGATATGGACTTTCAAATGCGCCGTACACGGCCACCATGCCCTCTTCCGGCAATGACAACGTATACTCCACGTCAGGCGCCAACCGAAGCTCAGAACCATCTTTGCTGCCATCAGCAGGAGAGGAAAATGCACTCAAGTTCGCAATAATTCCTTCTTCTCCCTCGGCAAGTTCCATTGCGTCAGCATCAAAAGGAAAATACAATTTCCGGGGAATGCGCACTCCCATATTGATTGTATGAAAAACGGTTCCAGTGACATCCAGAATTTCCATACGCACCGGATAATTTCCAGCCTGCAACGCCGAATCCACTGTTTCCGCAACAAATGCGCCATCTTCTTTCCGAGCTTCGACAGTAAATGTTTCACCGGAATTGGGATTGGTAACAACGAAACGGGCTCCGGCAGGAGTCTCCGTAATGTCCGGAACAGTCCGCATTTTGAATGAAAGCTTTCCCTCTTCCTGCTTCAGGAGGTCTTCCCATTGAAATACCAAGGGAGATTTCAGTGCAGTTGGCAATCCCAGGCGCCATCCCTGCATCATGGCAAGCATTTCAGCCTGACTTACGCCACGGTCTATCAGCGTTACGTTGTCAATATCGCCCTGAAACGGCTCGTAATTGGAACCATCTCCAATCATAACCGGAAAATCGGCGTCATCAATCCGGAATTCTCCGGTATAGGTGTCCGACGCCCGTAACTTTCCGTCTATATACAACTCAAATACATTGCCGCGGCGAACACCGGCAACCAGAATCCATTCGCCAGTACGGGTCTCTGGAGTATCCATATAGACACGATTCCCTTTCCCGTTACCAACGACAAAATGATAACCGAACTCATTTTGTGCGAGCACCACACCGCGCATTCCGCCGAGATCTTCAGATTTGCGGAAAATACCGCTGGGAGCATATCGCTCCGGACGTACCCACGCACAGATTGTAAAGTCACCCGTCCCTAACGAAAAAGCATCTCTGGGCGCCACTTCCACACCTGCTTTGTTTTTTCCATCGAAATGAAGCGCCTGTCCCAGTATTCCGGCAGTATAAGTCGCAACATTGGCCGGAATTTCACCACCGTCATCCCACGTCCATTCTCCCGTTGCTGCACCTGCATGATACGCAGTGACACAAATGGAAGCAGCAATTATCGTACATCCGAACTGTTTCATCGTTTCTCTCCCTGTTTTTTGTGTATTCCGGAGGATACTATGAAGCAAAAAAATGGACAATGCAAGACGGAAACCAAAATTTTTTCGGCTTTTTTATTCCATTGGTTTATTTTGGTACGACTTTTAATACCAAAGATTTTCAAACGAAAAATTATCTTTTTTGCGACAACACATCACGGCAAAAATTGCGGATTTCTTCTGCTCCATTAAAATGGCCAAATCGTTGAATTACTTCTTTGACCTTTTGATGTAGCTCCGCGATTTTCTCGTTATCTGCGCGCTCTCTGAAAAAATTTTCTGTTTGCTTAAGCATCAGGTAATCCTGCATTCCACGGCGCCAGGCAAACGCCCGTCGCGATGGTTGAACCGTATGGCCGGCAGGATAAAACAAGGCAGTATCATATCCGGGAGATGAAGCGCGATATAGCGGATCTCCGGAATACGTTCCGGCAAACGCCAAAGCTAATCCAGCGCAGTTACGATCAAAACAACTCCAGAATTTTACGGTATATTCAGCAAATGGATGTCGAATTTTTTCTTCGCGTCCTGCAGGTGCGAAGTAAATCATCAAAGGGTTTTCTCCAATCTCTTCGGCATATCTCACTCGTTTTTCCCTGAGTGAATCAAAATCAGGCATCCAGATATCCACGTACGGAGCAAAAGAATCAATCCCCCGCGAGTCATAGGGAATGGCATTTAGAAAAATACAACACTCAGGAAACACTTCTTTCGTCCATCGGCAAATACGCAAAGCCGCTTTGTTCGCGGATTCATAGTCCGGAGTAAAAAGGATACGTTCCTGACCGATTCCCTGTTGTTCAAGGTGCTCAAAAATTGCCAACAACCACGCTTTATAGGCTTTTTCGAAAGCCGGAGAATCAAATGGGATTCCGAACAGGTCTTCGTTCTGAATATGTTTGCTGAAAACAGCAGGAGTTAGCACATAATACTCGAACCGATCTTTTGTTTCAGACAACAACGAATCCAGATTCGTAAAATCCAGTTCATCTGTCCAAGCGCCGTCTGCATCTACGCGCGGACGTGGTAAATGAAGTTTTCCTGAAATTTGAACGGCATTAAATCCGTATTCCGCCAAAGCCTGAAAATGTGATTTGGCAAAAAGGGGATGAGCTGTCTGAACTTCTGGTGGAATTGCATCCCATCCGAAAGACAAAAACTCTTTTTTATCCTTCTGAATAGAAACATTCCCGACTGAAAAATTCAAATCGAGTTCGTAGGGTTTCCACGCGGCGCCATCAATCGGGCGAAAGATTAGTTTTGCAAAATTTTTCTCGGCAGCTTCAGGTAAAGCCTGTATTGAAATGACACTCTGAACCGTAGTTCCCGGAGCTATCTGGTAAATCCCTGCCGGATTTTCTGCGAGCAAATCATAGACAACACTTTTTTCATACGTTGCCACCGGATACGCCGTATATTGTTTCACCACAAAACCGGAAATCCCCTGCCCGGAAACCGCAGCAGATTCATCAGATTGCACTAGGACTTGAACGGTTTGCGGCTGTTCGGACAAATTGGTCAGCACGAATGCAAAATCCCGGACTTCCTCTTTCAAGAATGTCGCATTTAACGTCTTTTCCGGAGGTGCTGTCGTCGGTGCCGGCGAGGCAGGATCTAAAGCATTCACGCTCTGAAAAGCCACCGGAAATCCCGCCATCAGCCATTGCGAATAAAAGCTCTTTTCTTCATATTGATTCGCGAAACGAATCATCTTTTCTGCTGACTCCACATATTCAGCAACCGATGTTGTCGAATCAAAAGCTTCCGCTGTTGCCAGTACCGCATCCAGTTCTTGAATCAAACTTTGAATATCCTTCGGCAGAGTCTCGCCAAAATCTGCACGAACCCGCTGAGAAATGATATCACGGTTCAGTAAATCCGGTACAGCAGAATTGAAAACAAGACGCCCGAAACGTTCCGGGACACGAAATCCACCTCCCGTCGGCGACCATGCCTGCAATTCATTTCCTGTCGGCCGGGATCGATAAATCCCGACCCGCATCTCCTGACCGGCAACAGGCGGGGTATCCGTCAATGCAGAAAATGGAATGGCAGCCTCGAGCACCCATTGATTTTCCGTACGGACCACTGCACTGGCAAAGTCCGGATTATAACTGAAGCTGTCGTCACCCAAAGCATCATAGGACTGATTCAATGCATCGATAATGAATTGGCGAATCACCGGCGATTCCGGATCGGTTTGAAACAGCAATTCAATGGAATCATTTTTCCAAACTTCTTTGTCGTGCCCGTCAAAAGATTCAAGAATCAGCGTAGAAAGTTGTGGTTCCTCGCAAATTAGAGCGATATAAAGATTCTCGTCATCGCAGCCGAGGAATCCTACCGTAGCAACATCGGTTTTTTCCCCGGAGGCACAAAGGGTAAACGGGGCAAGCCGTCCGGCATTGCTCCATTCCCCCTTTTCTAAAATCCCGTCAATTTTCGGAGCTGAAATCTGCGGGACATTGACCTGCGGCGGCATTTTCTCTGGTGCTCCGGACAAAACAGTGGAAATTCCCAATGCCGTACTGAAAACCCCCCACTGAAATAATTGACCAATCAGGCTGTGCTCATTCATTACTACTCTCTTTTCTTCAATTCAATTCTGTTGCAGGGAAATACGACATTCTCCGTCTGTTCCTGAAAGTTTACGGATTGTAACCGACAATACACAACTATTGTTGCCTCCCGTCGTAGCAGTTGCATCAAACGGGATCATCCTCTTTTCTTCGCCATTCCCCAGCAGAAACGGTTCCGAATATTCCAATGCGACGGTTCCATCTAAAATCAGTTTTACCTCACTGATTTCATACACAGCATCCTTTTGATCATGAGAAAAAACGAGCCCGGTCATCGATCGGATTAACGCCTGATCACAGGGAAAATAAAACGATTTCACCACATCGGTCAAATCCCGGGCAACTATCGTAGCAATACGGTTGACATCTTCTGGCACGTCTCGATCTATCAAGACCGACGCATCAGCAACCCATTTGCGACAAGTTTCCCAATAATCCCCTTCTATCGGCAGCGGGGCGGACAAATGTGTGGAATAGACAAAACGATTTTCACATTCCGTATAGTCGATCGACTCCCCGGTTAAAGTATTTTCATACCACAATTCCCAACGAGGCAGATAATAATCGCGAATCATTCCGCTCCAGTTTTTTCTGGCATAATCTGTCAACGGCGGCCCCCATACCGTCACCAGACGCCGGGCATCCGCTTCATAATAATCCTTCAAGACCTGCGTCTCACCATATGCACGAGCGAAATCGATCCATCGTTGAACCCGAAGCGTAGGGTGTAGTTCCAGCAATGCGTCCATTCGCATTGCCTGTTCTTGAAATCGAGTAAACAAACGACTCAATTGCTCCATATCATTGGCGTTTGCAGCTCCGGCCATTTGTTCCGCAAGAGATTCCATGGCCACACCAAGGTACATTGCAGAAAATTCCAGTGCATCTGCACGATACAAAGGTTGTTCCCGCAGCGATTCGCCAGCTTCAAGAAATTTTTCAATTGCCTGTAAATAAGTGCTGAAATCAAGAGCACCTCCACGACTACGTCCGGGACGAAATTGCCAGATAAAACTATCCGGGGCATTAAAGTTATTGTAAAAGCTTTTACGTAAAAGGCTATAGCTCTCTCTCAACGCTTCGGGGTATGCCCCAAAGCGGGCAACAGCATATTGTTCCAGCCAGTCATCGACATCCATCTCTTCCCGATTCCACCCGCCATCGGCAACGATTTCATAAAGCATCTCATTATTTTCAATCCCTTCAGGGGCTGTTCCGATCCCAACCAGATTTCCTCGATTGGGAATCGTGCTGTAAATCCACTTTTTACCGAAAAAACCTTCAAAAAAGTCACAATTAAACGATGTATTCCACGCGAAAACATTATAATTTACAGCGAGATCCAGGAACAAAAGTTTGTCATCCGGAACCTTTGCACCAAGAGCACGCACCGCATCTGGCGTCCATTCCTGCCGATGAAACCCGAACATCCATCCCTGAATTGTCCATATCGCATCGGGATTGACTTGTGCAATGGAGCGATAAATCGCATCTCCGTACCGCGTAAGCAGTGCATTTTTTGCTTCTTTATCATTGGGATCTACCGGTAAACTCATTTCGTTAAAAGAATCTGCCAGATAATATTTTCCTTTACCGAACTCTTTTTCCCATTCCTGGATAAATAAATTTCCGATTTTGACAAATAATTCATCCTCTGGCGACAAAAGCCATGCCCGCTGATTCGGGCCAAATCCTGCCCAGCTCAATTCAGAAATCTTAACGTCCGGATAAATGCGTTGAATTCCTCGAGGAACAAAGCCGGCAAAAGCCGGAAGAATCGGAGTCATATCCAATTCTGCCAGACGATCAAGAATTTTGTGTTGCAAAGCAATTTGCTGTTCATGCCATGACGGAGGTAAAGGTCCATCATGATTAATGATATTTCCCATTCGCTGCCAGGGGAGAAACGCAGGCCCTGTATAAAATTCATCTATTTCTTCCTGAGTCAACCCTAATTGCCGCCACACTCGAATTGCAATTGCCTCGTTCGCACATAACGCCAACGGCATGTCATAACCGTGCAGAGCCATATAGTCAATTTCTTCCTGCCAGCGCGGCCAATCCCAGAAGGCGCTGCTGTAACCGAAAGTAACGACATTCATATAATAATGCAATTGGACAGGAGATCTTTTTTCCACAACAGCTTCATCAGGCAAAGGACCGTCACTAAATCGTTTTCCGCTCCATGTCCGGATTCCCAATCCGTTCCGTCGGATATAATCGTAAAATCCCTTGCAGGCAGCGACAGCAGAAGACGCCTCAATTGTTAAAACGCCATCCTGTGCGCTGGTCCGGTAATAAGGACAACCATCCGCTGGGGCTTCTACCGAAACGATTTTAACCCTCTCGGACAATGAAGGATCAAAACGTGTAATGACTTCCAAGGCATTTTCCGGACTACAATACACATGTCGGGAAATCAATATTGCAACGACACACAAAATTAATTTTCTCATTATTTTCACCTTCTCCCGTAGAAAACCTGTCCAAAATTTCTCCGCCCTCCCCCATCATAAAGCCGGATGGAATGCGGCGGTATTTGCTATCACCCTATTCCTTGTCCGGCCCTTACGATGGACGACTACGCGGCAATGCCTGCAACCCGGAATCACCGATTCAGGCTTTTCCAGATTTCTTCCATTTCCACCACAGTATTGGTGGTTGCGGCACGGTCAATTGCCATTGCGACCACAGCACTTTCCAACCCTTCATTACCGCTGCATTTCGGCAACACATCGTCATTTGCCATTGTTTCATACAACTCTTTCATGATGACATGGTCTCCGTCGCCGTGTCCATCAGCTCCAAACGCGATGGAGTGAACTTCATCGCTACCCAGCTGTTTATATTTCAGCATACTGGTATACAGTTCGACTTCCAGATTTCCTTCGGTGCAGGAGAAAAACATCCGGCGCTCCGGTTTGGCATTGGACATTGTCGCCTGGAACTGAACGCGGATATTATTCCGATACTGCATAATTGCGACCTGATTATCCATCAAATCCTTTTGAGAAGTAAAAGGAGAAGGTTCCCCATGGGGATCTGCCCAGCTGTGGAAGGTCTCTTTTCCGTACTTCTCCATCAAATATTCATTTTCGGGAACGAAAAAGTTGCGTCCGCCAAAAGATGCAACCCGCGTCGGCACAGACTCACAATACCAGTTGAGCAAATCAAGGTCATGGCAACATTTTTCCAGGATATGAGGCCCGGCAAATTCAACAAAACGACGCCAGTTGCACATAATATATCCGCCGTGGGCCGGAGTCACATTTTCATTGGCATCAATGCTGATAATTTTCCCGAGGATTCCTGAAGAAAGAATTTCCTTGGCGCGGCGGTACATGGG
>ERZ1034917.1308-NODE-1308-length-16045-cov-10.611132_pt1 | contig 16045 bp, 20 predicted proteins | sample MGYA00520605_ERZ1034917 | MGnify/ENA primary metagenome ERZ1034917 (study PRJEB33766, sample SAMN09781784) | gut metagenome | biome: gut microbiome | host: Homo sapiens | place: Madagascar | study: EMG produced TPA metagenomics assembly of the PRJNA485056 data... | reverse complement strand
GTGTACGCCGACCCGCCATATAAAAATACAGGCTGCACCGGGTATGCTGGGGAATTTGATTATAGTGCTTTCGAAAAATGGCTTGCAGACGTTCCATTTATGGTAATTGTGAGCGAATATAATGCACCAAAAGGGTGTGTGGAAATTGCAAGCACAAAAAAGCGGCAGACAATGGGAACGGGAAATAAAGGCGGAACAAATACAGAAAAGCTGTTTGTGCAAGACAGATTTTATGAATATTACAAGTACATAATGAATTATCAGTTCGAGATGCAAGCGTAAAGCGAGGTGATAAAGTGGCATCAAGAAAAAATCCGGGGGGCGCACCACCTAAATACAGAAGCGTAAAGGCAATGCAGGAGAAGATTGATGCCTACTTTGAAGCCTGTAAAGGGAAACCATTCCGAGATGAGAACGGCGAACCGATGCGAAATAAAAACGGCTATATTATCTATGACGATAAAAAGCCGCCTACTGTGACAGGATTGGCACTTGCACTTGGTTTTGCATCAAGGCAGGCGCTTTTGAATTATCAACATAAACCAGAGTTCAATGACGCGATTACGCGAGCAAAGGCACGTTGCGAGCAGTACGCCGAAGAAAGATTGTACGACAAAGACGGCTCTGGCGGCGCACAGTTCAGTTTGCGGGCAAATTTTGGATGGAAGGATAAGCCGGAACAACAGCAGGATAGCGAGGTGCAAATCATAGATGACTTGTAAGCTATCCGAGATTGTCTCCCCCTGCTTTGCTGAAGCGCACCGCCAAATCAAGGCAGGCAATGTGAAAGAGCTGCTTGCCAAAGGTGGGCGCGGCTCCACAAAATCCAGCTATATCAGCATAGAGTTGATTTTGCAGCTGCTTGAGCATCCTCGATGCCATGCGGCGGTGTTCCGCAAGGTCGGAAACACGCTGCGCACAAGTGTATATGCACAAATCGTCTGGGCTATCAATGAACTTGGCCTGCACGACCATTTCCGCTGCACAGTGTCCCCAATGGAATGCACCTATTTGCCGACCGGGCAAAAGGTGCTTTTTTTCGGCATGGACGACCCCGGCAAGGTCAAATCAATCAAAATGCCGTTCGGATACATCGGCATCGCATGGTTTGAGGAGCTAGATCAGTTCGACGGTGAGGAGCAAATCCGCAACGTGGAGCAGTCCTGCTTGCGCGGTGGTGACTGGTTTATCACCTTCAAAAGCTTCAACCCGCCCGCAATGGCCCGCAACTGGGCGAATGGGTACGCCCTGAAATCCAGAGACGGCAAGCTGGTGCATCACAGCACATACAAAACAACGCCGGTGGAGTGGCTTGGCGAACGCTTCTTGGCGGATGCGGAGTACCTGGAAAAGACCAACGAAACAGCGTATAGACACGAGTACCTGGGAGAAGTTGTCGGCAGCGGCACGGCAGTGTTTGAAAATCTGCGCATTGAGAAAATCACCGATGAACAAATCGCCATCTTTGACCGGATTAAGCGCGGCGTGGACTGGGGCTGGTATCCGGACCCCTGGGCGTACAACGCAATGCATTATGACGCGGCGCGGCGAACACTGTACATCTTTGACGAGTTGACACGGAGACGCACGGCCAACCGCGACACGGCGCAGCTGCTGCTGGATAGAGGTTTGACGCGAGAGGACAAGGTTTGTGCAGATAGCGCAGAGCCTAAGTCTATCGCGGATTATAACAAGTACGGAGTAAAGACGTTCCCTGCCCGCAAAGGGCCGAAATCGGTCAATTATGGCACAAAATGGCTGCAAAGTCTGGCGGCAATCGTGATTGACCCGGAGCGGTGTCCGGACACGGCGAAGGAATTTAGCGAGTACGAGTACGAGCGCGACGCAAAGACCGGCGAAGTGCTGGAAGGCTATCCTGATATCAATAACCACCATATCGACGCGGTGCGGTATGCGATGGAGAGCACGGCAGGCAAGGCCGGAGACGCGTCAGAAAAGCCGTACAAGAGCATTTTTGCGCAAGGGTGGTGAGTGACATCAAATATTATCAAGACCTTTTAGAGGTGGGCGAGGACGAGCGACAGCGCATGAATTTTGTGCTGAGCGCAATCCGTGAGTACAAAAGCAGTGACGGCTACCGCCTTGCACAGGATGCGCGGCTCTACTACACCGGCGAGAACCCCACAATCAACCGGTATGAGAAAATCGTCTATGACTTCAAGGGCATGGCGCACCGGGATATGTACACAGCCAACCACAAAATTGCGTCAAAGTTCTTCGGGCGCGTGGTTGACCAAGAGGTATCGTATCTGCTGGGCAACGGCATCACGTTCAGCGAGGACGGCACAAAAGATAAATTGTGCCCCTGCTTTGATGAGGATATGCAGGATGCAGCGCGCGAGGCTCTTATTAGCGGTCAAGCGTTTGTTTTTTGGAACTACGACCACACGCAGGTTTTTACCGCCGAAGAATTTGCGCCGCTATACGACGAGGAAAACGGCGCTCTGATGGCAGGCATCCGCTTTTGGCAGATTGACGAAAGCAAGCCGCTGCGTGCTGTGCTGTATGAGGTGGATGGATACACGCAGTACATCAAGCGCAAAGACGGCGAAATGCAGGTGCAGCAGCCGAAGCGCCCGTACAAGCTCAAAGAGCGCCACAGTGATGCGGACGGCACGGAAATCTATGCGGGGGAAAATTACCCATCTTTCCCGGTCGTGCCGCTTCGGAACGGGAAACTCGCGCGGAGCGAGATGCAGGGCCGCCGAAACACAATTGACGCGCTGGATTTGGCCAGCAGCAACATGGTCAACAACGTGGACGAGGGGAACCTGATCTACTGGGTTTTGACCAACTGCGGAGGCATGGACGAGCAGGACGATACAAGGTTCATCGAGCGTCTGAAAACGACCCATGTCGCCCATGCGGACGGTGACGAGGGAGCGAAAGCAACACCTCAGAGCATAGAGGCCCCATATGCGGGCACACAGCAAACAATCGATATGCTGACAAAACGGCTATACGACGACTTTCAAGCGTTCGATTCTTCCGCCGTGTCGGCCGGAAACCAGACTGCGACGGCAATCAAGGCGAGTTATGTCCCGCTTGACCTAAAAACAGATAAGTTTGAGGCGTATGTGACGCGCTGTATCAAGGGCATTCTGGCGGTTGCCGGAATTGACGATGAGCCGACATATACACGCAGCAAGATCATCAACGCGCAGGAAGAGATGCAGACCCTGATGCTGGGCGCGGCCTACTATGATGATGAATACATCACAAAAAAGGCGCTCACGCTGCTGGGTGATGCGGACCAGTACGAAGAGCTGATGCGCCGGAAAGCGGCGGAAGAAATCGACCGGAGTATGATGATGCAGGAGGCTAAGTAAAATGGGCGGAAACGGAAGCTCTGGCGGAGTAAAGGCTGGCGGGGGAGTAAAAATCCCGGAATTGACCGGCACGGAAAAGCAAGTCGCATGGGCGAAAGACATTTTGACAAATCCGCATGCCTCGATGCTGGCGACCGCAAAACTACAGCGCGAGCGGGCAAAAAAGTATGACAAGCAAAGCACGACGGGGCGAGGCGGGGATGCTTCTCGTGCCGAAGCAGAAGCGTGTGAGGCTGCCGCAAAAAGATATCAAAAAGAAGTCTCCGGGTTGCCTAAAAGCATGAAGGCGAAAGACATAATCGACAAACGGTATGGAATCGAAACGCTTGCAAATGCAATCGTGAGCGACGAGTATAAAAAGCGAAAGCTCACGGGCGCGCCAAAATTTAGAACATGATAAATTTTGAAAACTTGGACAAATTTGCATTTCACGGCGTTGGGGCATACGGAATTCCGCAAATTCGGCCAGAGAAAAAATATCCACGTGGTGATTTTATCCCTGCGAATTACGCATTAACTGCAAAAGACGCAGGAAGCAAAAACGTGCATTTTTTTGTAGATGATTATCAATTTGTACGCTACTGGAACAACCCAGACCGGTACATTTTGCGGCTTTCGGAGTTTGCGTCCGTTTTAGCTCCGAACTTTTCTACCTATGTCGACATGCCGGTGGCAATGCAAATCTACAACCACTATCGCACTCACTGGCTGGCTGCATACTGGCAACTGCACGGGATTACGGTTTACCCGACTATCAGTTGGAGCGATGAGCGCAGCTATACATGGTGCTTTGATGGCGAGCCGGTGGGTGGAATTGTGGCAGTTTCGTCGGTTGGGACGCAACAAAACAAGGAGAGCAAGCGCCTTTTTTTGCGTGGATACGAAGAAATGATGAAGCGGCTATCCCCTGAATGGGTGATTTTTTACGGTAAAGTCCCAGACGAGTGCGATTGGAACATAATCCGAGTGCAACCGTACTATGATGAAATCGTAAAGCGGAGGAAGGCACGTGCAAAAGCCTGATTATGCGCACAAGTGGACGGACAAGCAGCTGGCGGCGCTAGAAAAGCGCATTGCGGCAGAGTTTAAGCAGGCGGCCGAAGAGCTGACGGACACTGTAAACGCCTACTTTGCGGCGTTTAAAAAGCGCGACGCAGAAATGGCCGCAAAAGCCGAAGCTGGCGAGATCACAGAGCAGGCTTACAAGCAGTGGCGGCTTGCGCAAATCGGGCGCGGGAAGCGGTTTGAGGCCCTGCGCGACAAAATGGCGGAGCGCTACACAAACGCGCACGAAGTGGCCATTGCATACATCAATGACGCAACGCCAGAGATTTACACGCTAAACCGTAACTATTCGGCGTACACGATTGAGCAAATCAGCGACAAGGCAGACTTTACGCTGTGGGACGAGCAGACGGTGCGGCGGCTTATCGATGAGCAGCCTGGGCTTATGCCGTACTACCCACCAAAGCGTGCGCTGAAGCGCGGCATTGACCTGGACTATGGTAAAAAGCAAATTACAGCCAGTATAACAAGCAGCATTTTGCAGGGCAAAAGCATATCCAGGATTGCGGATGATATGCAGCAGCGCATGAAAAACATGAGCCGGGCAAGCGCAATCAGAACGGCGAGAACATCCGTTACAGCGGCCCAAAATGCGGGCAGAATGGACAGCTACCACGCCGCCGAAGGAATGGGCATAAAGCTGAAAAAGGAATGGCTGGCCACACTGGACGGCCGCACACGCCACGCGCACGCAATGCTGGACGGCCAAACGGCGGAAACAGACAAGCCGTTTCACGTGGACGGCTATGAGATCATGTATCCCGGTGACGCAAGCGCACCGGGGTATCTTGTGTATAACTGCCGCTGTACACTGATTGCGGCACTTGCCGATGCGCCAAAAGCCCCGAACCCGCTGCGGCGCGCACGTGACCCGGAAACGGGGAAGAGCATACTTGTCTCAGATATGACCTATGCGCAGTGGGTAGGTTGGAAGAAAAATGAGCAAAGTTTAAGCTATGGTGTTGGAACACCGATAACAGATAAAAGCTATATCAATAGCGAAGCCTATCGGAGAAAATTTGATAAAATATCAAAAAACAAAGCGTTGAACAGCGCAATATTCAAGTATTGCAAGGCGGCAGTAATACACCAATCTGGCACTTACAAAGAGGATTTGACAATTTTACGACTTGATGGTAGTTTCGTTGGGCAAACATCTGGCAAGGTGGACTATGAAACGCATTACAATAAACATCTAAAAGAAATTGTTTCTGCGGCAGAACCGTACGCCTTGATATCAATTCACAATCATGGTACTAATATCCCACCTTCTGGTGCAGACTTTGAAAGCGCTGGTAATAAAAAATACGCTTTCGGAATTGTGGCTTGTCACAATGGAGAGGTTTATGTTTATAGTTCAAAAAATGCAAAACCGTTCTTGGCAAGCGGACTGGATAAAAGAGTGGACAAGTACAAAAACAGAGGGTATAATATATTAGAGGCATTTGAAACCTCATTAAATGAAGCCAGCCTAACATACGGGATAGAATGGAGACGGTTATAAATGGAATGGAAACCGAGCGGCCTTAAAGGTGAAGAACTGGAAAAGGCGATTGAAGAGGCCGACAGAATCAGTGCTACGCTCAAAGAATGGCCTGACCCAGACAAATATTATGAATAACCGCTATCAACCGATGGCGGTTTTTTTATGCCCATTTTTAGGAGATGCGCCATGAAAGTAACACTTGACGATCACAGCGACGAAGTCCTTGCCGCGCTGGAATCCGCTTGCCAGCGGGCGCTGGAAAAGTGCGGGCTTGTGGCGGAGGGGTATGCAAAAAAGCTGTGCCCCGTTGATACCGGCAACCTGCGCAACAGCATCACGCACACGGTAACGGATGTAAACGAGCAGGCGGCATATGTGGGCAGCAATGCCGAATATGCTGCATATGTGGAGCTTGGCACGGGCGTGTTTTATCCCGGTGGGCGTCAAACGCCCTGGGTGTACACGGATGCAAAAGGCAACACGCACCTGACGCACGGCCAGAGGGCAAAGCCATACATTAAGCCTGCCGTTGCAGATCACACGCCGCAGTATCAAAAAATCATCAAAAGCGAGCTAAAAGGCGGTGAGTAAGTGGACGACCGCAAATGGAACATGGACTTTGCCGCAGCGATTGAAGCAGTAAATGCGATTTTGCAGCGTGGCAACAACGCGGAAATTCGGCGCAAAGGCAGCGGCTTTATTGTGCTGGAAGTAAAAAAGACAATTAAATATACTTCTCCGTAATTGGGCGGGGGAAAGGGCAATCGGAGCCAGTCAATGCGCATTTTTTGCGTGTTGATTGGCTCCTTTATTTTTTTGCTAAAAACGGCGAAGAACTGCCGTTTTTTATAGATTGCAAATGCCGAAGAACTGGCACCGAAGAAAAGGAGCAAAAGATGGCAATTACTCGCAAACTGCTTAAAGGTATGGGGCTGACCGACGAGCAGCAGGACACTATCATTGAAGCCCACACCGATACCGTGAACGGACTGAAAGCGGACGTTGAACGCTATAAAGCCGACGCGGAGAAGCTGCCTGACGTCCAAAAGGAACTGGACGAGATCAAGGGCAAGGGTGAAGGCGGCTATAAAGAGAAGTACGAGGCCGAACATAAAGCCTTTGAGACTTACAAGAAGGCCGTTGACACTGAAAAGGCAACCGCCGCCAAAGAAAAGGCCGTGGAAGCCGTGTTGAAAAAAATCGGTGTATCCGAAAAGCGCTTGCAGAGCGTGGCGAAGCTGGCAAAGGCTGACGGCCTGCTTGATGCGCTGGAGCTGGATGAGGACGGAGCTGTAAAAGATGCCGACAAGCTGGAAAAGAGCCTGCAGGACGGTTACAGCGAGTACATCACCACCACCAGCACAAAGGGAGCCGTCACGCCCACCCCGCCCGCCAACAGCGGCGGCGCAAAGCTCACAATGGCCGACATCTACAAAAAGGATGAAAAAGGGCGCTACGTCATGGATTATGAAGCGCGCCTGAAAGCCATTGAAGAGAATCTGAACAACCAGAACACATGAAAGGAGCCTTAAATGGCAGCTACTAAAGTTGAAACTCTGACCACCCCCCGCGACAGCCTGCCCAACGTCTACACTGGCGTGACTGCCCGCGAGCTGGACTTTGTGACCCGCTTCGCCGACAACTGGGAGGCGCTGCGTAACATCTACGGCATCATGCGGCCCATTCGCAAGCAGGCAGGTACCTCTCTGGTGTCTTATACCGCCAGCGTGGCACTGGAGAGTGGCGAAGTGCCTGCCGGTGCTGTAATCCCTTACAGCAAGGCCACCATCACACAGGCCGTGAAGGATGACATCACCCTGCAAAAGTATGCTAAGGCCGTGCCCATCGAAGATGTGGACAAGTACGGCGCGACAATCGCCGTGCAAAAGTCCGATGATGCTTTCCTCACCAAGCTGCAAAACGAGGTGATGACCAAATTCTATACCTTCCTAAACACCGGTAGCCTGACCGGCGAGGCCGCTTCGTGGCAGGCCGCGCTGGCAAAGGCGCAGGGCGAGGTGCTGAACAAGTTCGCCACCATCCAGAAGGATGTGACCGAAGTTGTCGGTTTTGCGAACATTCTGGACGCTTACGACTATCTGGGCAGTGCTCAGGTGACCGTGCAGAACGCTTTCGGCCTGACCTACATCAAGAACTTCATGGGCTACTCCACTCTGTTCTTGCTGCCCGCCACTCAGATTGCCCGCAACAAGGTCATTGCAACCCCCGTTGAGAACATTGACCTGTACTATGTCGACCCCTCTAGTGAGTTCTCTAGCCTGGGCCTGATCTATACCGTGAGCGGCGAAACTCCCCTGATTGGCTTCCATGCTCAGGGCAACTATGGCACCGCTGTGGGCGAGAGCTTTGCGGTCATGGGTATGGCTCTGTGGGCCGAGTATCTGGACGGCATTGCGGTCATCACTGTCAAGCCCGCCGCGCAGGCCGCCGTGAACGCCAAGGGCTGATAAAAGGAGGGCGGCGCAATGCTTGAGGAGCTAATGCGAGAGTGTAAAAACTGGTTTGTCGTACCGGGCGGCGTACATTTGGGCCATTTTGCCGTCGAAAAAGGCCGCATTTCGCTGCCTTTTCTCAAAGCTGGTCAGTATTTCTGGATTGCTGGCAGTGTGTTTAATGATGGGCTTTATCAGTATGGCAGCTGTGTGCTGCAGGATGAGGAATTCACCGGCGCGGTGTGGGCGCTTGCCGTCCCGGCCGAGTTTGTAAAGCTGGCCGAAGATGTGCAGGCGTGGCGCGACACAAGCGAAAAGGCGGCTCAAAGCCCCTACCAGAGCGAAAGCTTTGGCGGGTACAGCTACACCAAAGCGAGCGGAAGCACGGCGCAAGGCGGCTCTGCTTTGAGCTGGCAAAGCGTCTTTGCCCCGCGCCTGGAAAAGTGGAGGAAGCTATGAGTTTGCTTGACGATTTTGCGCGCGACTGCACACTGCTGGACAAAACACGCCATCCGGACGGCGAAGGCGGCTACAAAACCACATGGACTGACGGTGCAACGTTTAAAAACTACTTCGCGCTTGATACGAGTATGCAGGCCCGCGCCGCTGAAAAGCAGGGCGTGACAAGCGTATACTCCGGCCTTGTAGACAAAGACGTGCCCATCGAGTACGGCGACTTTTACCGCGACAACAGCACCGGCACCACTTACAGAGTGACCAGCGACCCGAAAGAGAAAAAAGCCCCTGAGAGTGCATCCGCCGGTCTGCGGCGGCTGAAGTTCTTCACTGCCGAAAGGAAGGACTTGCCGCAATGACGAAAGGTGCAGCTCTACAGGCTTTTTTCTCCCGATTTATGGACGCATACGCCAGCAACGCGGTACCGGAGGATGTCACTTTCCCCTACTTGACATATGATGCGGTTTTCGACGCATGGGGCGGTGCCCCCGTATCTATGACCGTGAATATGTGGTTTTACACCACCGGCGAAGCCGTCCCGAACGCCAAAGTGCAAGAGCTTTCGGAGGCTTTGGGCATCGGTGGTGCCACTATCCAGTGTGACGATGGTTACATCTGGCTTTTACGCGGCTCCCCCTGGTGCCAGTCGCTGGCAGACGAAACAGACCGAAACATTAAGCGGCGGCACATCAACGTTACCGCCGATTTTTTATGCCCAAATTGAGGTGATTAAATGGGTAAATTTACCGTAATCCCGCAGGATACCTTTTCGGGGCTGCAGCTGGATGCGGGGGTGCTGCTGAAAAAGTTTACTCCCGCCACGCCTGCTGCACCCGCTGACGAGGACATTATCTGCGCAACCACCGGCGGCATCAATGCCACTTGTGTGCCCACTTACAGCGACCTGGGTGAGGACGTGGACAACTGCCCCGTCAACATGAAGGAATTGAAGCACCTGGACAGCTGGGAGTGCAAGCTGTCCTTTACCAGCCTGGGCCTGAGTGCGAACGCTATCAAGCTTGCGCTTAGTGCTGCTGACATCGGCGACACAAGTTCGAGCAAGCAAGACACCATCACCCCCCGGCGCGACCTGAAGCAGACTGACTTTACAGACCTGTGGTGGGTAGGCGACCGCGCGGACGGCGGATGTGTGGCAATCCAAATCAAAAATGCACTGTCCACCGGCGGTTTTAGCCTGCAGACAACCAAAAACGGCAAGGGCCAGCTCTCTGTAGAGCTGACCGGCCACGTCTCCATTGACGCGCAGGACACCATGCCGATGGTCTTTTACAGCCTTGATGCAAGTGAGTAAGTAAGGAGTAGCTATGAGGATTTTTTCGCAGTTGGGCACTGACGAGGCGCTGGACGTGGCGCTGGAGATCACGGTGCCTGTAACCAACATCGTGCAAGACGAGGCATTGGTCGCCGAACTGAAAAAGGTGCTGCCAAGTGGTACACGCAGTGAGGCCGAAGTGATGCGGTTCGGGCTGGCCAAGATTGCCGCGCTTATGCCGATTTTGCTCAAGGCCCATCGCGCAGACGTGTACGCCATCCTTGCGCCCTTTAACGGCCTGACGGCGGAAGAAACCGGCAAGCAAAACATCATCACCACCTGCACCCAGGTGCGCAAGCTGCTGCAAGATAAGGACTTTATGGGTTTTTTCGCCTCGTTGCGCAGTGCGGAGGCGCAGAGCGAGTAACCCCGGCCCTGGCAAAGCTGCCGAAACTGAGGGCGCACGCCCTTGTGTCGGCGCTGCCGCACGTGATAAAGGCAGATATGGACGAAATTCTCTTCCGCGTCTATCTCACAGACACGGCTTTGAGCTTTATCACGGCCATGCAGCAGGGCGGCGAACGCCCCGCCCGCTACTATGATATGATTCACCCCGCGCCGGAAGAAACCCGCACAGCGGATGAAATCATTGATAATATGCGCAAAAAACTGCGTGATACAGGGGAAAAGGGGTGAGAAATTGGACGTATTTAATCTTTGCGCAAAGATTTCGCTGGATTCAAGCGAGTACGAGAGCCAGCTGAAAAAGGCAAAGACAAACACAAAAAGCGCTGTAAGCGACCTGCAAAATAGTTACACAAAAGGCTTTGAAAAAGTAACCGGAACGCTGGCAAAAGTAGGTACTGCGATTGCAGGACTGGGAACCGCCGTCGGGGGCTATGCCATCAAGGTGGGCGGCGACTTTGAAGCGGGGATGTCGAAGGTACAAGCTATTTCCGGCGCTACCGGCGAGGACATGGAGAAACTGTCCGAGTTGGCGAAGCAGATGGGCAAAACTACAAAATTCAGCGCGTCGGAAGCTGCCGAAGGATACCAATACATGGCTATGGCGGGCTGGAAAACAGAGGATATGCTGGCAGGCTTGCCCGGCATCATGAATTTGGCTGCAGCGTCCGGTGAATCGCTTGCCACCACATCGGACATTGTCACTGACGTACTAACCGCAATGGGAAAAAGTGCCGGTGATGCGGGAAATTTTGCAAACGTCCTTGCGTCTGCGTCCAGCAACTCAAACACCAATGTCGCCATGATGGGTGAAACCTTTAAGTACGTCGCCCCTCTTGCTGGCGCGTTGGGCTTTAACATCGAGGACCTGTCGCAGGCCATCGGGCTTATGGCCAACAGCGGCATTAAAGCGTCACAGGCGGGCACAAGTTTGCGGAGCATTTTGACGCGGCTGGCATCACCCACAGATGAAGTTGAAACGGCCATGGCAAAGTACGGCATCACCATCACCGACAGCGACGGAAAGATGCGAAGCCTCGCCGACATCATGCAAAATCTACGAGAATCGCTTGGTGGGCTGTCAGAGCAAGAGCAGACTGCGGCTGCATCTGCAATTGGCGGACAAGAAGCAATGTCTGGTCTGCTGGCTATCGTGAATGCGTCGCAAGAGGACTATGACAAACTTGCCGGGGCTATCGAAAACTCTACCGGCGCGGCGGAAAACATGGCGAACACTATGCAAGACAACTTGCAGGGCAAGCTGGTTATACTCAAATCGGCGCTAGAAGGCGTCGGCATTTCGATTTATGAAAAGTTCGAGGAGCCGCTGAAAAATGCCGTTGACAAAGTGACAGAAGCGGTGAGCAACTTTGATGTTGATGCGGCGATTGAGAAAATCCAGCGCGTGCTGGAAATCCTGAAAGCAATTGCTCCTGTGGTTGTGGGCATTGTAAGTGCTCTGGCAACTCTGTATGCATACTTTAAGGTGCTAAAAGTGATTGCAAAGGTCAAGGGTGTCATCGCTGCCGTTGAGAAGGCTGGTGGCGTTGTAGCCGCACTGGGCGGCCCTGTGGGCCTTGTGATTGCGGCGATTGTTGCAGTAGTTGCAGCGCTTGCTACACTGTATGCGACGAACGAAAAATTCCGAAACTTCGTCAATAACATGGTTTCGCAGCTGGTTAGCGCGGTCAAAGCAGCCATTGATGGGATTGTGACGTTTTTCACGCAGACGCTCCCTGACGCAATCAACAACGGCGTCGAGTTTTTCAAGTCCATACCCGACCGAATTGCTGAATTCCTGTCAAACGCAATTGCATCCATTGTGCAATGGGGCAGTGACGTAAAGCAAAACGCCATTGACGCAGCAACCGGATTTGTGGACAACGTGGCCGAATTCTTCTCAAACTTGCCGTACAAAGTCGGTGAGTTTTTAGGCTCGACCATTGCCAAAATTATCATTTGGGCGACAGAAACGGCCGAAAATGCAAAAGAAGCCGGAGAAAACTTCCTCACCAACGTGGTTGAATTCTTCACGCAGCTGCCTACAAACGTATGGAATTTTTTGACGCAAACGATTACAAACGTGATGAATTGGGCATGGCAGATGAAAGAAAATGCCGTTGACGCGGCTTCCAACTTTTTGAATAGCGTGGTTGAATTCTTCACGCAGCTGCCCGGAAAAGCAAAAGAAAAGTTCGACGCAACAATTGAAAAAGTGGTTGCATGGGCGGTTGAGCTGAAAGAGAAGGGCGAGACCGCCGCGAAAGAGCTGGTTGACGCCGTGATCACCGGCATGGAAGAGCTACCGCAAAAAATCTTTGATGTGGGCGTGAATGCGGCCAAAAAGCTGGTCGACGGCATCAAGAGCATGGCAAGCTGGGTCAAAAAGCAGGTAAGTAGATTTGTGGACGGCATCGTGGACGGCTTTACTGGCACGATGAAAGCCAACGGCAGCCACGCTGGCGGCCTTGACTACGTGCCATACAACAACTACGTCGCGAACCTGCACCGGGGCGAAATGGTGCTGACGGCCCAAGAGGCCGAAAACTACAGGCGCGGCGCTTTTGGTGGCGGTGGCTTTACCGTGCAGCAGACAATCTATGCGGCAAAGCAAAGCCCCGTTGAGCTGGCGGCTTCTACGGCTGCCGCGTTCCAGAGAGCGAGGTGGGCGCTGGCATGAGCTTTTTGAGCAAAACTTTTCGGTACGCCAACGGGCTGGGGCAGGAGATTGTCTTTGACTATGAGCATGGCTATCTAATCAGCCTGCCGTCTGGCGTGGACACCTTGTCTGTCAACGTCAACACCGCGCAGGGCATCGGGCAAGTGGGCGCAACCGTTCAGAGCAAAAGCATTCAGCCGCGCCCGATCACGATCAATGGCAAAGTGGTAGGTGACAACGCGCAGGAGCTTAAAGACGCGCTTGTGACAGTGATTCGCCCGGACTTGTCCGGCACTCTTTACGCCGGTGATTGGCACATAGCGGTGGCCGTCACGGCTTCCCCCACGATCGGGGCGGCCACCTTTGGAGCGCCTTTTCAGGTGGGCCTCACCGCCCCCTATCCATACTGGGGCAGTGCTGAGAGTAAGAGCAGCCAGCTGCGCGGCATCGAAAAAAAGTTCCGCTTCCCGTGGAATATGAGCAAAAAATACCAATTCGGCGCGATCATGGTGCTGCAATACATCGTGCTGCAAAACTTTGGCCAGTTTGATGTGCCGTACACGCTGACCATCACTTGTCTGGGTGAGACTGCTAAAAATGTGGGCGTCGAGAACATGGAGACGGGCGAGTTTTTGCGGCTTGAGAAAACGCTGGTAAAAGACGAGCGCGTGACAATCGAGGTCACCCACGACCGCACATATGTGACCTCTAGCGTGGACGGCGACTGCCGGGGTGCGCTTACACTTGAGAGCAATCTTTTCCGCATTCACACCGGTGGAAATGCGTGGAAGCCTACAGCCGACGAAGGACTTGCAAACGTGGAAATGGCGGTTGAGTTTGCCGAAGAAAGCGCGGGTGTAACGGTGGTATGAGAATCGAAATCTTTGAGCCGGATTTGAGTAACCGCCACGAGATCACACACGCAATCAGCGTGCAATTTAGCGTCAAATACAATGACGTGGGAAAATTTACCATTGTGCTGCCAATGGACAATTACAACATTTCCGTTGCAAAAAATGACGCTATTGTGTACCTCGTGGAGCGAAAACTCGCGTTTGAAGTGGCCGAAGTCCAATTTGATGATGAAAACAATCAAATCACACTCAACGGCTACACCTTAAACAACCGGCTGAACCGGCGCGTGGCCGCAACGGCGTGCAATGTGACAAATGTCGAAAAAGACGTTTACGCGGCTGTAAAGGTAAATCTGCGCAGCTTGCCAATCCTGACCGCTGCCGAAAAGGGGCTGACGGAGACCACCAGCGCAACGACGATTTACGGCGAAGAGCTGCTTGCGGCTGTGCAAAAAATCCTGTCTGACGCGGATTTAGGCCAGCGGGCGGTTTTTGACTACAAGGCAAAGACCATCACGTGGGAAATCTATAAGGGTGTTGACCGCACCAGCGGGCTGAAAGCGGTCTCTTTTGTCGCAGAGCGTGGCACGGCTGCACAGCTGGTGATAGATCAGGACGTGAGCAGCTACAAAAACGTCTGCTACTGTACGGCGCAGTATGCAGATGGGAGCAAATGCATAGCGACCGCCGGGCAGGAAACTGGCGAAAACCGGCGCGAGCTGTGGGCCGAGTTTAGCGGCGACCCGCAGGGCAAGACGGAGACCAAGGACGACTTCGCCCGCCGGGTGCAGACGTATGCCGCGCTACAGCTGGGCAGCCACCGAAACCGGCAGAGCTTTAACCTGAGCGCGGATGCAAGCGAGCTGGGCGTGGCGTATGATATCGGCGATTTGGTGTGGTGCGTTTCACAACGCCATAACGTCAAATTTAAGGCGAGAATCACAGGGATGACATACGCGCAAGACCAGCGGAGCACGTCGATTGGGCTTACAATCGGAGACCCAATTCTTACAGTAATGGGGTGATAAATTGGCCGAAATTAAGAACTTCCCCAACAACTCGGATGAGTATATTGGGGCTGAATACGTGATGAAATGGCTGCACGGGCGCACCAGCGGCGTTTTTGGCGCAGAAAACAACCTCGCGGTGACGCTGGACAGCGGTATGACCGTGAAAGTGTCCGACGGCGTGGGATGGCTGTCCAACAGCGAGGGTGACGGCAGCGTTTTTTGGAACGACACCAAAAACACGACCGGCTTAGAACTGAAGCTCACTGCCGCAATTGCGAACGCAGTGAACCCGCGCATTGACCGCGTTGTGGTGACGTGGGACACGGTAGACTATGCCGCAAAGCCGCGCATTGAGCTGCTGAAGGGCACTCCGGCGGCATCTCCGGCAGCACCTACACTTACAAACAACACGCTCAAACGCCAGATTTCGCTTGCGCAGATTTACGTTGCCGCTGCTGCAAGCAAGCTCACCAGCGCAAACATCACCGACGAGCGGCTTGACAAGTCTGTGTGCGGCATCGTGACCGACTGGGTGACGGTGGACACCACCACAATGAATCAGCAATTCACGGAATATTTGACGGCAATTCGAAAAGAATTGAGCGACTTGAACGCAGGCACGGCAACCATGCTAAAAGCTACATACGACCCGAAGGGCCGTGCACAAGACATTTTTGCATATGCGGATTCGCAAGGCGTGCACCTGTATCAGCACACCAAAGTCGGCACCGTCCACAAGCTGACCGGCAGCGGCGCAAGTGGCCGGGTCAAGCTGACCGCCAACGTGGCCGCGGGTGACACCGTGCAGCTGAACGGCAAAACCGTGCCCGCCTACGCGGGCGCCGAGACCTTTGCGGCCGCGCTGGCAGGCGAGGCCCTGAGCGGCCGCTGGCTGAGCTTTGTGTGGGACGGCACCCAGGTAAATTTTAATGGCGGCGGGGGCTTATCCCTCACAAAACTCGCCCTCGCCGATG
>ERZ1034917.1307-NODE-1307-length-16055-cov-46.242706_pt1 | contig 16055 bp, 22 predicted proteins | sample MGYA00520605_ERZ1034917 | MGnify/ENA primary metagenome ERZ1034917 (study PRJEB33766, sample SAMN09781784) | gut metagenome | biome: gut microbiome | host: Homo sapiens | place: Madagascar | study: EMG produced TPA metagenomics assembly of the PRJNA485056 data... | reverse complement strand
GAACGAAAGGAACTGAGATGAAAAACCTACAGAATATTGAATCCGACTATAACGCTCACGTTGATGTTTACATACAGGCATATGATGATAACGAGGATTTTTCCGCTGAGTATGAAAAAGGTTATCTTGCCGGTGTTGAACACGTGCTACAGCAGCTTGGTGTTAAGTATCGAATTGACATTTTTGGCTACCTCACCATTGAAAGGAACTAAGATGAAACTAAAGAAATCCGGACGCAATGTTATTATCAACGGTGTATTCCGTGTTTATCATCGCACGCTTTGGTTGACGCCTGATTTTAAAGAGGTGGTCAAAATCAATGGTGAGATTGTCTACCTCGAAGATTTACGCCGCGATAAAAACTACGACATTTTTTACGAGCGCGCCATAAGGAGGAACAATGATTAGCGTCACAGCCGAACCGGCGAGCTTCGCAAGCGAAATGCTAGGTTACTTCATCTTCTTTTTCATACCGCTTCTGATTGCGGCATGGTGGACGAACAGGAGGAAATAAAATGAAGAACTATTTCTATCTGATGGCCGGAACGTTCTTTCTGGTCGCAACGCTTCTGACAGTGTTTATCATTGTCTTTGGTGTTATCACGGGCGTACAGACGTACGAACAGCTACAAGCGATGGGGGTGATGTAGCGTGGACGGATACGAGAGCGCCGTTGACAAACTCGCAGAATGGTACTTTGAAATGAACACCAGCGAGCTGTACGAGCTGGAACGCTATCGCCGGTACTATTACAAGTACAACGGCGGGCTTGAAACACTCATGCTCGCGTCGAAAAAAACTTACAGTGAAATTCATAATGATGTGGTCAACGCGGCGGCATCGCGTTATAATAAGTAGGCCACGTTAAGAAAGGAGCAACAAAAATGGCACGAATCATCAAGCGCAAAATTCGCACGACTGAATGCGAAGTCGTGGACGAGAACGGGCAGCACGTAACTTTCATGTGCATTAGCGGAAACGTGAGCGCGCCGCGTATGGCTAATATCGTTCGCCGCGACAAAGAAAACCCTCTTCTGAGCGTTCGCAATGTCGTAGCTAGCGAAAATACCTACTACATGACCGAAGAGGAATTCATGCAGTACGCGCATGAAATGGAAGATGAAGAGAACGAAAAGGAGAACTAACCATGGCTGACGAAATGATGATTGTCGAGAACGAAACTGCCATCACTAATTCCGGTGAGACGTTCGCCGACCGCATTATCAATCAGGTTCGCGAAGCTGGCTTTTACGCCACCTTCGATACCTCTGAGCGCTCCGGGCAGGTGAAGCTGTATAAAGCCACGAACGCCAGTAAGCTTCTGCGCGACTACATGGAAACGCCGCTTGCCATTGTCGATTTCGTCTTCACCCCTACTACCGTTACGACCGAAACGGGCGAGACTGAGCAGGTAATGGGCGTGTACCTGGTGGGCGCTGACGGCACCACCTATGTTTCCTCGTCCAACGGCGTTATTCGCTCCGCTATCCAGATTATCTCCATGCTGGGCGAACCGGCGCTGTGGAACGAGCCTTTGAAGGTGGTGTGCTGCGAGAGCAATACCGCAAAAGGCCGTCGATATAAATATCTCGACCTAGCCTAAAGGGAAGCGCTAGGATTGGGGCTGGGGGCGGCGTAATGCCGCCCCTTTTATTGCGTGGAGGATGTATAATGGTCGTGCCACCGGATATTATTACGCCCATTGCGGCCTTTCTCGTGATGGCGATTGCTCTTATTATTCTGTGCATGAAATAACCCCCGGCATTGCCGGGGGCTGGAACGAAAGCAGGTGTTTGTTATGCCCAAACGAACGAAACTAGACAGGGAAATTTCGCGCGCGCTCAAAAACACCCGTAACAAAGTATACCGCCTAAAGCAAGCAGGCGCAAGCGATGATATTCTGCGTCGCTACGACCCGCGCACGAACGGAAGCGATACGCAACAGTATTACGCCATGTTTCGTGAGGGCAATCTTAACGGCTCACAGAAGCGGGCTTTCTTGCGCCGCTTGAAAGAATTCAACGCGACCCGTGTAGACGCACGCGCCTTGGTGGGCGAAGAAAACTATTTGCCGCCCACGATGGTGCGACGCTTTAACGCACTCCAACGTGAGGTTAACCGTGCGGCCAGTCTGCAACGTCAGAATATCATCAAAAGCGCGGGTGGTGAGAAAAAGGCCATGTACTATAACGAAAGCCATCCACAGGGGCGCAAGCTGAGTGAAGCTGACGATTTCGACGCGCGCAACATCTGGCGTGAGCTGTACGACATTCACCGCAAAACAGGGTTTGCGAACAAGAACATTCTCAAACGCGCTATTAAGTCACTCGAAGTCCGGCTTGCTGATTTGGAGGGCTTCGACGAGCGCATGGTGAACTGGAAACAGGTCGCGGAAAACAAGCTCCGTGCTAACAACGAGATTGCCAAGGCGGACGCTATCCGCGATATGTCTCTGGAACAATTCCGCCAAATGAGCGTGCTCACTGACTTTAACGCCCAAATGGAGCTTTACCAGTACCCCACGAACGAACCGGCAAGCACGGACGAATATAAACAAGCTCTCATCGAGAACGAACGCGCGCGCCGTCGCGGGCAGCTCGAAGCGCCCGATGATATGGTGGACTATGCGCGCGGTGCTATCGGTCGATATATCGAAATCTACTCGCGTAAATAAAGGGAGATACGGCGTGAAGCGGCACTTTTGCGCCGATTTCGAAACCACGACATTTGCCGACGATTGCCGCGTATGGGCATGGGGAGCGGCGCGCGTCAGCGACGAGCCGGAAGGAACGTTCGTCTATGGCACGGACATTGACGGTTTTATGGAGTGGGCTTTGGAACAAGCGGGCGCGCGGATATGGTTCCACAACCTCAAATTCGACGGCTCTTTTATCATGAGCTGGCTACTTTCGCACGGCTACGACGCATGCACGGACATGCGCCCGCCTGCGGGCAAATTCTCTGCGACCATTGACGAGCTGGGCAAGGTGTACCGCATCGAGGTTGCGGGCGTGGAATTTGCCGACAGCTACAAAAAGATTACTATGAGCGTGCGCGCCGCCGCGAAGACCTACGGGCTGGAAATGACCAAGGGCGAGCTTGATTATGAGACGTTCCGACCGGTGGGGCATGAGTTGACCGCTGACGAGCTGGATTATCTGAGCCGTGACGTACTCATTATGGCGCGCGCTATGCACATTCGACTGTCGGGAGGTTCGAAGCTCACGACGGCAAGCGATTGCCTTGCGTGCTACAAAGATTTAGCGGGGCGAACATTCCGTGCGGTATTCCCCATCATCAACCCCGTTATAGACGAGCGTTTGCGCAAGGCATACCGTGGCGGGTGGGTCTATGTCAACCCGCGCCATAAGGGCTGCGACGTTGGGCGGGGCATCAGGCTTGACGTTAATTCGCTGTACCCGTGGGCTATGCGGTATAACCCTTTGCCCGTCGGCACCCCTCAATATTTTTCGGGCGAGCCTAACCCGACGGAAGAGCGCCCGCTCTGGATTGCCGAAGTGGAGATTACCGCGCACTTGCGCCCCGGTAAGTTGCCGTGCATTCAGGCGCGCGGCGCGTCTCTTTTTGGCGAGCGCGAGTATTTGGAAAGCATCGACGCGCCCACGCGCTATTTCGTGTGTTCCGTGGACTGGGATTTATGGTGCGAAATGTACGACGTGGACGTGTGGAGTTGGCATGGCGGATGGAGCTTCCGTTCTCAAAGCGGCCTTTTCGACGAATACATAGATACGTATATGCAACAAAAGCAGGATGCGGAAACGCCGGGTGCGCGCGCCCTGGCAAAGCTCTATCTAAACGGGCTTTACGGCAAGCTTGCTCAGAAGATTAACGCCATGAACCGTGTGCCTTATTTAGGCGATGAGGGCGAGCTTAAATTCCGCGAAGCCGGGGAGAGTGAGCGCGAGCCGGTGTATTTGCCCGGCGGAATATTCATCACGGCGTATGCGCGCGGCAAGACGATTCGCACGGCCTGCGAATTCGGCGAGCGTTTTTGCTATGCCGACACTGACAGTATTCACGCTATCGGCGATGAAATACCCGACGACGTAGAGGTGCATCCGAAGAAGCTTGGCGCGTGGAAACATGAAGCAACTTTCGAGCGTGCGAGGTTCGTCCGTGCGAAAACCTACGCTGAGACGGTGGACGGTACAGACGAGTACACATGCGCGGGCATGAGCGACGCGCTCAAAGCAGTAATGCGCTTTGATGACTTTAAGGGCGGTTTTACTACGAGAGATTGTCCGTTTTTTCTCCCGGGCGGATGCGGAAAAGAGTGCGCGACGTGCTATGATAACGTTAAGAATTGGGGCTTGCGCCCTAAGCAGGTGCGCGGCGGGGTAGTGCTTGTGCCTAGCCCCTTTAGCATCAAATAAGGAGGGTACAAAATGGACGTTGACCAGATTTCGCAGTTCGTATCAAGCGTCGGTTTTCCCATCGTGGCCTGCGCTTTTATGGGCTGGCTGTATGTGCAAATGAACGAGACGTTGAAAGAGCTTACCGTGGCTATAACGGAGCTTACGGCGAAATTCGAATCGCACGTTGACCACGTGGAGGGGCAGTAATGGTAATGTACGGTGTGGACATTTCCAACCATCAGGGCGGCATTGATATAGACAACATTATTGCCACCACCGATTTCACGATTATGAAAGCCACCGAAGGCATCAATTTCGTCGACGGTTGGTGCGATATTTGGGTACAGGCGTGTCGCAACGCCGCTCATCCATGGGGCTTTTACCATTTCGCCCGTAATAACGACCCTATCGTCGAAGCGGATTTTTTCGTGGACAATACGGCTAATTATTTCGGTGAGGGCATTCCCGTGCTCGATTGGGAAGACGGGCAGAGTGTCGCGTGGGTTAACGTTTTTGTCGAGCGCGTCCATTCGCGCACGGGGGTTTGGCCGTGGATTTACGCTAACCCCTGGCGCTTTCAGATGGGCGGGGTGAACGAAAATTGTGGTCGTTGGGTTGCAAGCTACCCCGGCGGCAATCCAAGTCCGGAAGAGTGTCCCGCCGCCGACGGAATAGCGGTGTGTTGTTGGCAGTTCACGAGCAGCCCGCTGGATATGAATTATTTTTACGGTGGTGTTGAGACGTGGCAAGCCTATGCCACGGGAGAGGGGGAATACATGCCCACGAAAGAAGAGATTGCCGAAGCCGTATGGCAGTATTGGTGGGACGGCGAAGGCGGCGAGTATGACAATTGCTATAACAAGCTTTCGCGCACGTGCAGGGAAGTCACCCGTACCGATGACCCGACGGGGCGTGGCTATGAAAGCACGACGCATGACCATGTGAAGTGGATTGCAGGCGCTATTAACGGAACGCCCGAAATTCCCGGGCTGAAACAGCAGCTTGATGCTATCGCCGCGAAGCTGGACGCAATCGAGGTGCGCATTGACAATCTGGAATACAACCTTCTGGAATACGACGAGGGTGAAGACGCGTAAAGCAAAGGCCGGGGTATCCCGGCCTTTTTCGTGCCATATCAAAAATCGAACAAATGTGCGGTATCACGCCCCGCGCACTTCGCTGCATACCGCTTGCGTGATGAGCACGTGCAGTTCGTCCTGCTCCATGGGCTGAGGGTAGAAGCCTGCCTGCTCGAACATTTCCAAAAGCTCGGCATACAGCCTATCCGCTGAGCGCTGGCGTGTGATGGTGTACTCGCGCGTTACCGACTTGCCCGCATTTTCGAAATTGTCCCACCAGTACAGCTCCAACAGAACTTCCGCTGCATACCCGCGCGAATCGCCTAGCGCGTCAATCAGCACGCAGTATTTGCGGTGTTTTTTGTCCCCGCCGTCGTAAAAATGCCGCATGATTTTGCCCCTTTCTTCCGGTTGATATATAATAGCATACGACCGAGGCACCCGCGCGTTGCGCCAGTAGGGCAATTGCACGTGCGAGGGGCTAGCGTCCTGTGCACCCCGGCGCTATCGCGGCGCTTTGAGCGGGCGCGCGGATATGCCCGGCACTTTCGCGGCGCGCGTGGTGGCGGCAAACCGTAGAACCACGCGCGCCATTCGCACTAAGGAGGTGCCAGCATGAATTTTGACGAGATTATCGAGCTGTTGCAGGGCGAAGAGCCGGATATTCCCGGCATCATCGAAGGTCTTGGTGGTCTGCGCACGGCAAGCGAAGGCGCGAACGCGCGAATTGCCGAATTGGAGCAGGCCGTGGTCGAGCTGGAAAACAAGTATCAGCAGACGGCAGCGAAGAATTGGGAGCTTATGCAGGCCATGACCGCTGAGCCTGAGCCTGAGCCGGAATCCGACGAGGACGAGGGCGAAGAGGGCGAAGACCCGTTCGCCGAACTTTTTTAGGAGGGGGAGTAAACTATGCCACAGGGAAACTTGAACGCATCTAACGTTGACATTCTGAACGCCGTGCGCCGTAGCGCGTCGCTTGAATATCGCGACCGTGTTCCGGTCGCGACGCAGGCTAATCTTGCGCGCACTGTGCGCACCATCCGTGACTACCCGGTCGTTTGGAATGAATACATGGATACGCTTGTCAACCAGATTGGTATTCGCATATTCAATAACTACCAGTTCCAGAACGTCCTTCGCCCGTTTAAGCAGGGAATGAACTGGGGTAGCATCGCGATGGAAGTTGGGAGCAACCTCATTACCGCCGACAATTTCGACCAGATGGACGCTAATCCCTGGACTGCTCAGACACCGGACATGAAGGCTAACTATTACGTCCGCAACCGCGCTGACGTATACGGCATGTACATTAACGAGGAACTTCTGGCCGAAGCGTCTGAGAATGACGGACAGCTATCCGGCTTTGTGAACCAACTCTTTAAATTGCCGAACGAATCGGCAAGTTGGGACGAGTATTTGCTCATGAAGCAAGTGCTTTCTGAGTATGAGACTTCGAGCGGTTTCTACAATATTCAAGTTGCCGATATGTCCACGTCTTCCGACAAAGAGACGGACGGAAAAGACTTGGTAGAGAAAACGCGCGCAATGTATCTGAAGCTCAACGGTTTCTACAATCGCAAGTACAACGCCGAAAACATGGACTCCATGCTTTCCGATGCAGTGATGCTCATCGACGCATCGGTGGCTGCGTCCATTCCGGTTAACGTGCTTTCCGCCGCCTTTAACATGGGCGAGACGGATTTTTACGGCCGTCAGGTCGTTATCGACGAGTGGCCGGAGGGCTTGGAAGGCACTCAGGCGTTGCTCATGGACGGCGATTTCTTCCGCGTTTTCGATATTTGCAACAAGAGCGCTAACATTTACAACCCGAAGACGGACGGCTTGTACAGCTACCTTCACTGTCGCGGCGTGTACGCATGCTCCAAACAGCGCAACGCCGTGCGTTTCTCGACTGATGCGGATACCGAAGCGACCACGGCGGTTTCGAAGGTCGCATCCACTGTCACTGTCGCGCTTGACCCGACAGTCACCAGTAACGCGGTTCTCGAACCGGGCGCTACAGTGCAGCTTGTGCCTACGGTCAAGTATTCCGCGCCTGCGTCCACCCCGGACGATGCGAACGCCTACTTCATCATCACGGCTGGCACGGCTGAGCAGGCCGCGAACGGCACGCTTCCGGTCATCCTTCCGGATACCGGAACCTACGTTGACCGCTTCAACGTGCTGCATGTCTCTGAAAAATCTACCTACGAAACCATGGTCATTACGGCTGTGTCCACCGTCACCCCGACGGTCAGCGGTAACATTACGCTCAATGAGGTCGGCTACTCTGCTGGCTAGCGTCACCGTGGTATAATCAAGGCGGGCGAAATGCCCGCCTTTTTTATTGTTTGGAGGTGCAACCATGCCTTTTTCTCCGGTCGAATGGCCTACTGATTCGCAAGTGATGCTCTGCAAAGTTCCTTGGGATGCATCCTATAAAGACGTGGTTTATTTCGCGTCCGAAAACGCCCGCAACGACTACTTTCGCGGGGTGGCTCAGGACAGCACGAGCGTAAAAATTAAGCACATGACCTACCTTAAACCGCGCGAGCCGGTGACGGTCAATGTGCCTTATTCGCAGTGCTACCAGTATAATTATCTAACGGTCGAAAACCCGATTTTGCCGGTACCCGGCGAGGTAACGCCGCCTATCCTCTTTTATTTCATCACGAGCGTCTCTTACGTCGCGCCCAATACGACGGCGCTTGAATTGCAGCTCGACGTTTGGACAACTTACGTCTACCGTTGCCGATTCGGCACAGGCTTTTTGGAGCGCGGCCATTATCCCATGCGCGAGCTGTACATTTCCAATAGGCGCGATGTATCGAGAATCAACCCGACATATCTGCAAAAATGGGCTTCCGCACCGGAGGGATTGGACGTTGGGGGCGAATATCCGGTTTGCAATCACGAATGGAAAGACGTTTCCAATCCTGAGGGCGGCGGATGGAAAGTCATCGTGACGAGCACCGTTAACCTTGCCGCTGACTGGGGAAGCAAGGAAAGCCCGAACTTGGAAACAGCAGACGGCCAGAAAACCGACGGCCTTATTGGCGGATGCAACGTGTATTCTTTCACCGCTGAGAATTTCAAACTGTTCATGGAAGCTGTCAAATCCGCGCCGTGGGCGGCAAAAGGTATTGTAAATATTACGTGTTTTCCGTCTGGCCTCTTGACAGATGGCCAGAATGTGTCTCTTGGCGGTGTCGAGGCCAACTTCCTTGGCGAAACCCCCGACGGCACGGCATGGTTTTACACGGGCAATATTTTCCAGCAGTTGAGCAACGGTATTCCGAACCGGTATCACTGGATGCACAAATTTTTTACCTACCCTTATTCGGTCATCGAATGGACGAATTACACGGGAAGCCCTGTCAATTTCAAACCGCAATTCTGCCGCACGTGGATGAACGGCGATACCGGCGAAGATGGCGTGCTCATGATGTACGTTCAAAGTTGCGCTGCTAATCCTGGCATGAGAGTGTGCGTGTATCCGTGGGGTTACGGCGGAAATTTCAACCCTGCTTCGGGCGGCATGGTCGAGCCTATCAATTACGAATATGCCACTATGGACGGAAACCGCATGGGCAATCTGCAAGCGGGGTTCAACACGGACGTGAGCGTTTGGTTTCAGGGATTCCCACAGTTCACGTTAGTTAACGACGAATATGTCAATTATCTTGCGTCTTCGGTCAACTCCCGCAATTTTTCCTACCAGTCCGCCGGTTGGTCGCTTGCGAAATCCAACGCGAGCGCGCAACTTGGCTATGACCAAACAATGCAAAGCCTTGCCGTCGCGCAGCAGAACAAAGACATACAAAACGTTGCCGACGTAGCGAACGGTGTTTTGTCCGCTGTCGGGTCGCTTGCTGGCGGAAACGTGGGCGGTGCGCTCATGGGCGCGGCGGGAACCGGCGTTAACTTGGTGGCCTCTAACATGCAGTTCGCCAACACGCAGAATTTGACCGCTTCGCAGGCAGGCCAGAATTTCCAACTTGCACAGTGGGCAAATCAGGGAGATTACCAGAACACCATCGCGGGTATTAACGCGACCGTCCAGGATGCAGCGCTCACGCAACCGTCAATTGTCGGGCAAAGCGGCGGTGACGGGTTCAACCTGACTAATGGGCTTATGGGCATCGAAGTGCGCTATAAAACGCTGGACGCTATGCACGCACAAATCATCGGCGATTACTGGGGAAAGTACGGTTATGCATTCCGGCAAATCGTGGATTTGGGCAGATTGAATTTGCACCAGATGGAGTATTACACATACTGGAAATTCACTGACATTTTCATTGAAAACGCTGCGTGCGCGGAATCGGACAAAGACACCATCCGTGGTATATTTAGCAAGGGTGTTACGGTGTGGCGCGACCCCGCGCAAATCGGCACCGTAATGCCTTACGACAACCGACCGCAAAACTAAAAAGGAGGTGTGATATATGGCAAAGAAAGCAATCTACACTGACGGTGAAAACGATATTCCCGACCTGCTCGAAATGGCAGCAGGCCGTGCCTACATGAAAGAAGTCTACAGCCCAAGCGCCCGCGCGGAAGCGTGGCAGGTGAAATTCTGGATGCAGTACCTAGAGGGTATCGCGCTCTCCCGCTTCGAATGGCACGGCCTGCCTGCTGGAATCGACGCGCGCGCTTTGGAGCTGGAACTTTACTTGTACGGCGTTGTCGGAATGTTCCAGGCGGACGAGTATATGGGGCGCGAGGGCGGTTTTCTCATGGCTCAGTGCTCCACGATGGGCGCGCTCAATATGTATTACAATCCGAATCGTGTTCTACTAGTCGCGCCCATGGCAGGCGATGGACAACAGACGCAATGGTACCGCAATGCGCAGGCATGGGTAGACGATAACGGGGAGATTCAACCGCCGAACTGTGCGCTCTGTTGGGATTCGCTCTCCCGCCGTCCGCTCTACCCTATGCTGCGCAATTATGCGCGCCGTCTGGCTGAGATTGACCGCATCGTGCAAACCAACATGGGCGCGCAAAGGACACCGTACATTCTCGCAGGCGGCGAGGGTTCAGGCCGCACAACCAAGCGCATTATTCAAAAGCTCGAAAATAACGAGCAGTATATCGTGGTCAACGGAGCGGGCTTCGACGTGGCTACCGGCATTCAGGTGCTAAACACGGAGTCTCCGTACGTCGCAAAGGACATTCTGAGCGACCAGCGGACTATCCTCAATCAAGCATTGTCGCTGATGGGCGTCGACAACGACCCACAGGCCGAAAAGAAGGAACGCCGGAATTCCCTCGAAGTGCTCCAAAATAATGAGCAGGTTATCATGTGTCGGAATAATTTCATGAAAGCGCGCGAGATGTTCTGCGACGCGTGCGCGCGTGTGTTCGGCGTGCGCCCTTACGTCACGTGGGCAGCACGGCACTTCACCGAAGACGAAAGCGCGTCCATTACTCAGGCCGAAAACGGCAGTGTTTCTCACGATGCGAACCTAGGGGGCTACGAATGATAATCACCGATGATGCGCCGACCCTGCATGATTTGGTCATGCTCTACGGCTACGACATGACCGATATTGTGGGCAATTATCCCATTTGGAACGAGGAAAAGCGCGAGTGGTTGAACAGCATGATTTACCGCCACTTCGCGTACCGCGAAATTGCGGCAGAGACACCTCAGGAGTACGCATTTTTAATGGCGCGCACTATGGCGGAAATGGCACCGTCTGTCATGCCGCTTTTCCGCGCGCTCGATAGCGAATTCGACATTCTGAGCAGCTACGAGAACACGAGCCTGAGCAACGACACAACCACCGCCGACGGCAAGCAGCTCTACAGCGCCACGCCGCAAACGCAGCTTTCGGGAGAGGAAAATTACGCAACGAACCTCACGGATACGACAAACGCCACGACCAGCACGAACCGAACCGAAAGCAGCGGGCGCAATACGCCGGTGGGCGATATGCTCACGTCCTGGATGCAGTCTGTTAATAACGCGCTCTATATCGTGTATAATGGACTGGAGCCATTGCACCAGCAGATTTTCGAGATGGGAGGTGTAGCGACATGGCAGTGATTACTGACCCTGAATCGAGCTTTGATTTTGCATACAAAGGTTTCCAGTACCCGCTACCGCCAAACTGGAAGTACGCCGTCCGTCAACAAGACCAGATTTACTGGCTTTTGCAGGCACTTTTGACGGTCAATGACAACGGCGTGAGCGATGAATATTTACAAGAGGAAATAGCGCAGGCCGTCGTGGACTTGACCAACGGCTACACAGACGCAGACGCGCGTCTGGCGCACCGGCTTGATGTGCTCATTGAAGCGTTGCAAGAGCAGGTGGACAATCTCACCGTCGGCGTTACCGCTCAGCGAAACCCCGTAACGGGCATGCGCAATTACGCCTACGTCGTAAGCAAACAAATGTACGATATGCTGCGCACGTATGCATGCACCTGGGACGAGCTCAAAAATACGGGCATGTCCTGGGACGAGCTGAAAGCCACCAGCCACACGTGGTTCGAAGTGGACATGTTCGGTAATATCTACTGGGGAGACGGCGAGCAGCGCGCGAAGTTCACGCCAACTGACCATATCGACGTTAATTCCCCGGGTTATTCCGAATATCACTCCGGCATGGTTGCGGGCGATTTGGTCAAGATGCGCAGTTGGGGCGATATTGCATCGTTCGGTTTCGTCTCGACCGAAGAGGGGGGCGAGTAAATGGCAACTACCAACTATCAATTTCCAACTATCACCGCTGAGGATACTATCAACGGCGTGACGGCTATCAACAACCTAGCCGACGCGGTTGATAGCGCGCTCAAAGAAGTGGACGATAAAGCAAGCGGCGGCGAAGCTTACGTGCTTCCGCCTGCTACCACGTCAAAGCTAGGCGGCGTTATCATCGGCGATAATCTTTCCGTTGACGGCTCCGGGCGCATATCAGCGCCAGCGGGGCAAACATATGTTCTACCTGCTGCTACCACGTCGGCGCTTGGCGGCGTTATCGTCGGCACCGGGCTATCCGTGGACGGCTCCGGCAATCTGTCGGTTAATAGCACGTGGCTTACTCAACAAATCAATACGGCCGTTGCCGCCTACATGAGCAGCCATTACACGACCGGCACAACTTGGGGTCAAATCAACGCGAACGGTTTCCTTTTCCCGAACGACTAAGAGAGGATGCGAAAAAATGGCTACCACGCATTACAATTTCCCTACCATCACCGGCACGGACACCATCGACGGTGTAAACGCCATCAATGGACTAGCGAATGCCGTCGATTCGGCGCTCTACGGTGTAGCAAACGACATTCCCGACAGCTACCAGCTTCCCATCGCTGGCACTACTTCGCTTGGCGGCGTGCGCGGCGCGGGGCAGATTAGCGTCAATCCGGTAAACGGCGATATGACCATTAACAATGGTGTTATCAACTCTTCCATGATTCAGACGGGCGCTATTCTTGGTTCTGACATTGCCGACGGTGCTATTTCTAGCACACAGCTAAATTCTTCCCTTACCGCTTCTATCAATGCGGGAAATGCCGCTAACGTTGCCTTCAATGCCGCCCCCAAAACCTGCGGTTCGTCCAGTGATGGCAACTGGACGGTTCGCGCCTACACGTGGGGAAACCTCGTTATAGTGCAGGCAAAAAACGTTAACCCGTCTTCGATTACCAACGTTAACCAAGGCTATCAAATCGGAACTATCAATCAGGGATACCGGCCTGCTGCGCAGGTCAACACGCCTGCGAACGTAAACAACGAAGGTGCCGTTATCGACATGTACGTGACCGCCGGTGGCGCTATCGGTTTTTGGCTTCACGCCGGTGCCGTTAACAACGGCTTGATTATGGCGCAAGTCTGCTACTTTATCGGTGTCTAGACAAGCGCAAACCGGGCGGGCTAATGCCCGCCCTTTTTTAATGTTAGGAGGTGCAAAATATGCCCACGCGAGAAAACACGTGCATGTTTGCAATGTACGTCATCGGCGAAGTCGAAAGCGGTTGGGACTGGACGGGCGTTAACCGCAATGACCCTATCACGATAGGCATGATGCAAAATTACGGTCAGCGCGCCGCCAACTGCATCATCAAATGCCGCGATGCTGACCCCGACGGTTGGACGGCCTTCCAAAGCGCCGCGCCGTCATTGGCGGCAGCGGTAGACGCGGGGCATGATTGGAATTGGTGGACAGGCTACTGGGTGAACGACGCGGAAGCGAACGCATGGCAAGAGTGGGCGCAACGCGACGGAAACCATGTGGGGCAGCAGCAGCTATGGATTGAGGATGCGAACGGATATATCGACTTATTAGTGGGGTGGGGCTTGTCCGAAGACCGGCCGCAAACACTCGTGTTCGCGATGAGCATGTATCATCAAAGCCCGCTCCAATGCCAGCGCGTTTTGCAATCGTGCGGCGGTTCCGCTACGCTCGACTTGATGCACAGCACGTGCCTTGCCGATGGCGTGCTTGGACGGTATTCCAACCGCTATAACACGGTGTACGAACGTTTGTCCGCGTGGGACGGCGAAAGCGCGCCGCCCGACTTCGGGCAAGTCGGGGATATTGGCACGGGCAGCGGCGGACAGGCACCGAACATTTCCGGCAGCGAACAGCCCATCACGCGCGTGCAGCTCGACAACGGAATCATCACATTGTACGGCTCAGGCGCATACCAAAACGGCCTCGTGTGCTACCGCTCCGCTCCGAACGTATGGCTTCCGTGCGTCTCAGTCGCGACCCAAAATCCAAGCGGCGGCAACACGGGCGGCGGTTCTGCTACCGGCAGCGCGGCGGCGGAAGAGATGAAACAATGGTTGCTCGACCATGAGCACGCCTTCGCCTATTCGCAAGGTGCGGGGCGAATGTCCCCGGAGGATTCGGGCTATACGGATTGCTCTGCGCTCATGTGGTACGTCTACCATATCATCACCGGGCAAGAGATAGGCACGTGGACGGGCGACCAGCAGAACTACGGCACGGTCATTGCCGACGGCTCAGGAGCTTTGCCCCAAGACCAAATGCAAGTAATGGACTTGGTATTTTTCAACTGGAGCTACGACAACCCGATGTTTGACCATGTGGAAGCCTACATTGGCAATAATCAGTTGACCGGCCATGGAGGCCCCGGTTCAGGGCCTTACGTTAAAAACGATGCAGACGCGTACGCATCGAGCGCGTACAACTGGAGGGTAAGGAGGTATCTATAAATGGGTGAGCGCAAATTTTACGACCCAACGCGCGCCATCAGCTACAATGCCCCGCTTACTCTCGTTATGTCCATGCGCTCATACGGCAAGACTTACGGGTTCACGCGCGAAGCCATCAAAGACTGGATGCGCGACCGTTCGGAGTTTGTCTACGTACGACGTTATGAGACTGAGCTTAAAACCGCAGCGCCGAAACTCTTTGACGACATTGTTGCTCACAACGAGTTTCCGGGCTACGTGTTCAAGATGGTAGGATACGAGGGCTTCATCGCCAAGGCTCCGCTGGACGAGGATGAAAAGCCGGACTGGCAACCGCTGTGCCATTGCATACCTGCTTCAAAACAGGCGAATTACAAAGGCGTTGCCTTCCCGAAGGTAAAAAAGATTATCTGGGACGAGTATATTCGTATGACCAAAGCACCGCCCGGATACTTGCCGGACGATATGGGAGCGCTGTTCAATCTGTTCAAGACCGTTGCGCGCGATAGAACAAATGTTCACATGTATCTACTGGCGAACACTTGTTCGATTGTGAATCCGTTGTTCTTGTTCGCAGGCATCCGCGACGAGCCTAAAGATGGTTTCAGTTGGCACCGTGGCAAGTCAATCCTCATCGAGTATGCCAAGGATGAGGTATTCGCTGACCAGGAGCGCGCAACGCCGGTAGGTCGCTTGATTGCAGGCACCGCATACGAAGACGAAATGATTGATGCTGAATTCCACGACAGCACGGATACGTTCATTGCTAAGAAGACCAAACGCAGCGCGTTCCTCTATCAGCTTGTGTTCCAAGGTGTGAGCTTCGGTGTGTGGATTGATACGAGCACGGGCATTTACTACATCACGCCAAAGGTGCCATCGGACGCTGAGCAACGGGGTATGTGCTATGCGCTCACCGCTGATGATATGCGGCCTAACCTGTTCATGATTGACCGGGCTACCCCGTTCATCAAGAAGCTAACCGGGCTATATCGTATGGGCGTGTGCTACTTCGATTCTCCGGCCACCCGCGAAAGATGGGTTAAAATGCTTCGCTTGCTGGGGCTGAGATGATACTATGGTGGTGCGGCGGGTATCTTTGTTCCTTTTCTAGCCCGCCGTTCCTTCCGCTATGGGCGATGCACCCGCCCACATAAAGAAGCCCCTTCCGTTTGTGCCGCCGGAAGGGGCTTCGATTTTAGAAGCTGTAGATATTAAACATCTGGTCGAGTTCATCGAGGTCGATTTCTATTTCCTCATCATACATTGCATAGACGGTATCACGGATGAAGCAAGCAGCTTCGAACGCGTTATCCTCGTTCACCGTAAGGCCGCAACAGATAGCGTAGTCGTTGATTGCGGTGAGTATAGAAATCGTGCAATTCATAGCAGTAGTGGTAGCCATTTAAAAACCTCCTAGGTT
>ERZ1034917.1306-NODE-1306-length-16068-cov-5.596952_pt1 | contig 16068 bp, 13 predicted proteins | sample MGYA00520605_ERZ1034917 | MGnify/ENA primary metagenome ERZ1034917 (study PRJEB33766, sample SAMN09781784) | gut metagenome | biome: gut microbiome | host: Homo sapiens | place: Madagascar | study: EMG produced TPA metagenomics assembly of the PRJNA485056 data... | reverse complement strand
GAAAGAGGTTATCAAATCATCGGTAATATTGGTGATAAAAAAGTTGATGTTGAAGAACGCAACAAAATAGTTTCATTTACTAATGAAAAAACATTTTCAGGTAAAATTGGCAACGAAAAATTTAGCATGAAATCAAAAGAAAAAGCACTTTCTGTAAGTGATAAAAAGATATACAAAGGCACATACAGAGGTAAATCTTTTAGCGTTGAATATGCAAAAGAAAATGCAGTTTTAGATGACGGCGACAGAATTATGAAAGGTACTTACGGCGACCAAAAAGTTAACGTAAAATTTGATAAAAAAATATTTGGTTTTTCTGATGGAATCGACGAAAATAAATTACCAAAAGATTTTGCTGATGTTGCAGCTTTGATTATGGTGGTTGATGATGACCAAGTCGAAAGAAGCAAAAATCCAAATGATAGCAATGTTAGATAATTCAAAGAATTAAAATAATTTTATGAAAGGGTTGAGTTTTTTAAAATTCAATCCTTTTATTTTATCCATTTTAATGCAACTTGAATCATTTCATCATTTGATATGTCATTGCCGGCATTTTTGTATTTTTCTATTGCAATTTTTGCATCTTCCTTTTTGTCTAAATTTGCGCAAACTGAAATAAAGTTATAAAGGTTTCCTTTAATTTTAGGATTTGCCTCAAATGCGCTTTTTAAATAAGGATATGCCTCATTGAATTGATTCAATTTGTGATAACAGATTCCGATGTTTTCATCTATTAAACTTGTATCAATGTCATTGTTAGAATACTGTTTTGCGTATTTAAAATATTTAATGGCTGTTTCGTATTTTTTAGACATATAGTAACATTGCGCCATAGAACGATAAACATCAGAATCTGTCGGATCAATGGTTAATGCCTTTTTATATGCTTCTAATGCTTCATTCAGTTGTCCCAGATCGTAATAAACTTGTCCTAATTGAATCCAAGAGGTCGTTTTGTTTGGTAGTTTTCGAGCGTAACTAAGTGCTTCTTGAAGTTTTGATGATTCGAAACCAATTTTTGCGCTTGAAACTTCTTCTTTGTTTTTTGAGTACATTAATCGAATAGTTTCAATGTCTTTTGTACTGAATTCGCTTGAAGATCTAAATCCATACATAACGTCGTGTTTATCTTGACTATGTCCGGTAATACCTACGGCGTGACCTATTTCGTGTAAAATGACTGAATACATTTGGCTTTTAGAAATATAATTACCCTTGTTGTCTAATGGTAATAAACTTATGTTTGCGGTATTAATCTCACCTTTTTGGTTGTAATTTAAGTTAGTGCTTCCTTGTTTGTAATATTCTCCACCGTTTGAATGTTCAAGTCTGTTTACCATAGTTACTGTAATGTCGGCTTTTTTTCTATCTTGTGTAATCATAAACTTGAAAAGTTCAGGGAAAGTCTTGTTATACTTTGCAAATGCTTGATAAATTGTAGTTTGATAACTTGAATTTTCAACCCAAACCGCTATACCTTTTTTAGTCCACTTGTGAATTTGACCTGAACTATCAATGGCATTATGTAGATAATTTCCATTAGGGTTGTTTGAGGAATTTACTAAACTAAAATCATTTTTTGTTGAGGTTTTGGTGTCGTCATCAGAATCTTCATCTGTTAATTCAATTTCTTCTAAATCAGTTATTGAGTAATCGTTTTTTTCTTGTATCGAAGAGTTTTCAATATTTTTGTCTGCGGTGTTAAAATGAGGTTTTATAACTCCACGTATTTGATATCCAAATATTGCAATTGTTGCAAGAATGATTAACGCAATTGTTTGCATTGGATTTTTATTATTTGGATTTTGGTGATTTTTATAGTTGTTATAATTTTGAGTCATTTATACTTCTGTAATTCTCTAATAAAGCCTATTTTAAGTAAAATTTTAACATGTTTAAACTGTTAAATCAATTTATTTACAAATTTGTGCTAGTATATGGTTAAGAAATATAGAAATGACAAAATGTGGTTGGATAAATTTGTCGAGCAGTTTACAAAAGGGTGTATGAAATGGCAACAAAAGAGTTAACAAGCGGTCAACCTTTAAAATTAATTTTGGAATTTATGTTTCCTATTTTTATAGGCAATTTATTTCAACAGTTGTATAACTTTGCAGATGCAATAATTGTTGGTCGTTATGTCGGAATTAAGGCACTTGCTGCAGTTGGAACGACAGCACCATTAATATTCTTTGTTATTAGTTTTATTTTTGCATCAACTCAAGGATTTACGGTTGTTTTAGCGCAAAGATTTGGTGCAAGAGATTATGATATGGTGCGTAAATCATTTACTACCTCGGTTTATTTGTCAGGTGGTTTAATGTTACTTATGACTTTGGTTTCAACACCTTTTACATATCAAATGTTGTCTTTTCTAAGAACTCCATCTGACATTATTGATATGGCGAATATATATTTGTTTATTATGTTTGCGGGGATTTTTGCAACAGTTTTTTACAATTTGTCTTCAAATGTAATTAGAGCGCTAGGAGATAGCAAAACTCCACTTTATTTCTTGATTTTCTCATCAATTTTGAATATCTTTTTGGCATTATTATTTGTTGTAAAATTCAAAATGGGTGTAGCTGGTGCAGGCTGTGCAACAGTTTTAGCGCAATTTGTTGCAACAATTTTGTGTGTAAGCTTTATGTTTTGGAAGTTTTCAATATTACATCTTAAAAAAGGCGATTGGAAAATTGATAAAGATTTTATGTTGGAGCATTTAAGAATTGGTATTCCAATGGGATTTCAAATGTCAATTTTGACTCTGGGTATTTTGGCTTTGCAATATGTTTTAAATGGATTAGGTTCAATTGCAGTTGCTGCGTATACAACAGCAATGAGAGTTGATCAAATATTTTCACAAGTTTTTGTTGCTTTGGGGGCAACAATGGCAACATTTACAGCGCAAAATTTTGGTGCAAATAAAATGGCAAGAATTAAGCAAGGTGCAAAATCTGCACTGGGTATTGTTATTACAGTAACAATTTTTGCAGTTGTTGTTTTAACTTTCTTCTCTCAAAATTTAATTCAAATGTTTATGAGTGAACCAAATGAAGAAGTTATAAAGTTGGGTACAATGTACTTGCATATTATAATGCTATTCTTTATCTTCTTGGGTTTGTTGTTGCTTTACAGAAATGTCTTGCAAGGTATGGGACAGGTTGTTGTTCCTCTAATTTCAGGCACTACTGAATTAATTATGAGAACCGTTTTTGCGTTTGCTTTTGGATTTAAGTTTGGATTTTTGGGTATTTGTTTTGCAACGCCTGCTGCTTGGCTTGGTGCGACAGTGGTATTGTTTAGCGGATATAAAATAAGCTTATTGAGGATTCTAAAAAATAAACGAAAACATGCTTAGAAGATAGATTTTTAAATGGTTGATAATAATACCAATGTAATCCTTGTATATGTCAAGTAATTTGATGAAAAAATTACTAATAAAAGTAGTTAATTAGTAAAAGAAGTATAGAATATGCTTAATGAAAAAACTTGTGTTCCATATACAACATTTGGACAAAGTAAAACCGGAAAATGTCTAAATGGTAAAGTTTTGAATTGGACGATAAATACTTCTTGTAAGTAACCTGATTTCAATTTAAAAATAAAAAGCCGTTTCGAAAGAAACGGCATGAAAATTTGTATATAGGGAAGGAAATAAGGAAATTTTAATAAACACTAATGTTATTCGTTAATGCGAATAGCATATCCCAAGTCATTTTAATTTTCTCTATTAAATTTGTTTTTAGACACCATTATATGTTTTTTGTTTTAACATATCCCTTTGTAACTTGCATTTTATATATCGTCATAACTCGTGAGAAACTTTAGGTTTTTGAATAATGTTGTTACATATCTTTACAATCAAGTATAAAAATCCAGTAGAATCATGGTTTTGGGGCAATTTTTTTTCTTCACATGTTTTATAAGGGCATAAGAATTTATAGGTGTGTGTAGATGAAATTAACTAATTTTAATTACCCTCAAGTAGGTTTTAAAGCCGCTCAAGTAAATATTGTGGCTATGTCAGATAATCATGGCAACGTTCAAAACTTGCCTCAATTGGTTGGAACTATTGATAAAAATAAAGGCGATATCTTTAAAAAAGCTGATGAAAAATCAACTTTGAATATGTTTGCAATTGCAGGTGATTTCTTTATGAACCCTCATAAAAAAGGTTACATGACAAAACCTGAACTTTCAAATGGTGATATTCAAGCAAACTTCTTACAAAAAGTTGTTAATACTGTGAAAGGTATAGTTAAAAATAATTTTGATACAGTTTATTCTTTAGGAAACCACTGTTATGACGGCGGTGACGAATTTGTATTCAACAAATTAAAAGATGAACCTGTTAAAACTCTTGTAACTAATGTTGATTTAGAAAAATCTCCATTGGTAACAGGTTTGATGAAAAATCATAAAAATATTGTAACTTCACAAGTTTATGAAGTTCAAGATGATAAAAATCCGAATCTTAAACATGATGTAATGTTTGTGGGTGTTACAATTCCAAGCTTAAAAGGTAAATTAACTAAGACAGAATTGTATGATAACTGCAATAAAAAGGATACTCAATTAACAGAAGATGATTTACAAGGTACTTTTGCTGTTTTGAATAAGGAAGTTGAAGCGTTTAAAGAAAAACATCCAAAAGGTGCTGTAGTTTTGCTTTCTCATATGGGTGCTCCAATTTCTAAAATGATTCAAAAAAATGTTCCAAATATTAATGTTATTTTGAACGGTCATGACCATACAAGAGATAATGCGGAACAAGGCGGAACAATTATTAACTCTTTAGGTAAAGATAATGAAATTATTAAATCAGTAAACTTTAGATTCAATGATGATGGTGATTTAGAAGATGTAGGTTACAATATGTACATTACAGAAAATTCTGCACCGGATAAAGAGGTTAAAACTTTCTTAGATAAAAACTTTGAAGAAGATGTTAAACCATTAGTTAAAATGCATGGTGCATCAGAATTGGAATATTCAGATAAAATCAGATACGCTAATACAGAATTAACTAACTTCTTAACTTCAACTGTTGCAGAAGAAGCAAGAAAAGAAATTCCTGATTTAGCATCAGTTGCTTTACAATCTTCTTATGTAAGAGGCGGAATTAAAGAAGGTTCTACTAACTTGAACTTATTAAAAATATTTGATGGTATTGATGTTGAATCTCAAAACTTGAACGTTGGTAACGTTAAAGGTAATCAATTAGTTGATATTATTTCTAAGAATGTAAAATCAAACTTAGAAGCCCCAACAAGAAATACATTAATTCAATGGTCTGATTTTCAAGTAAACAGAACAATGATTGAACAAATTGCTAAAGGCGAAAGTAAAAATTCTTATGCAGATGCTGTAAAATGCAGAAATCAAGAAACAGGTAAATTCGAAAATATTGATTTAAATAAAGATTATAAAGTGATTTTATCAAATAAAATCTTATCTAAAAAAGATTTTAAAGAAGTAAAAGACAACTTTGAATCAATCAACAAAAACTATGATGATTTCTTTAGAGCAAACATTAAAGGCAAAAACTACGAAGTTAATGTTGATGACAGAGTAAAAGAACAAAGAGTTTTATAGTCTTAAAGTAGTATGATTATTTTTAAAAGGCGGTCATTTCATCTAATGAAATGACCGCCTTAATAGTTTATCATAGAGTTGTAAATCCTCAACTCTTTTGATTGCTCAATCTACGTCCCGCATTTGTGGGACTTATTTTTTATTATTCGTATCTTAATGCATCAATAGGGTTTAACAGAGAGGCTTTGTAGGCAGGATAATAACCGAAACCAACACCAACAATTCCGGAAAAACCTAAAGATAAGATGATTGAAAATGCTGAAACTGAAACCTGCATTGCTCCAATCAGACCGATAATTCCAGAGATGACACATCCTAGCAGAACACCTATTATGCCTCCAAAAATTGAAAGTAAGAATGATTCAATTAAGAATTGAATTCGAATATCTCTTGCTTTTGCTCCGATTGCCATTCTTATACCGATTTCTTTTGTTCTTTCCGTAACAGATACAAGCATAATATTCATAATACCGATACCGCCTACAAGAAGGGAAACAAAAGCTATTACGAATAAAAATAACGACATTGTTCTAGCGGAAGATTTGATAGTTTCTTGCATTTGAGCAAGGTTTCTTATTTCAAAATCGTTGTTTTGTGTTTTACCAATATGATGTCTGTATTTTAAAATTTCTTCAATGTCTTTTTGAGTCGTTTCTATGATTTGGTCATCCTGAGCTTTTACAGAAATTATTGAAACGGTTCCAGGAAAAGAGGTTCCAAATACTTTCTTTTGTGCTGTTGTAATAGGAATAAATACCAAATCGTCTTGGTCTTGCCCCATTCCTGATTGACCTTTTGTTTTTAATAATCCAACAACTTTAAATGGAATTCCTCCAATACGAATAGTTTTGTTAATTGGATCCATATCTCCAAAAAGTTCATTGGCAACTGTTTGACCTAAAATTGCAACTTTTGTATTGTTTTTTATATCCTCTGGAATGAAGTTTCTTCCTGATTCAATTTCGTAATTTCTGATAAACAAATACGGTGCTGTTGTACCGCCAACTGAAGTTGACCAGTTTTGATTACCAAACGTTAATTGTTTAGCTTCTGCTGAATATGGGGCAATTGCAAGAACACCTCTGGCTTTACTTTCAATAGCTTCGGCATCTTTAAGAGTAAGTGTTGGGCGAGTACCCATACCCATACGAACGCCACCGCTTTTAGCAGATGCTGAGCGAACCATAAGCAAATTACTACCCATAGACTCCATATCTTTTGCAATTTTTTCTCTTGAACCTGTACCAACGGCAAGCATTACAATTACTGCGCAAACACCGATAATGATACCTAAGCTTGTTAATGCAGAACGCATTTTATTTATTTTTAGTGAACGAATGGCAATATTTAAGGTGGTTTTTAAATCTATCATTTGCGTTTCACCTCATCAGAAACTATGTTTCCATCTTTAAATCTTACTACACGTTTGCAAAATTCAGCAATATCAGGTTCGTGTGTTACCAAAACAATAGTTTTTCCGTGTTTTTCGTTTAATTCGCAGAAAAAATTCATTACTTCAATACTTGTTTTAGTATCCAAGTTACCTGTAGGTTCGTCGGCAAGGATGATAGGTGCATCATTTACTATTGCCCTTGCAATTGCAACACGTTGTTGCTGACCGCCGGACATTTGATTAGGCATGTGGTCTTCACGCTTTTCTAAACCTACAATTTTTAAAGCTTCTTTTGCTTTTTTTATTCTTGTTTCTTTGTCGACACCTTTATAAATCATAGGTAATTCAACATTTTCAAGGGCTGTTGTTCTTGAAATTAGGTTAAATCCTTGAAATACAAAACCTAATTTGATGTTTCTAATTTCAGAAAGGCTTTCACTATCTAGGCTTAAAACATCAATTCCATCAAGATAATAACTTCCGGAATTTGGTTTATCCAAAGTTCCTAACATGTTCATAAAGGTTGATTTACCGGAACCTGAGGCACCCATAATTGCGACAAACTCACCTTTTTCAATGCTTAATGAAACATTATTTAAGGCATTGAATGAGCTATCGCCTGTTACGTATGTTTTTATTACATTTTTAACTTCAATAAGTGCCATTTTTAAAACATTCTCATTGGTGGTTTTCTATTATCTTTGCTGTCTTGTTTTGAAGACTTTCCATCACTGCTAACAATGATTCTGTCACCTTCTTGAATATTTCCTGATGTAATTTCTGTATAAGTATCGTCACTTGCACCTATTTCAACCGTTTCTCTTACAGGTTTTGAGCCTCTTAATACCCAAATTCCTTGTGTGTCATAACGTTTGATTTCACCTTTTGTTGTAGGTGTATATTTCAAAGCAATTGATGGAACGCAAAGAACATTTTCTTTCTTTTGAGTGATGATAGAAACATTTGCTGTCATACCGGGTTTAAGCTTTAAGTCGTCGTTATCAACTTTTACTACAACTGTGTATGTTACAACATTTGAAACAGTTGTTGGCGAAATTCTAACTTGTGAAACTCGACCTTTAAATATTTCATCTTGATATCCGTCAAGTGTGTAGTCAACTTCTTGACCTTCTTTAATTTTACCAATATCTGCTTCTGAAACGTTAACTTCAATTTGCATTTCTTTTAAATCTCTTGCAACTGTGAATAATTCAGGTGCTTGGAAACTTGCCGCAACCGGTTGTCCGGGGTCAACATTACGTGTAACGATAATACCATCAACAGGTGAATAGATGTATGCGAATGAGCATTGATGTTCTGCGTATTCTAAATCCGCTTTTGCTGCGTTTAAAAGAGCTTTATTTGATAAATAATCAGCTTGTGCTTGGTCTAATTCACTTCTTGCCATAAAGTTTCTTGCAACAAGATTTTTGTATCTGTTGTAAGTTTTTAAACTGTTATCTGTAATCGCTTTTTGTTTGTCATAGTTACTTCTTGCTTTATCAACATTTGCTTGAAGTAAACTAGTATCCATTAATGCGATTAATTGACCAGCTTTAACTTTAGAGTTGAAATCAACATAAACCTCCTTCATCAAACCTGATACAGTTGAACCTACGCTGACTGTATTTACAGGATTTACAGTTCCGGAAGCTTCTACAATTTGTTGAATTGTATGTTTTTCTGCTTTTTCAGTTTTATATTTGTGAGCTTTTCCTGCTATAACTTTTATTGCAACAAGTAATACGACAACTACGATTAATGCTACAATAGCGATTTTTTTCTTGTTCATCTATTTATTGTCCTTTTGTTCTTGAGGTTTATCAAGTTTTGCGATTTCTAATTCAACTTTTGCTCTTGCTACGTTGTAATCAAAGATTAATTTAACGTAGCTTTCTTGAGCTTTATTATAATTTACAATTGCATCTTGAACTTCTAAGAAGTTGCCTAAACCAACTTCATATCTGCCCATTGCAAGTTCTAAATTTTCAAATGTTTGTTTTACTGAAACTTCTGTTAATGGAATTTTCTTTTCTAATTGAACCATATTTACATAAGCTGTTTGTACGCTAAAGTAAATATCTTTTTCCATTTTGTCAATAGCATTATCTGCTACATCCAAGTTTGCTTTTGCTTCTTCGATTTTGTATTTGATATCCATTGCGTTAATTGAGGCAAAATCCAAGGTTCCTGTAACTTGGAATGAATTTGACATCGTGTTTGCAGCATTAAGTCCATAAGTACCCTTTGCTTTTAAGTCAGGTAAATATTGAATTCTTTGATATTTTAATTCTTGTTTTAAGGCATCTCTTACTGCAACGTATGAATGCAAATCGGGACGATTTTCTTTTGCTAAAGCAATAGATTCATTCAACGTGTAAGGGAATTTTTCAACTTTATAATTAATATCAATTAATTCATTTTTCTGTACGCTTGTTTGATAACTTGCACCTTCAGCAAGGTCAGGGGCTTTAAATTTTTTAACTAAATCTTGGTCAAAGTTCTTAAGTGCAACTTCTGCATATTTGTTTGCAAAATTAAATGATTCAAGTTTTTCAATTGAATATTTTGGTGAACTTTGAATGTACATTGAGTTGTTTAATGCAATAACTGCTGCATCATAAGTGTTTTGTGCAGTTACGTAGTTAATTTTTGCATCACTCAAGTAAACTTCTGCGTTAACCAAGTCAATTTTTGATTTCAACCTTCTTCAAAATATGCCTTTGTTTGTTGATATTGACGTTCGTTGACAGAAATGTTTGCCTCTTGAACTTTCATATTAGCAGTGGCTGCTAAAACGGCATAATAATTAGTTTTTACATTAAAGATAGTTTTGATTATTTCATAGTTCAAATCAAAATCTGCCGCAATTTTGTTCAATTTTGCTTTTTTGATTTTTGTTCCAACTTTACCAAAACTAAATATTAATTGACTTAAAGATGCGTTTAAACCATAAGAGTTATCACTTGTTGAATTTCCATCGTTATTATTGAATTTTCCGTAATAACCTGTGCCTAAGCTTAGCGATGGAAAGTAAGAAGCTTTTGATTGTCCTAAAATAGCGTTTGCGTGTTTAACCAAGTTTTTATATTTTTTTACAGAAGGACTGTTGGTTAAAGCAATTCTTATACAATCTTCTAATGACAAAACTGCACCATCTTGAATTTCAATGTTTGCTTCCATTCTGGATAAATCATCTTTTGGTGCGTTTTCTTTAACTTCTTCTTTTAATACAACTTCTTTGTTCTTATTTTTTTGCACATCTTCTATTGCATATACACAATTGCATAATGCAAATAAAACAAAAAATATCGATAATATTTGTACAATCTTTTTCAAAGAAAACTAAATCCTTCCTCTATGTACAATATTATATTTGATACATAAGGAATTTACACTTTTTTAGCTATGTTTTTGTAGATATATTAAGTATTGAAAATTCTATCACCTGCATCGCCCATTCCTGGTACAATGTAGCCTTTTTCGTTTATGCCTTCGTCAACTGCTGCTGTAATAATTTCAACTTCAGGGAATTCTCTTTGAATATTTTCAATACCTTCCGGTGCTGCCATAATACAAATACATTTGATGTTAGACATAGGAATTTTCTTATCTGCATAAAGTCTGATTGCTTCAAGCAAAGAGTTGCCTGTTGCAAGCATTGGATCTGTAATGTAGATGTAAAAGTTTTCCGGATTTGGAGCTTCCATAGGTACTTTATTGTAATACCAAACAGGTTTTAATGTTTTTTCATCTCTATACATACCGATATGACGGATGCAAGCTTGCGGTAAAATATCAATTGCTTCATCTGTGAAGATTAGACCAGCTCTTAAAATTGGCGAAATAATGATATTTATATCTTCTTTAATAGTTTTGAATGTTGTTGTTTTAATTGGAGTTTCAATTTCTTTTTCTACTAATGGTAAATTTTTAGCAGCTTCATACAAAAGTACACGTGTAATTTTTCTTGTAGCAAGTCTTACGCCTTGGCTGTCAGTGCGTTTGTCACGCATTGTGCATAAATTTTGAAATATTACTGGATTTTCAATAATTCTTACTAAATCTTTGTTCATTTATTCATACCTCTTTTTCTATTATAATATCTTAGTTCTTTATATTATCTATTTTCTTTTGTTTGTCATCCAACCATTTATTTGTATCATTAAGGATATCTCCAACAGGTTTTTCTATATTTGTCTTTTCAGAATGAGAGAAGGCTCTGTTTATAGAATCTGTAAAGCTTGTGCATTGGAACATAATTGCTGAAATTTTTTCTAACATAGAGTCTAATAAACTCAAAGCTGCTCCAATTCTGCGTGGTTGTTGAATTTCAAAAGTCTGAGTTCCTTCAGGAACTTTATCTTTTGGTGTGTAAATTTCTATAGATTTTGAACCACCAAGACCTGTAAATTCAACTGTTACCATTGAGCCTTTTGGAATATCAATACCCTTTTGATTAATTATAAAATCAACAAAAACCATATCATTAATGATTTTAACTTTTCTGACATACCCAATGTGAATGCCCATCATTCTTACAGGTGAGCCTTTAATAATACCGTCAACATCTTGTAAGAATATTTGATATGTTTTATATTGATTGTAATTATGTTTTGTAACTATGCCAATTCCAACAATGCAAACTAATAATAAAAACCAAATAAAAAGTTCAATGAACTGTGCTAATTTTTTATATTTGGTTTTGTTATTAGTAGTATTTTTCATTTATATTAATTAGCCTTTTTTAATTCTGAAAGTGTTGGATCAAGAAGTCTTCTGCCTAATCCTTCAAAATATACAGAACAAAGTTTTTTGCTGCCATAGTTAATAATTTTTTCTACACGACCAGTTCCAAATTCTTTGTGAACTACAACGTCACCCTTGTTGTATTCGACATTGATATTGTTAGAGCCGGTATTTGCAGGGTATATAGGAACAACTTCTTTTTCTTTTAAATCTTCTTCTGTAATGTTATATTTTGTTTTCATATCTTGAGGTTCTTCTGTTTCAGGATCAGAAACTTCTTCCTCAATAATATCGTTTTCATCCGGTTGAATTTCGTCTAAATAAGAATCATCTTCTTCTGTTTGAATTTCATGTTCTAGAGGTTCAAACGGATTTTCTTCAATGATTTCAGGGGTTTCTTCTTGCGTTGTTGAATCTTCATATATATCAACATCTTGAATTTGATCTAAATCTTCTTCAGTAAGTTGTGTAGAAGGATTATCAACATTTATAATGTTTGAATTTTGAGTTGAGTGTATATCCTGAGATGGATTTTCAACAGGCATTTCTTGGGGTTCTATAGATTTGAAAATTTGTGGTGCAACTTCACTAGGTGCTTGTTGTTGAGGAACATTTTGTTGTGGATGAGGAGTTTGTGAAGTTTGCGATTGTGCTGGTTGAATCGGTTGTGTTGCAAAAGGTTGCTGTGGATTTTGCATAAAAGGTTGTGCCATATATGGTTGTTGCATTTGAGGATATGGCTGCATATATGGTTGATTATACATAGGTTGTGCAAACATTTGCGGTTGAGGGAAAATTGGCGGTTGTTGCGGATAGAATATCTGCGGTTGTTGTGGGTACATTTGCGGATAAACCATCTGTGCCATTTGTTGTTGAAACATTTGTTGAGTCATTTGTTGTTGCTGATTGTAGGCTTCTTGCTGAACCTTTTCAGCTTCATAACGTCGTTGTTGTTCTTTTAATTGGTTTTGAACCATTCTTTGCGCATCTTCTTGTGACATTGATACGTGTGGCGCAGTTCTTGTAATACGAGCTTTTTCCGATAATTTAATTATCAACGGCATATATTGTGTTGCTTTACCGTAAACCACAAATTCTGTTCTTCCTAAAGTTGTCAAGAAAGTGTTGTAGCTTGCAAAATCTTGCTGTTGCAACAAAGGGGTAAACAGAATTAAGTCTTTTGAAATTTTCTTTAATTCTGTTAAGTATTTGTACGAATAGGAACAATTCGTAATTGAGTATATATTTGAGTTTGAGAATATTTGTTTTAATAATTTTTTGTCTGAATTTGCATTGTTTAATTTTACAAATACATAAAAATCTTCTGAAAAACCTGAAAGAACATTGTAGATGTAAGATATAGTTTCCCTTTGGATTGATTCATCGACATTTGCAATGTTTATAACTGTTGTTTGGTTTTGAAGTAATGATTCAAAAACATTTTTGTATTCAAGTAAATTTCTTGCAAAAATACCGGCTTCATCAAATCTTACCAGAGCATTTTTAAGTAGTACGAGCTCAGGAAGTTTTGAATTTTCGTATTGTTTTTCAAGAATATCAATAAACTTTTTAACTGGAATATAAGGCTCTTCTAGGCTTGACAAGTAATATTGAATTTCTAAAAAAGTTTCTTGCAAAATAGCTTTGCTTCGTGCGCTTTTAAAATCTAATCCGTTTTCATAAATAAAGTTGATTAACTGATTGTTTATCGGAAGACGGAAATTTTCACCCATTATGAAAGTATTTTTATCAAAAATGCTTTCCCCGTCAGTATCAATGATGACAGTTTTTTTGCTGTAATTTTTAATTTGTTGATTTAATGTTTTAATCATTAAATCAGAGTTTTCTTGATTTTCGGAACAAATAACTAATTTATTTTCAAGAAAACTTTTATCAAGTGAAACCAAAATATCGTTATCTATGAATTCACCTATTAAAATTGGGGTTTGACCTTGTATAAGTTTAAGGAAATCAACGGAATTGATGTTAGAAATAGCACTATTTATTGCAGGAATTGAGCCCGAATATGTAGTGATAACGCCTTCTTCTGTGATGTTAAAAATAATTTTGGCAATAGCAACATTACCGTGTTTGCTTGATTCCAGGTGCATAATCTGACCAATGTAAGATTCTCTGCTATCCTTAATCATTACAAATCCGGATAAGAACAAGTTGTCACTTGTTTCATAAAAAATTTTTACCAGGTTATTTTTAACCTCGAATATTCTCATGAGTTTGTTCCTTGAAATAATTTTATCATGAAAAAAATTTTTTCATGACAATATTTGAATTAATTTTATAATATAATGTTTCTATGGAGATTTTAAACAAGTTAAAAAGTAACGAAAATTTGGCGATTGCACTGGGTTTTTTTGATGGTGTTCATTTAGGTCATAAAGCTGTAATTAACGCTGCTGTTGATTATGCCAAGAAAAACAACATAAAATCTGCGGTTGTAACTTTTCGCCAATCTCCATATGTTGCATTGAATAATGTAAAACCAAATTATATAATTACTCTTGAAGAGAAAATTAAAGCGATAAAAAAGCTGGGTGTGGATTATTTGTATCTTTCTGATTTTACGGAAGATTTAGCAAAACAAACAGCTTCGGATTATTTAAAAAATTTGGTTGATGATTTACATCCAAAAATGATTGCAACCGGATTTAATCACTATTTTGGCTATAACAAATCCGGCGGTGTGGACTATTTAAGATTGATGCAGCAAGAGTATGAATTTAAAGAAATTAATCCAATAAAATTAAATGAAGATGTTATAAGTTCAACTGCAATACGAAAAGCATTATCAAATGGTGATATTCCCAAAGCCAATTCAATGCTGGGTTATAGATTTTATGTTAAAAATGAAGTAATCAAAGGTAGACAAATAGGTCGTACGATTGGATTTAAAACTGCAAATTTAAAAATGCCTGAAAAAATGATAAATATACCGGACGGTGTTTATGCTGTTGAGGTAGAAGTTTTAGGTAAAAAACATATGGGGATTGCAAATTTTGGTTCAAATCCAACAGTTACAGACGACTCTCAAAAGTTATTAGAGGTTCATATTATTGATTTTAACCAAGATATTTATGGAGAATTGGTAAAAGTAAGTTTTTTAGTTAAAATAAGAAATGAGAAGAAATTTCAATCTTTGACAGAGTTAAAGGCTCAAATTGAGAAGGATATTGAATGTTTAGAGTAGTTATATTAGGTCATGGTGAGATGTTAGGCAATTTAATTGCAGGCGTACAGGATGCAAACTGCGAAATTGTTGGTGTTATGCGTTATGAAAGACTCAAAAAACTTGATATTTATACAAAAATAAAAGACTTTGTTCTTCCTTCAACTGAATACAGTTATATTAAGAGCTATAATGTGCCTGAATTAAAGTCAAAAAGTGCTAATTCAGAACAGTTTAGAAAAGAAATTTTAAAATTAAATCCAGATATAGTGTTAGTTGGTACTTGGGGAGAAAAACTAAAAAAAGAATCTATTCAATTGCCAAAAATTGCAATGATTAATGTTCACCCATCATTGTTGCCAAAGTATAGAGGACCTAATCCTTATCTGGAAACAATTAGACATCAAGAAAAAATGTCGGGTATTACTTTTCATTTGATGAGTGAAGAGTATGATGCAGGTGCAATTTTGTTGCAAAAACAAATTGAAATAAAACCTGATGATACAGGCAAAGAACTTAAAGAAAGAACAGTTTTAACAGCACGTTCAGCCGTTACAGAGTTGTTGAATATGCTTGCTGACGATTTTATTATTCCTGTAGTTCAAAACGAGGAAAGAGCAACTTATTATCCTCAAATTACGCGTGATGATATAATGTTAGATTTTAGTAAATCGGCAGAAGAAATTTCGGCTCAAATTCGTGGTTTTTATCCATGGTCAAAGACTTATTTTTCTTATAAAAACAGATTTTTTACTCCAAATCCTTACGAATTAGAAATTTTGGATAATAACACTGAATTTACGACAGCAGGAACAATTTTGGATAAAAACTTTCAAGAAAATTCTTTAACAATTTTATGTGGTGACGGAAAATTGTTAAAAATGAGCAAATTGAAGTTATATGGACGTATAAACAGATTGTTTACTTCTAAATACATAAAATATTTTGTAGATTTACACGATTTGGCATTATAATATACGTAATATAGAGGATTTAATTGTTTTCCAAGTTGTGATAATTTCAGAGAGTTCACAAGAATTGGAATTATTCACATGTTATCAAATGGTTTTAAAGAAAAAATGTTAGCTGCTGACCTGTTTGAAGCTAAAAAAACTTCAAATGCTATTAAACACCTATGGCA
>ERZ1034917.1305-NODE-1305-length-16075-cov-4.973408_pt1 | contig 16075 bp, 14 predicted proteins | sample MGYA00520605_ERZ1034917 | MGnify/ENA primary metagenome ERZ1034917 (study PRJEB33766, sample SAMN09781784) | gut metagenome | biome: gut microbiome | host: Homo sapiens | place: Madagascar | study: EMG produced TPA metagenomics assembly of the PRJNA485056 data... | reverse complement strand
GTATTCACTATATGGATGTGTTAACAAGGGAAGTTTATAACGCCATTGCAAAATATAAAGCAGGGCAAAGAGACCTAATCTTTAGTGATTATATCGAGTTTGGACGGTTATTTAGTATTGACAGATGAAAAAGACATTTTTAATAGCATTTTTACTGATTATGTTCCTCTGCGACATCAATGTCTCGTTTGCCCATACTAATGGCTTCAAGAAAACTTGGACAGATATGTCCATCAAAGAAAAGCTGGAGGCAGACATAACTGTACTTCAAAGTGCAATCAAAAAGCAAAAGTTGGACTCAATCAAGTCTCAACTTACTTATTGTCAGTTTGATAGTGAGATGACTGCAAACAAAACTCACTTTGACGCTATTCAAAAGAAATGTACGTGGTCTATAAATAAAAAGAATTCACTAAAACAGAACATAGAGTCAATAAATTCTGAACTTTCTAAAATCGCAATTTACGACCAATACATCATCGACTATGCAAGTGATAAACTTTTCTATCCTTGGAATAGTTCTGTAAATAGTGCTGTTTCTGCATTGGATAGTATCAAGAGCCCTTCGCTTAAAAGCAAATCTTTACAACTAAAATCGCTCTTGCAAAAATATGAGAGTATGTATAATGAGATTATAAATGTAATAAAAGTTGCTCAGAATGATAAGTTCCGAACAGATACAGACAATACAGTTCTGTTTAAAAATAAGGTGAGTTTAATGATGACCCATACTGTTTATATGTCTGGTTATAAGAGCAGAATCCCTTTCTTAGATCGATTGATAAATCTGTTCTATCGACAGCTAAATCTTCACTCAAAAGGGCATATTGCAGATTTTGAATTCTTGCTTCACTATGACAGTATAGAAAAAATGTAGAATTGCCTTTCTTTATCGATCCTTTTAGTCTTTCTAATATAAATTGCGTCTAATCCAAAAACTATGCAAGCCAAGAATTATATCCATATGGTACTGTTAGCTTTAGTGATGCTGACGGTATGTAACGGAAAAGCTCAGACTCTTTCCGAGATATCAGCTCGATTTAATGAGTCTTGTCCGATAGACAAAGGTATGATGTTGATAAACAAGACTTCTTTCTCTGGTAACACCTTTTCTTTGTATATAGCATATGCGGATGGACAGGTTAGCTTTGACTCTTTGCGGGTGAAGCCTAAAACTGGCGAAGAATTGGCTGCATTCTTTGTGGGCTTAATGTATAAGTCTTATCCTTATATGTTCATACGTATGCTAAGTAAAAATGTGCCATTTCGCCTACTGGTTAGTGAAAAATATGGCGATGATCATTACTCCGTCACTCTTCCTCCAAACAAAATCAAAGCGGCATTAAGAAAGTATGCCGACCTGTCAATTGACATGATTATACTCGAAAAGGAATTAATTTATGGACAATGCGTGAAAGATGTTCTGAAAGTAATCCTTCATCCTGACTGCTTGGAATATCAGTTTGCTTTTGATGACAGTTTCTACACGGATGAAAATCTTGAGAATTATAATGAAGAACTAAGGAAAAGCATCAAGGCAAATATGATGACAAGACGAGACCAATCCGAAGCAGCCATCTTGACGGCATTGAAGCATACACATAAAAATCTGAAATATACGTATGTGGGGACATCTGGCAGGATAGTCTCAGTAGTCCTTGACCAAGATGACCTGAATGATCTTATCACTAAATAAAGCTGTATAATGCTGTATAATTATGAGAAAGATAATACTCTTTATTCTCCTTGCCTGTTCTATTTCCAGTTTTGCCCAAAAACCGGAGGAGATGCAGAACAGCTATAACTATAAACGTGGTGTAGAACTGTGTTCGGCAGAAACTCCGGATTATAGTGGGGCAGAAACATCATTTTTGAAAGAGGTGCAGGAGCATCCCAAGAATGGCTATGCGTACTACTTTCTTGCTATTATTTATGATAAGTATGACAAGGAGGGCGAAGCTTTGGAAAATGTCAACAAGGCAATCGAACACCTAAAGAAAGACAAAGATTGGATTTCTTATGCCTATCGGTTGAGAGCAAACATCAACCTGCAACTGAGTCACGAAGACTTGGCTCTTAATGATTGGAAAGCCTCTTTAAAAGAGAATCCAAATGACCGACAGACACTTAGTGACCGTGCTGATTATTATTATAGCAAAGGCCTATACGATTTGTCAGATGCGGATTATGATAGGATGATAGAGGCATATCCGGGTGATGGTCTTGGCTATAAAGGTAAAGGACGTAATGCCAAGGAAAGAAAGGATTATCAAAAAGCAATAGAACTGTTCAGCTATGCAATAACTCTTGATCCAAAAGATGATACGGGATATTCCAACCGTGCAGAGTCATATTTAGGATTGGAAAAGTATAGTGAGGCAGCTGACGATGTTATAGAAGCCATTGCCAACGACAATCGTTTTGCTTTCACGCTGCTTGACAAGTTCAAATCACAAGGACAGGATATTCTGCTTGCAAAATTGCGCATTCAGCAGGCTAAGGATAAAAATAACAACATATGGCCATACTGCCAAGGCGGAGTGTATGAAGGAGCTAAAGAATATGACAAGGCCATCAAAGCATATTCTCAAGCCTATCAAATAGGTGCAAACGATGTGATAATGAGTAGGATGGCAGTGTGCTATAGCAAATTGGGAAATTTCAATAAAGCTTTGGAATGCATCCAGCAAGCTGTTTTGATGGACTCTACCGAGACAGACTATCTGCTTTCAGAAGCGCACTACCTCTATGAGCTTGGACTGAAGCGAGATGCTTTATCGACCGTTGATAAGTATATTGAGAAGATACCTGAAGATGCCAATGGCTACTGTTTCAAAGGTGGATATGAGGAGGCACAGGGCAAAGATGACGATGCAATCACTGATTATACAACGGCGATTGTCCTCGCGCCGAGTTTTGCCATGACTTATGTGCTTCGTGGAAATATCTACAAGCGTCAGGGTAAAACAGAACTGGCATTGGCAGACTATCGTAAGGCAGTAGAGAACGATACGGTATATACATCTGATGACTGTGCCAAATATGCTTATTACGAGTTGGGCAACAAGGCCAAAGCAATAGCCATACAGGATAGTACGCTTGCCAATAGTGACGAAAATGGCGATTATTATGATGCAGCATGTCTATATTCCCGCATGGGCGAATATGATAAAGCCATGACTTATCTGCGTACTGCGTTGGAAAAAGGCTATCGAAATTTTATGCATCTCAAGGATGATCATGATCTTGATCCTTTGAGAGGACGCGAGGATTTCAAGTCACTTGTCAAGAAATACAAGCAGAAAGTTCAAGGAGAAACCGAAGAGAAGTTTACGGCTCCGGTTATCCACGCTGATGATGAAGTGATGCCAGTGTCGGACGGTAAACTGAACAGTGGCAAGCAACAAAAGCGAAGTGTCAGTGAGATACCTTTCACACGTACCGAAGGGGGATTGTGCAAAGTAAAGTGCAACATCAATGGTCTGCCGTTGAACTTCTGGCTCGACACGGGTGCGAGTGACGTCTCGTTGTCAATCGTAGAAGCAACGTTTATGATGAAGAATGGCTATCTGTCAAAGGATGATGTGGTGGGAAGTACCTATTATTTGGATGCCAACGGAAACGTATCGGAAGGAACTAAACTGATACTTCGTAAGGTAACCTTTGGCAATGATGTGCTTACTAACGTGCAAGCGTCAGTCGTTAGTAACCAACGGGCTCCGTTGCTGTTGGGGCAAAGTGTGCTTGCTCGTCTTGGGAAGGTAGAGATTGACAACCAAAAGCGTGTCATCAGGATATCGAGATAGGAAATATTCTGGTGAGCAAATTAAAAAATGATGCTAAAGCTTCGGTGTATTATTCTTTTGTTTAACCTAAAAATAGTACAGTATGAAAAGACTAATAAAGATTTTACTTTGCTGCATCACTATTCTCATTGTCTGCGGCAGTTTCTTGAGTTGCAATCAAAAGGAGGCCGCTATCAAGCAGGAAATAGAACAGTTAAACGATCAGTGTCCGATTGTCCTCGGCTCATCTGGAGCAATCACAAAAGTGGAATACGAGGATGGAATGGTGACTTTCACGTATTTAGTCAATGAAAAAGAAACCATGACGGATATTGGTAAGTTCAAGTTGCATAAATCCTTATTAAAGGAGTTGTCTATGACCAGTTTGGCTTCATCAAATCTTGCCTCAATGGAGACTATTAGCAACGATGATGTCAATTTGAGGTACAAAATGTTGGGGAATCAATCGAAAGCTATTGTCGTAATAGATGTCACGAGTCAAGAGCTAAAAGATTTCATGGCTAATATCGATGGCAAACCGCATGCGTTGGATCACAAGCTTTTAAACCTGCAAGTCCAATTGGCCAATACCAATCTGCCTCAGAAAATTGAAGACGGCATGCTGATTACACAAATTATGCAAGAAGGTAACAATGTGGTTTATAAACTAAGTGTGGATGAAGAAGCCCTTGGAAACGACGTGGATATCCTTAGTCAAGTGAAAGATGAAATAAAGCCAGAAATGACAAAGTCGCTTCAATCGGAAGATGATCTTGTTCTAACGCGTTTTGAACAATTATTAAAGAAATTGCAATATGGGCTGATATACCGTTTCTGCGGCAATCATTCCGGACACTCTGTGGATATAACTTTCACTCCTGAAGAAATTTCTGGATTGGCTTCTAACAGAGAATATTAATGATAATAAATCCTCAAAACATTCGTTATTATGGCAAGACGCAAATCTAACACAGGTATTTCAGGCCTCTCTTTCTCATGGAAGAGGGCTTTGGGAATTACGCAGGCTAAGCAAAAGTTTGCGAGGGAAACAGGCATACCAACTTCTAAGGCTGGAGTGGAACGGAAGATTGGAAGAATGATACTCAAGTCACTATTTGGCAAGTAGACCTTTGCCATTTCCCTATTACATTTGTCAGTGCTTTTGATTATTCTATAAGAGAATGATAAATTTTTTACTAGTTGCGTAGATGCTGTTAATTCGGCATTTAGAGTTAGCAGAAGTTCCGATTTCGAGATTAACTAATCCGTTTAATCAATTCATATATTTATGGAAGCCTTATTGCCTATATTAGGAGCCATCTTGATGATTTGGTTCCTTTTGCGGCTCAATCATAGTGGGGATGACAGTCCTAGGACTAATGCCCGTAATAATGATGCGGTGTCATCTGAACCGAACGATGCGCAACGTGCGTCCGCTCTTTTGAAAGATTTAGAAGACTCTGAGAAGCCTATAAATACGACATGCGTTGAAGTCAATGATCAGAACGAAAAAGAACAAGAAGAAAAATCATCAGAAGTAGAAGGGGAGGCTAACGAGTTTCCTCGTTCTGTTGATTGGAACTTCAAATATTCTTTCTTGCGAGGGGAGGCGGAATACCGTCATCAGCCAAGACGGATGGAGAGGTTCGCTTTTGGAGAAAAAATCAAGTTAGGAGAAGTCGTTGATTTCCTCATGGGATATGACATGTCCAAAAGCCTCACAGGATTGTCAATATGCTGTACTAACATCATTGGAAGTGTTGAGGAAACTCGTTTTGTCAAAGGCAATGATGAGATATGCAACTATGACCTTTTGTCGTCTGTCACATATTTTAATGATGAAGGGGAACTGTTGCCATTGACAGGTGAGAATGTGACCCTTAGCCTAACTCGCAACGATGGCTTGCCGATTGTGCTTTTTGTCCGCAACCATCAGATGACACCGGATGTACTTTATTTGCGTGTCTACAGCATGGTGGGCAGGACCAACGCCAATGATGATAAGCATACTTGGCAGAGCAGAAATCTCGCCGAACTAAATTCTACATTGTTGTGCTGTCGCGTCAGTTCAAATAATTTAGACGATTGGTGGCGCTTCTATCAAGACATGGAGAATAGAACTCTTGACAGTATAAAGCATGGTAAGCCATTGAAGGGCTTACAGTATGCTGTTTGTGAAGGTATGTTTGGTCGAGTAACAACGAGTGACTATATTGATTGCGGTAATGCGCTGTGTAGACAGTCAAAATATTATGATGCGCAGAGACAATACGAGCGGGCGATACATGCCTTGGATAACCCTTCAGAGAACTTTAAACATGGAGACTCCTATGGTGCCATTAATTTTAGAATGGCACGTTGCCTTGTATCTACTCACGACAAACCTCGAGCCTTCCATTTTATGGACATAGCTTATTTTTTCAATTCTACAATCCTATTCGATTACATGGCGGTATCTGCCGGTCTCGCAGATTATCGGACAAAGTCTTTGCTGGAACAAAACAGAGACAAGTTGGAAGAAGTCGAAACTAAGATAATAGAGACTACTTATCAGAGTTCATTGGATAAGTATCGCAAGAATATAGCAGAAGATACCACGTATGTAACCCTTGGATTCGTACTTCAACACCTATTGAGGGTCAACTCTTACAATATTATAAGTATGTGTGTATGTCGTAAAGGCAATGACGGATACACATACGATGACGTATATAATCGTGATAAACTATGGAGATATAAATTTCAGGACTTGCTGCATGACGGCAATACGGTGGTACTTAGATATTCAAGAGCTTGCTACCAGTGTGGCGATACGGAAGACGATAAATCAGATCACTGCCACGATAATTCAATCATCATTCAAGTAAACGCGATAGAAGATTCCGATTTGTTCCGCATAGATGTTGCTGTTCCGGGCTTCCTGCATGATCCTAACATAATATCGGAACGCTATGGAAAGTTCTCTGACTATAAATCTTTCGTTATCTCCTCTAAGCCGCACGAGTATGATTTCTCCAAGCCTGTTGAAGAGATAATGGCCGAGGTGGGTAGCCTTTATAATAAGGAAAGGACTCATGCTGTGGAGTCGATGTTGGGCTTGTATCATGTTTACCTTTCGTTACTCGTTGATTTTGACAACCTCTCTGATGACAGGAAATTCATGTGCCTGGATGCTGCGGCAAAGATTGGCTCTTGTTATATGGAGCTTGATTTGCCGGAGGTCGCCAATTATTTCCTTGATGTTGGTTATGGGTCTTGTGATCTGAACAACATGATGGAATACATCAATTGCCTTGTCGGAACAAAGGATGCAAGAGCCATGTCTATTGTTGATAAAAATCTCCTAATGCAGATTGATGCACCAGATCAAATAAAGAGCGCATGGCGTGCATTCTTGAAGCGACGGAAGGCATATTTACTTATAGACTGGGGACAGATTGCTGAGGCTAAGGAGTTCTTGACGACGCTGTTAGACGACCCATTGTGCAGAGACTACGCAAAGCGTGAGCTCTGTTGGCTGTCTATGAAGGAAAAGAATCAATAGGTAAGTACCGTTGACATCTTCCGTAACGTGCTCGGTACGTTCTTTAAGGGCAAGAAAAATAGGAAAAACTTAGGCAAGATGGATCGATAGCCATCAACAAAGGAGACAAAGGAGTACTCTCGTTTTTCGGACACGGAATGTTCCAATAACATCCAACGAAAACTGTATTTCATCACCCAAGGGATGCATTTCATCCAGTACCAGGTTTTCTGCTTGTCGGTCATGAGTTTTATGACTAATTTTGCGAGCAGAAAATAAAAACAGAAAGCTATGACAAGAAAGAAGAAAACGATTATTGGATGCTGCGTGGGACTGCTGTTGGTGATAGTCGCATGTGCTGTTGCTAATAGGTGGCTCCTTCAGAGTGAAAATGGCTATGTGGTGAAAAACTATATAGCCCGGCGCTGTTGGCACAAAAATGTAGGGCAGTTTGCACAGAAATTCGGCTTTCCCTATTTTGCTACACAGATGTCGTGCCACCAGAAAGAAGCTATGTCAACAGATGCAGACACACTCTGCCCTTGTCCCGAAGCAACGATATTATTGCAGCCATACGATGACTTTACTCAAAAGGAAGCCTATCAGTTGGAGAACGAGTTGGCGAAGCATTTCGACGATATTCTTTATGGGACATGGACTTTCAAAGTCTTGCCCACAAAGAAAATGTCTTCACAATGGTATTACAAACCACGAAACCGTTATCGTGCCGACAAGATTATTGGTTCACTAGAGCATGATGTCAGCAAGAATGCACGAGACACAGTAATAATTGCTCTGACCCATCACGACATTTCAACTTCTATTCACGGACAGAAAGACTATGGTGTTATGGGGCTGAGCCACAGGCCAGGTCATGCTTGCGTTGTTTCTACATTCAGATTGAAAAAGCATAGTCAACTATGGAAACTCGTAATCCATGAGTTCATCCATGCCTTCTTTGGCTATCCTCACTGTCCGAAGGATAATACGCATTGTATTATGCAAGATGCCCATGGCAAGAATACTTTTGATAAGAAGAATGATCTGTGTGACTATTGTAAGCAGCACATCGGATAGTTTTTAGAACATAAAATATCAAGCACATCCATGAATTATCAGAAATTATATTAATCTTTGTCGGCATAAAACCATATTAATGTCAAAGCCGATAATCATACAGAACACCACGCAGGACTTGCTCCGGCTGTCGCCCGACGAGATAATGTATATCCAGTCGGACGGCAACTACTGCCAGCTGTGGCTTTACGGGCGGGAAGAACCGGTGCAACTGTGGATAAGTTTGAAGGCTGTCTCTGGATTGATAGATGTGCAGATGCGTGGTCTGCCACCGATGTTCGTCCGCATAGGCAAACAACACGTGCTGAACATCAGCTATATACACCGCATAGACACGAAGAAAGACAAGCCAACGTTATGGCGCAAGGGAATGGACATGCCGATTGTCCTTGACGGAATTTCTCACAAAGCTCTGTCGGCATTGGCTGACGGGCTGTTAAACGACAAGTAAGATGCAATTCAACGACATACAGTTTTTAGGAGGAACCTCACCACAGCCGACTATAAGAAAAGGTGAAGATACGACTCCTTCTCTTGCCAACAAGAAAAAGTTTTTCAGTTGGCAGAGAGCAGCTCTTGCTGTCATCATCCTGCTCCTGCTTGCCATCTGTGCGTGGTTGGGGTGGGGCTACTACCAGCACCATCGATGGGCGGTCAATTTTGAATATCCAGTGTCAAGGTCGAGTGCGCAGATAATAACCGACCTCAACAAGACTGGGCAAATTAAAGGCGACAGTGTTCATGTCTTTACCGCTGATTCTATTGACGGGGTGACAATGCGTTTCTACAATCTCGCCGGGTTGAAAGCATCCATGTCACGGGAAATGCCTGCCGACAGCGATTCATCCGTCGTGTTGGTGACTCAAGGTTGGGACTATTACTTCGATGATGCCAAACAGTATCATTTCCTCGGCGACTTCGTTTACAATGGAAAATCGCTGGCGCGTGGCACCGGCAAGGCTGGACTCGTGGCCTTTACTAAAAATGGCTGGCAGATGGGTATCAGTCAGGAAGATTCCGTGCGCGACTATATCATAAGCCAAGGCGCTAGCATGTTCCGTCAGTTTGCACTTGTCTCAGCCGGACAAATATGTCTGAAGCAGTTCGCCCTGAAGGGAAAGGTTCACCGCCGTGCCTTGGCTCGCAAGCCCGGAGACGTTACAGCATATTATGTGGAGACCGTCAATAAAGAGTCATTGTACGACTTTGCCGAAGCCCTTGCCGACTATGGCTTCATTGATGCTGTTTATCTCACTGGAGTAAACGATGGCAATACGTTCTATCGCTCGGTGGATGAAGGGGTACACGACAGCCTGAGGTATCATGAGGGAGCCAGGAACCTGCTGATATTCTATCAGTGAATTATTTAGCTGGTGAATTTGGAATAGATTTGAAGACTTCTACTATGAACTTATAACATAAATCGACAGATTATATGGCAAAAAGAAGGCTGACTATGAAACGAATACCAAAATCCAAATCGGATAATGGATGCGGATTTTGTCTTGGAATTATAGCTTTTGCTATAGTTGCTTTTACAGCTTGTTGCTATTTCTTTGGCTTCCAGAATACGATGTCAGTAATCGCGACAAGTGGAATGCTTATGTTTATTATAAACGCTATGTCTCAAGATTAATAAAGTATATAGGTATGAACAATCATTCAAACGAAGATTTTATCAATGTATTGCACTTCAGCTCAAGCAATCAACAGGGAAGTGTAGATAATGAATTATTAAAGGCTCAGGTGTATCTTGCTAAAGCAGATAAGGGCGACAGATGGTGGTATAGCCTTGCAATAATTTTTGTACAACTGCCCGAGGGAGATGAACGTATAGAGTTTGTGAAGAAGTATCTCTCCGATAAGATGTTTGGCAAAAAGTTTCTCTCTTCATATAAGTTGGGCGAAGCCTGCAAGAAGAAAGAAAATGCTGGCGTGACTCCATTATTAGTCACGGAGTATGCAGCTCATCAAACAGAAATGAGAGGAAAGGATTTGGCTGGCATCATTTCTTATTTCAGTTATTTCCTCAATGCCAGTGCTTCTGAGTCGCTGCTTGCGCATCTCCTCGTCAGTCAATCCATAGGACACTTTTGCAAAGGCAAAACACTACCCTTTATTTATTCGCAAGCTTCTCTGTTATTCGCTGCAGGACTGATTGACGAGACCATTGAATCATTGAAATATGCTAATATGCCATTCGGTGATGACGACTTGCTGTTCGAGTTTATCAAAGGTGGATTCAATGATTCATGGAAAGGCGTGGAAATGCCCATTACCCAATACATAGGATTCGTTCCAAGGGAGATGCTTGACAGACTTGCAAACTACTACTTTGACAAACGCCGCTTGAACAATGCATTCTCTTCTAAAGCCATGGAACTGGCTAAAGCTGGCTATGGTCATCACTCCGCTGAGGAGATTATAAAGATTATAGAGGAGGATAAACAAAAAGAACTGAAAAGACAAGAGGAGTTGGAAAGGCAAAACGAGCTGGAAAAGCAAGAGAAGCTGGAAAAAATGAGAGAAGACAGTCGCATCAACAGAATAATATCTTTTGTCACTAAAGGAGAAATGGACGATGACTCAATCGATAAGGATGAAGTTACCGAGTTGTCAGATGTGCTACAGCATGTGATGGAAAATTTTTCTTATGATGAGCAAGACTTCATATTCCAAACTCTTTTAGATAAAACGACTGGCGAAACATTTAACTATATCACAAAGTTCTTGGAAGCAAAGATGGAAGAAGATGATGATAATGTTCCTTATAACACGGCGCGATATCTTGCCATAGAATGTGATTCAGAAACCGCCTTGGAATATTTATCAGCTGATGCAGATCCTGAAGACGACCCAATGCTCGCATTTCATCTAATAGCTGCAGGGATGTTCGAGTTCGATTACGATTTTCTACGTGAATTTCTTGAGAATTGCCCGGATCCCGAAGAAATGAACTGGTTAGAAACTGAGTTTCCTGGAGAATTTGAAGACTGCTCTTATGAGGCCGCCGTAGCTTACTATCACAACGCTGACTTTGAGAAAGCATTGTTCTACCTTATCAATGGTATTGATAGAATTGAGGACTTGTATGGAATTGAAGGAGATGGCTACCATTTTCTGATAAAAATATTGAGCGGCTTAATTGAAGAGCACCCTCATAACTTTGAGAGTGTCATATACGATATTATTGGTGATTGGTCTGAAGACATTTGTAATATATGTGTCAACGAGGAAGCCTATTCTATGGCTTTGCGTATCTATGCCATGGGAAAACTGGAGAACAAGCATCTGCTTGAAGATATACTCGTCCACATACCGGTAGATGCAAGATCTATAGATGCCAATTGCCTGCAACAACTTATCTACGAAGAGAATTTTGAAACTATCAAGTTAGGAATGCTTGCCAAGAAAATCCTTTCTCCAGAAGATTGCGGTCGGGTAAAAGAGCAATTGGTTTCAGCCATGGACAAGATTGACGACCTTCCGAAGAAGGTGTCATTTGCTACTATGCTCCTCAGGGATTTTGGCATCAATGATGAAAAAATCGTGAAGTTCTTGGTGGAGAATGGTGAGGACTGTCAACAGAAAGTCCATATGATGGAACAATGCGCCGCAGAGGATAAATACGCACAACAATACCTTGCCAATCACTATCGGCAAACGAGCAACTTGAAAGCAGCTCTGCCTTGGCTCATGGAAAGTGTAGAAAACGGTATGCCAGACGAACTCGATGAATTGAATACCGCCAAGCAATTTGGCGCATACATAACCGCCGCCAAGCAATGCGACGAGTCCGTTGCCTCATGGGTTAGAGATCGGTTAGCTGAAGTTTATAGTCTGCTTCCCGACGGAGACGAGAAACTTCTCATAGCCAAGTATTACCGCTCATGGCTTGATGTGGATGCAAAAGACCAAATAGAAAAAATTGCCAAATTGGGTGATGCCGATGCCACTTTCGACCTCTACAAGCAGGACCATAGCATCAAGACGCTACGTACAGCCGCCAGACTGGGTAGTGCCGAAGCGCAATATCAATTGGGGCTGCATTTACTTAAATTACACGATGCCACACCTGTGTGGAAAAAAGCCGTGAAAGTGGTAAAAGGTACTAAGACCAACAAGCAGAAAGCGAAGGAGTGGTTTGAAAAAGCTGCCAAACAAGGTCACAAGGGAGCAATAAAAATGCTGAAATAACTATGGACAATAACCTATATCAAAGGAATTTACAGGAAGCCGCCAACCTCTACCAGCAAGCTCATAAGTTGATAGAGGGGAAAAGTGAGGAACAAAATGTTGTTGAAGGGATTCTGCAACTGATAGCAGCGGCCGAGGCTGGACATCCAAGGGCTCAGTTGGAGGTCTCTGAACTTTACCGGACAGGCACGGGCGTAGAGAAAAGCCAGCAGAAGGCTCTTTTTTGGCTACAGAAATCAGCGGCACAGGACGATGTCATCGCATTATACAATCTTGCTGTAGCATACGCCGAAGGCAAGGGAGTTGCCAGGAACGTGGAAAAGGCTAAAAAACTGTTGTATAGGGCTTCAGCCAAGGGCTATAGCAAGGCTGATGACAAGATAAAACAGATTGAGGAAAATGAGAAGAGGCAACGAACTATAGATGGGCGGGAGGAACGAAAAGGAAAGATAATTAAGTGGCTTAAAGCACTCATAGTCGTTATTTGTATTGCTATTCCTTCATTTTACCTTATCCATTCCATATATATCGATGAGAAGGATTCTGAAGCAGCCGCAAACCAATATGCCGACGAATACATCGTCTCACGAGTGGATAACGCTATGGTTGGGGTCTATTTTAGCGTACAAAAGAATCGCGGGTGGATAAGCAAAAGCGTGATGCTCTATCCTGAAGAGGTCACTCGTGAACTGTGGTATGCGGTTATGGGGCAATATAGTTTCTACATGAAAGACCCTATGTTACCCGTTACGAATGTGTCATGGGAAGAGTGCCAGGAATTCTTGAAGAGGCTTAGCGCTAAAACTGGAAAGAAGTATTGGCTGCTGCCAGCAAATTATTACAAGGCTATCGCAAACAGTAGTTCTCTGCATCCTCGCTATAATGATAGCAAAGCTCTCAGGCCACAAGCCTCTATGGACGATTTGGAGTCTAATACTTTATATGACATGATAGGCAATGCCGAGGAATGGGTGGCAGATACTATCCATAAGAGTGGGAAAGTGTACCATAAGGCTATGGGAGGCAGCTACCATACTCCTATCGATCAATGTCTGTCGCATGAGACACTGTTGGAAGCTGACGGGAAATCTCCCACAATAGGGTTTCGATTCGCAAGGGAAATGACAGAAGAAGATACAAAATAAGGAAATAAAAGGCAATAATATGATTCTCTCCATTCTAAAATATTTTCTCAATATCCGCCATCCGCTGATTGACGACTACCCACAAGTAGACTATATGAAGAGGTATACCGTGTGGTTCAATTCGCCGGATGGTTCACAGTCGGAATACCCGCAAGTCATCATGCCTAAGCGTGGTACGGTTATTATACTGCCAATCAGGGGCCGGGGCAAGAATACAAAGAAAGGACCTGGAGAGAGCTACCTCTGCTGGCAAGTGCTACGGCATCACCTGAAAGGATTCTACGATAACATAGCGTTGAACGTAGGCGGTCACCGTTATGTACCAGATCTCGCCTATATCGACACAGAGCGGGGCATCTTTATCGACATCGAGAATGACGAGCCATACACCTTAGCCAAGAGAATTCCTACGCACACCATCGACGGCAAAGACAATGAGCGTAACCTGGCCATACTTGATGCGGGATGGATTGTCGTCCGCTTTTGTGAGAGGCAATCCTTTGAGCATCCCAAAGGCTGTATACGCCTAATCTATGATCTCCTGCATACCATCGACACAAGCATCGAGATTCCGCATTGTCTGAAAGACGTCAGTCTCGTACAGCCAGTGCCACGCTGGAGCTACAACCAAGCAAGGCTATTGGCAAAAGAAAACTACCGCATGTCCTACATGATCCGGCACATGGAATGGTGGATATATTACCATATTCTGAACTGGAAAAGAAACTGAAAATAACGATGCGGTTGTTCCAACACTACTATCGCTTCAATGCAAAACTCTTGTCATGTATCCTCCAGATATAATTATTAGCAAATCATAGATTGAAATACATATGAGATAAAGAAAAGGTTAAGGCCATCAATAAAGAGCTTTCTCGTGCCACTGACAAAAACAAGCAATTGAACGAAGAAATCAATAAGCTTAGACAAGACGTGGAATCCTTTCAGAAAGAAAAAGTGGATATGCAATCTAAGATAGAGAGTCTACAACGAGAGGTAGATGCCAACGCGACCAAAATATCTGAGCTCACAAAGACAAATCAAAAAATGAATACACTTCTAAAGAACAAGACGGAAGAATGCTTGCAATTAAAGAATAAACGCCTGGCAGAAGCGAACAACCCTATCGAGCGGTTACTTTGAGTACTAATATGAAAATCGATTTATGAATATAACATCAATCAAGAAAATGGGAGGCTCTTTTTCTATGCGAGATGCGAGCTTTACAACGCGTTGGGTAGCGGAGGCATCAATCCGGCTGATGTGTGGCAAATCTGATGTCAAGATTCGGCAGACAAGCAGTTGGAATGAGGAGCGGCAGGATATTTTGGAACGAGCGAGGTGGCTCTGCTCTAAGATCATTGTCAGCCCGAGAAAGTTACTCGACCAAATGCCAAAAGAGTTAGGTGAGGAGTTCGGAGGACAATGGGCTATTTACTCTTGCTCAATGCTGATGTTCGCACTTGGCAATATCAGCAAGCTGTATCCTGACCAAAAGGATGCATGCATCAAGAAAATGGAAGATCTGTTGCCTATCGTCATGTCTGAAGAGATAAGGAATTATGACACTTTGATGTGGAAGGAGGACGCCTTGAAAACATTGGATGGCAGCAAAAGCCATATGACCTATCTCAGTATTCTGGCGTGGACTATCAGCCTCTATAAGCTGGCCGGCGGCTTATCAGATGAATACGACGATATATATAAGCAATGTTGTGAAGCGTTGGCCCGACGCATGCAACTGAGTCGTGACTTCAATTTGCCATCCTTTCCCAATGGCATTGTGTTTCTTCCTGACATGTTGGTCACGATAGTGGCACTTGTCAACTATGGGAAAATCTATGATGACAGATATGAAGATGCTATAATCAGATGGGTTGAAAAAGCAAAAGTGGAATGGATTCACAAGAATACGGGACTGCTTATTGCCAAGTATCATCCATCGAGGAGAAGTGTGAGAACTGTTCGCGGCTCCTACTCAGCGTTGAGTTGCAGTTATCTGACATTGGTGAACGATGACTTTGCCAAGGAACAATATGACATCTTTCGCAAGGTGTTTCGCCAGAATGGCAAGCTTGTCGGCATCAAAGAATTCTTGAATAAATCGCCTAAGTTTCTGTTTGATTATGACGCTGGCCCTATCATCAACGGTATGAGTCCTTCTGGAACGGCTTTCGCCCTTGGCGCGGCAACATACTTTGAGGATTGGGAGTTGCGTAGCCAGCTGCTCCGTACGGCAGATATTGCTGGCGCAACGGTGAAGGAAAAGAACAGCAGGCATTATCGACTGGGTGAAATTGCCCTCGTCGGTGAGGCTACTGTTCTTGGGATGAGAACAAATATAAAAC
>ERZ1034917.1302-NODE-1302-length-16109-cov-4.081164_pt1 | contig 16109 bp, 12 predicted proteins | sample MGYA00520605_ERZ1034917 | MGnify/ENA primary metagenome ERZ1034917 (study PRJEB33766, sample SAMN09781784) | gut metagenome | biome: gut microbiome | host: Homo sapiens | place: Madagascar | study: EMG produced TPA metagenomics assembly of the PRJNA485056 data... | reverse complement strand
GAGTTATAGTATAAAAAACGAAATAACCATGAGGAATTTGAATAATGGCTCATACTAAATCCGCTGTTAAACGTTTGCGCACCAGCAGACAGGCGAATCTTCGCAACAAGTCCCGTATCAATGCGCTCAAGACCTTTGAAAAGAAGTTCCGCGCCGCTGTAGCCGCCGGTGAAGGTGAAGTTGCTGCCAATGCACTGAAAACTTATCTGAGCAAGCTTGACAAGGCCGGCAAATGCGGAGTGATCCACTCCAACAAGGTTGCCAATAAGAAGTCTCAGTTGATGAAATTGATGAATACCATTCAGAAATAACTTTTTGTCATTGAGCGATTGGGACGGGCGCTTCAAGTTCAGAGTGCCCGCAAGTAGGTAGTTGACAACTCGTCCGTAAAGCGGATGCAGTTCTGATGAAAGAATAATTTTCCAGAAAATAATTCAGAGGATGCAAAATGGGTAACCTGAAAAAGAAGCGTCGCAGAAAGATCGCAAAACATAAGCGCAAAAAACAGCTCAAGCTGATGCGTCACAAGAACAAATAAAGCGTTTGCAGCAATGGGGAATATTGTTTTCTTATTGCGCAGCGTGTGGAAACGCTCACCGTCGGAGGAAATGTTTTCCTGCCATAGCGGGGGGCGTTTTTCTTTTGTTATGGTTCGAAAATGGAAGCGGATTTTATTGTTCCTGGTATTAGGAGGAATGGGTGTATTGTCTGTTCCCGCCTATGCAGTTCAGGAATGGGTCAGTGCAGACTGGCTTTTCCCGGAAGCTGAAGAACCGGTGCCCCCGCGGGATTTATCCTCGAAAGAGCGAGCGATGGCTTATTATTCGGCAGCGCAGCTTTCGCGAGTTCCGCAGCAAAAGGCCAAACTTTTACTGGAAGCCTTGGAAGCTGACCCGGAAAGTTCGGTCGTGCAATATGCTTGTGCAACTTTTTTTTCTGCTTCTCCGCGTCTTTTTCAGATGGCTTTCCCTCAAATTTGGAAGCTGGCTGCCGGAGTTAAAAACTGTTTTTTTCTGAATTTGTGGTTGTTGCGTTACGCACAAATTACAGATCATCCCAATGGAAAATTTCAGGTCTCCCGATCCGACTTCCTTGCTCGTATCGAAGCGGCAATTCGCTCGGCCGCAGCGTCGCCTGAGTTGCGGAATTCACAGGATTTTCTGCAGGATTATTACTTTTTATTTACACTTTATACTGCTTTTTCTGACCTTGAAGGGCGTGAAATGACCGACAGGATGCTGGCATTCAGTCGCGAAAAGATTGCTGAAGAGTCCAAACCGTTGCTGCTGATGCAAGGAATTGTCGAGTCACTCTGGAACTATGAGATGCTCCAGTCGCTTCCGGAACCGGGATGGTTTGACTTCGATCTTCGCAGGGAACGCCTCCGCCGCAGGAAAATGCTCGAAGATAATGCGGAGATGGTACGGCAAAAATTATCCGGCGATACGTTGGCGATTGTCCCCGTGCAAATTGGGTTGTTGATTGATACGGATCCGGAAAGTGCGCGAAAATTGTTGGAACAATATCGTTCCGAGAATGCCATGTCTGGGGAAGTTCGCAATACTCTTGCCAGTCTTCTCATGGAAAAGAATTGGTTGAAGAGTGCGTATCAGGTACTTGTGGAAATTCCCGATGTATTTCGCAACGATTCCATGCGGCTGCTTCTTGCTCAAGCTGCGGTTGCCGTGGGCGAGTGGCGCAAGGCCGAGTTTCCATTATTGGTCGTTTTGAATAAAAATAAAAAAAATGACCCAGTGCGTTTGTTGTTGGTGCAAGCATATCTTGGCGCAGGTGAAGTAAATAAGGCACTTTCTCATGTCGATAAATTTATTTCGCGCCCTTACCGACTTCAGGCGGAGATTCAAATTGAGTCAGCCCGTGGAGATCAGAAGGCCGTTTTTGCTGCCCTTGATCAATTGTGGCTTTTTACTCCACCATTGCGGAATAAAGCTGGTGAGCTTGATTCCGGGTACCTGTCAACTTTATTGCTTGATGCAACAAATGCAGTACGATTTCAGAATGAGGAACGGCTGCGGGATTTGTATACCCGAGTGGAAGCTGCCGGAGGACTTTCGGATCCATTGATTGCCAATGGTATCGGGTTTTCCCTTGCCGAGCTGGGTATGGACTTGCCTCAAGCCAGGGATTTGATCTTTATGGCTTTGGAGGATCTGCCGGATAATGCTGCTGTTCTGGATAGTGCAGCATGGGTAGAATTCCTTTTGGGGAATAACAGTGAAGCCCGCGGCTATATCGATCAGGCTCTTGCCGGGTGCGGAGATTATGTTGAACCGGAAATTTTCCGTCATGCGGCAGAAATTTATTGGGAACTTGGTGAAAAGGACAAAGCTATCCAAATGATGCAGGATGCTTTGCAGCATGTAAAACCGGAAATGGATGCCGGAAAATTGAAAAAATGGTTGGAAGACCGCGGCGCGGCTGTATCTTCTGAAGTGAAATAATAAGGGATTTATTTTGTATGGGGTTGAATGATGTTGCCAGTGCCGAACGGACGCACATTGCGCTTTTCGGTAACCGGAATGCTGGAAAATCGAGTCTGGTTAATGCTCTGACTGGGCAGAAAATGGCAATTGTTTCAGAAATAAAAGGGACAACAACCGATCCAGTCTCGAAATCCATTGAAATTTTACCCTTGGGACCGTGTGTGCTGATTGATACAGCCGGGCTTGATGATGATGGTACTCTGGGAGGATTGCGGCGGGCAAAAACCTTGGAAGTCCTGCATCGCACAGATATTGCAGTGCTGGTATTAGATGCAACTGCTCTTATAGATGAATCGGTAAAGGGAATTGCAGCTCTGTTGAGGTCTCGTAACATTGCGACTGCTGTGATGATCAATAAAATTGATCTGCTTCCGAATCCGGCGAATTGCCGGGAATTGATTGCACGAGTTCAGGACGAATTAAAAATTTCAACTGTGCTGGCTGTTTCCGCGATGACCGGGGAAGGGGTTGTTGCCGCCCGAGGATCATTGGCGAAACTTTTGCCGGAAAATCGTCCTGAAACTTCGTTGGTTGGTGATTTATTGCAGCCGGGAGATATTGCTGTTCTGGTGACACCGGTCGATACGGCGGCACCAAAAGGCCGCATGATTCTTCCACAGCAGCAAGTGATTCGCGACGTAATTGACCATGGGGCAATGGCACTGGTAACGCGTGAATTTGAATTGAAGCAGGCATTGGCGGCGTTGGCAAAGAAGCCAGCGATCGTTATTACTGACTCACAGGCGTTTGCACAAGTAAATGCCGATACGCCGTCGGATTTGCCGTTGACAAGTTTTTCCATCCTTTTTGCCCGGTACAAGGGGGATTTGAAGACGTTGGTCAGAGGCGTCAAGGCAATAGATTCTCTCCATGACGGAGACAGGGTTCTGATTAGTGAAGGTTGTACCCATCACCAGCAAAAAGACGATATCGGAAGGGTGAAAATTCCACGTTGGCTGAAGGAAAGAACCGGGAAGGAGCTGATTCTTGAATATTCCAGCGGCCAGACCTTCAGCGATGAGCTGAAGCGGTATCAACTGATTATCCATTGCGGCGGGTGCATGTTGACGCCTACGGCAATGAAGTACCGGATTGAACAGGCGGATGTTTTGGGGGTGCCGATTGTTAATTATGGCGTTTTTATCGGTTATGTAACCGGGGTACTCCCGCGGGCGTTGACTCCGTTTCCCGAAGCCAGGGCGTTACTGGATTGAGCATCCGCTGAAAAAGCTCCGGTGCAAGTTCTTTGTCAACATTAATCCGGTGCCCGATGGCGCTGCGGCTGCGGCGAATGGCGCCGCGCGGCAATAGAAGCGTAACCTGGGCATCCGGCGCGCTGAGAAAAAGCCTGTGATGGTGACGGCCGCCCGGTTTCTGCATGGCGCATACCGATGACTGATCGTTCAAAAAGATGACGTCGTATTTGCGATAGAGCCGTTCCAGAAAAATTCCTTTGCGTCCGACGAGGACGAACGCATCATACCTTGGATGAACATTAGTGCCTGATAATATCATTTCACACCACTGCCTTACCCGGCTGTGCACAAATAAAGGATGCCGGGCCAAAGTGCGGCGGGTATCAAGGTTTACGATCATAACGCATACCTCTGTGTTGATTCTCTTTCAATGTTACTATAGCAAGCATCAGAAAAAAAGCAAAGTAGGGTGCGAAGATTTGTTTTTGCAAGCAAAACGGTTTATATTATACGAAATACAACTGTGAACAGAAAGGTGTTGATTATGCCGAAAATTCATCCGACAGCGGTAGTTGAGCAAGGAGCCCGGCTTGCCGATGATGTCGAAGTTGGTCCGCTTTGCTATATCGGGGAACACGTAACGATCGGCGAAGGGTGCCGCCTGATAGCCCAGTGCCATATCAGCGGTCGCTCTACGATCGGGAAACGCAATGTATTTTATCCTTTTTCCGCCATCGGACAAAACGCTCAGGACTACGCAGTCGAAAGCGATGAAACTTATATTGAGATCGGCGATGATAATATTTTCCGCGAAGGATGTACCGTTCATACAGGAACAAAACCGAATACTACTACAGTGATTGGTAACGGCTGCATGCTGATGGCGCAGTCACATGTGGCACATAATTGTAAACTTGGTAACCAGGTACTTTTGATTAATGGATCTGTCCTGGGAGGGTACACTGAAGTAGGGGATCGCGCATTGATTTCCGGACTTTGTGCAGTACACCAATTTTGCCGCGTCGGCAGACTTGCCATTATCAGCGGCGTTTCGGCGATGTCTAAGGATGTACCGCCGTTTATGATGGCGGAAGGGCGCAATGGCGGCGTCAAGATGATTAATCTTGTTGGGCTGCAACGCGCGGGAATGTCGCCGGAGACAATTCGTATTCTTAAGAATTTATATAAAATTTACTACCGCCGGGGACTTGCTCCGAACAATGCGCTGAAAGCAATTCGCGAAGAACTTCCACAGACTCCGGAAGTTCTCGAATTTCTTGAGTTTTGTGAAAGCAGCAAACGCGGCGTATTGGGAGCCCGTACTGGCTCCGGTGACAGAAACGGATTTTTAGGAGAAGCATCCATGTTGAAAGCGTTGAAAAAGAACCCGGCATTTCAGCCGCGCCGCGGCCCGGTTGTTCTGGTGATTATGGATGGTGTCGGATTCGGCAAATATGCTGACGGTGACGCCGTTTTGAATGCCCATACTCCGGAATTGGAGCATCTGATGAAAAGTTGTCCATTTACCCGTTTGAAGGCGCATGGTACCGCGGTTGGAATGCCTTCGGATGCGGACATGGGCAACAGCGAAGTCGGGCACAATGCCATTGGCTGCGGCCGGGTTTTTGCGCAAGGAGCAAAACTTGTAGATGATGCAGTCACTGGCGGTTCGATGTTTGACGGAGCAACTTGGAAGGAACTCGTGGAAAATGTGTTGAAAAACAATAGCACGATGCACTTTCTCGGGCTTTTTTCTGATGGTAACGTTCACAGCAATATTCGCCATTTGCGGGTGATGCTGGAGCGTGCGGCTGCAGCCGGGGTGAAGAAAGCCCGTATCCATGCGTTGCTTGATGGCCGTGATGTGCCGGAGACTTCGGCGCTCGACTATATCGATCCCTTTGAAGACTTTCTGAAGGAACTTAAGGAAAAGTATAGCGTGGACTATCGTATCGCATCTGGTGGCGGGCGTATGGTCATTACGATGGACCGCTATAACGCAAACTGGGGTATGGTTCAAAAGGGTTGGGAAGTCCATGTTCACGGTGTTGGTGACATGTATAAATCGGCACATGAGGCAGTTGTTGATCTGCGCCAGAAGACTGGTGCAATTGACCAGGATCTGCCGCCATTTGTGATTTCTGACGATGGCACAAATCCCATTGGTGCCATGAAAGATCATGATTCAGTGGTTTTCTTCAATTTCCGTGGCGACCGGTCTCAGGAAATTACGTTGGCTTTTGATTCTGATGAATTTCCCTTCTTTGATCGCGGCTATCGTCCCCAAGTGGTTTATGCTGGCATGATGGAGTACGATGGCGATCTGCATATTCCGAAGAAATTCCTTGTTGACCCGCCGGCAATTGATCGGACGATGGGGGAATACCTTTGTGCCAGCGGTGTTAAGCAGTTAGCAATCAGCGAAACACAGAAATTTGGCCATGTGACTTATTTCTTTAATGGCAACCGTTCCGGGAAGTTTGACGAAAAATTTGAAACCTATGTCGAGATCCCCTCGGATAAGGTGCCGTTTGAGCAGCGCCCGTGGATGAAATGTGCAGAAATCACGGATCAAGTTGTGGAGGCAATCAAGAGTGGTGAATACGGCATGATTCGTCTCAATTTCCCGAATGGCGACATGGTCGGGCACACCGGTGTTATGCAGGCGGTTCTGGTGGCGATGGGCGCACTGGATATCTGTTTGGAACGAATCCGGCAGGCAGTTCAGAATGCCGGCGGAGTTATGGTGATTTCTGCAGACCACGGTAACGCCGATGATATGATTGAGCACAAGAAGAATGGAGAAGTGAAACTTGATGAAAACGGTCAGCCCTGCCGAAAGACCAGCCATTCTCTGAATGCGGTTCCCTGCATTATTTTTGACCCGGAAAGTAAAGGCGAGTACAAGCAGGAACTTCGTTCCGGACTGGGTATCAGTTCCCTGGCGGCAACCTGTATTGAACTTTTAGGCTTTGAAGCTCCCGAAGGATATGATCAGAGTGTCTTGGAAATGAACTGACAGTTCATTATGTGACGGATCATCAACGCACTTCCTGAAAAAAGAAGGGAAGTGCGTTTTTTATTTGGTATGGAAATTACGCAAAATGTTAAAAAGTTTTTCTTTTCACGGATTCCTTGATGAAAAGAATTTATTTGAGTGCTTCGCGGTTGGAGAAAAGAGAAGGGAAGATTCAATTGGGTTCAGATAGCATATTCTGTAGAATAGGCGAAGCAGAGTGTATCGACTTCTGTTTTTTGAGGAATAAAATTACTGCCTGGAGCGTGTCTCAGAAAGAGATATGAATTTTACCGTTGAGGAAATGGGGAATGCAAAAGAATTTTTTCTCCGGCACGGAGAGTCCGGATTTTGCATTCAGGCATTAGTTGTTGCAATCGCGTTATTGCGATATCTCCTGTACAGTGTAGCAGATACATTTCTCGAATTTGCCGATGGCATAAGTAATTTGCGGTTTGTCGCAGTCGTTCTTCTGAGGCAGAACGCAAATGGAGTCCTCCGATAATGGTAGTGATTTTTCTCTTCGGCAACATTTTCCGGCAAAATTCAATTGTATTGATAATTCCTGCATGGCAGCATCCTGGAAACAAGATGGCATTGAGAAGCAAAGCCTGTTCGTCGTGAATGGTATCGGGAAGCGTTCCGTTTTCATCCTGGAAAAAATTCCCACCGCAGTCTTCCCCGGATATTCGGGGAATCGGGCCCGTCAAAAAGAGATTTGGCAAAGATTCCGTAAACATTACAATCGGCCTGGCAAATTGCCCATTGAGTCGAGCCATGCCTTGTGAAGGCATGGACAGGTCATGGCGCTCTCCATTGCGAAAACTATACCGTTGTTTGGCAATGCCTGGAACAAAATAGAGTGGACGTTCCGGAAGCAGGTGCACTCCTCCTGTATGGTCATTATGGCCGTGTGAAAGGACGATTCGGTCAATGGTTGCGGGAGCTATGCCAAGGGTTGTCAAATTCGGCAGAAGCGCACCTCCAGCACCAGTATCAAAAAGGATTCGTTGACCATTAGATTCGATCAACAGTGCTAATCCATGTTCTTCCACCAGGGGGGGATGGGCAACGTTATTTACAATAACGGTGACGGAAATGTCAGTGGACATCATAAGCAAGCAGGTGATAAATGACGAACCCAACTGCTTTGCAGATTGACTCCACAAAGCAGTTGGGCGGAATCCAGAATTATTGTTTATTTTTCCAGTCCAGTGCACCAGTTGGGCACTCTTCAATACAGGCGCCGCATTCAGCGCAGCTCTTCGGAAAACCGGCTTCAAAACCGGTGCCGATATAGGACGTAAATCCTCGTTTTTTGAACGACAATAACGTCTTATTGATAACTTCTTTGCAGACTTTTACGCAAATTCCGCATTTGATACATTTGCCGCGATCCTGAATAATCGACGGGTGTCGGGTATCAAAGTTAAGCGGCACACGATCACCTTTGATGGCAACAGGAGAGGCACCGTAACATTCGGAATATTTCTTTAGCTTGCAATCACCTTTTGCTGTACAGCTGCATTCAATGCAACGATTTCCTTCTGCCATCATGGATTTGCCGTCAATCGTTCCCGCAACTTCATTCATGGTAGTTTTTCGTTGTTCCAACGGGATCAACGGCTGCTTGACCCGTTCTTCCATCGATATGTTACTGCGAAGTGTTACCACATCTTCCGGTTTCATGCTTTGCCATGATCCGCGGGAAACATTAATGGTGCGTTCCGGCTGAATTTCCGCTCCGGTAAGAGCTGCAAAAATGGATAGTGCCATTTTTCGGCCTCCTGCAACACCTTCAACAACGGTGGCTGCGCCGGAAACACAATCCCCTGCTGCGAAAACTTTATCCGCAACCCGCATGGTCAGTTCTTCCACAGCGATATTCCCGCGTCGGTCGCAGGCAATTCCTTCCGGAGCGGCCGTGGATTGGCCGATTGCTGCAATAATCGTATCGGCAGTAACTTCGAAGTTGCTGCCGGGAATTTCCACTGGACGTCTTCTCCCCGATGCATCCGGCTCGCCAAGTTCCATGCGGACACAGGTCATCACCAGTTTCCCGTCTCGTTTTTCGACTTTGACCGGCGCAATCAGAAACTCAAAGGAGACGCCTTCTTCACGTGCTTCCGCAACTTCAATCTTTTCTGCCGGCATTTCCTTTTCCGTCCGGCGGTAGAAACAGCGGACTTCAGGAGAGCCTAAACGGATACAGGTCCGCACGCAGTCCATGGCAGTATTGCCGCCGCCGACAACAATGACTTTACCGGGATTGGCTCCTCGCCAATGATTCAATGCGAGGTCACGTAAAAAGGTGATACCTTCTGTTGCCAGCTCATCGCCTTCACAACGCAGAGAAGACGCTTTCCAGCAACCGACAGCCAGGCCGACAGCGTCGTATTTTTCACTCAGCTCCGCAAGTGTAATATCTTTGCCGAGTTCGCAATTGTTGACAAATTCAACACCCATCTTCAGGAAATGGGCATGTTCACGATCCAGAATCTGCTCTTTCGGCAAACGATATTCCGGAATGCCGTAGCGGGTCATACCACCCATTTGCGGCATTTTGTCGAAAATGGTAACATCGACCCCCATGCGCCGCAGGAAATATGCAGCAGAAAGCCCGGCCGGGCCGCCGCCAACAATGGCAACGTGTTTTCCGATCGGCGCCGGGATTTCTTCCATGTATTCATCGTAATACAAATCTGCTGCATGCCGCTTAAAATCGTTGATGGCAACAGGTTTGCCATAAATATTCTTACGGCAGTCCTTTTCGCAGAAGCGCGGGCAGACACGGCCGATGGTCATTGGCAGCGGGATTCGTTCTTTGACGATTTTCAGACATTCCAGCCAGTTACCGTTGCGGCCGGCACGGACGTATTCTTCGACGCTTGCATGGGCCGGGCAGGCAACGGTGCAGGGCGCTTCACAGTCGCCGCGGTGTTCTGAAAGAAGTAGCTCCAATGCTGTTTTACGCATATCAAGTACTTCAGCACTGGAGGCGTCGATTTCCTGACCAGCAGTTGGGCAAGCTGCGCAGGACGGTAAGAAACGCCCGGTTTTTTTATCTTTGACGACACAGACAAAACAACTGGTATTATGAGAGACTTTTTGATTAAAACAGAGCGACGGAATTTCGATTCCGTTTTCGGCGGCAACTTGAAGAATGGTTTTTCCCTGTTCCGCACAGACGGTTTTTCCGTCGAGAATGAATTCGATCTTATTCACAGCTGAATCCTTCCCCTTTGTTGACGCGCTTGATCGCATGTTTCGGACAGACTTCCGCACAAGTATTGCAACGGGTGCAAACGGCGTTGTTGATTACAAAGCTGTCGCTGATGGCATTTACTGGACAATTGCGGATGCAGAGTTTGCACTTGACACATTTTTCCTGATCGAGTGACATGTCAACCAGAGCATTGCAGGCATGTGCAGAGCATTGGCCGCGGAGGACATGATCCTCAAATTCATTCCGGAAGTACCGCAAGGTTGCCAGAACCGGATTAGGTGCCGTTTGGCCCAGCCCGCAAAGAGACCCTTTCCGGATTTTCGGCCCGAGATCAGCCAGAAAGTCCAGATCCGCAGCTTCTCCTTTGCCTGCAACAATTCGTTCCAACGTTTCAAACATCCGTTTGGTTCCTACGCGGCAGAAAGTACATTTCCCGCAGGATTCACGGTGCGTAAAATCAAGAAAATATCGCGCAGTTTCCACCATGCAGCGGTTTTTGCCGATAACAATCATCCCGCCGGATCCCATGATGGCACCCAACGAGCGCAAAGAGTCGTAATCAACCGGAGTGTCAAAAAGTTCTTTGGGAATACAACCGCCAGATGGCCCACCGGTTTGAACAGCCTTGACGTCGTCAGGATTGGCTCCGCCGATGTCAAAAACAATTTCTCCCAAGGTAATTCCCATCGGAACTTCGACTAGGCCGGGGTATTTCAGGTCGCCGGCAAGAGCGAAAAGTTTTGTCCCCTTACTGCCTTCCGTTCCGACAGAAGCATACGCTTCCGGCCCTTCTGCAAAGATCAATGGAACGTTCCCGTAGGTCTCAACATTATTGATCATCGTCGGATAGCCATTCCAACCACTGTCAGTCGGGAAGGGCGGCCGGAACCGCGGAACTCCGCGCTGGCCTTCAAGGGAATGGATCAACGCAGTTTCTTCACCACAGACAAAGGCTCCGGCACCTTCCTTGATGATGATTTCCAATTCACGGCCGTCAATAACATTGAGTTTGTGGTCGTAAATTTGTTTGATAGCAATGGAAAGATGTTTAATTGCCAGGGGATATTCAGCTCGACAGTAAATGAACAAGCGGGTAGCTCCTGTTGCATGGGCAGCAATCAGCATGCCTTCAAGCATTTGATGTGGGACGCTCTCCATCAGAGACCGGTCCATAAAAGCGCCGGGGTCACCTTCGTCAGCATTACAGATAAGGATTTTTTCCGGAGCAGTTTTTGCTGCCAGAAAACTCCATTTCATCCCGGTTGGGAAGCCGCCGCCACCGCGTCCGCGAAGCCCCGATTGCTTCACTGCGTTGACAACCGCTTCTGGAGACATCGCAAGAGCTTTCTTCAGGGCAGAGTATCCGCCATTGTCGAAATAAGACTGAAGGTTGATCGGATCGATTCTACCGGCAAGACGAAGAACCTTCACCAGTTCTTTCTGTTTGCGTCCGACAGGAATTTCAAAACGGTTGGTGTCGCCGAGAGCGAGAATATTATCTATGGCAACGTCCGTTGGATTGACCTGAGAATAGAAAATGGAACCGTTGTTTGTGACTGCTTCCACCAGCGGTTCTGCATAGCAGTGTCCAATACAGCCGACTTCTTCAATGGGAATCGATAGATTACGTTCCTTGAGAAGAGTGAGTACAGCACCGGCTCCGGCTGCAAGTCCGCAGGAAGCGGTACCAACACGGATTTTTATGATATCAGGATGAGGGTTCATTTTTCTTTGTACTCCCGGAGAATGCGGCTGACATTTTTACGGTCAAGTTTTCCGAAGACTTTTCCGTTGATACTCATAACCGGAGCAAGGCTGCAACAGCCGAGGCAGGCGACGGTTTCCAGGGAAAATGTACCGGAGGAATCGGTTTCCCCTTCTTTAATGTGCAGTTCATCCTGCACCCATTTCTGAACAGAATTAGAGCCCTTGATATGACATGCAGTACCATCGCAGACGGCAATTTTATATTTCCCGGGTTTCGTGCGTTTGAATTGTGCATAAAAAGAGAGGACTCCTTCGATTTCAACCGGAGGGATGGAAAAATATTCCGACACTTTGAGAATCGCTTCGTCCGAAACGTATCCTTCATTGGATTGTACCGCCTGCAATCCTTTGATTAAATTGCCCGGGTCGCGGTGGATTGACTCCAGGTACTCGTAATGATTGGCCATTCGTTGCTCCCATTGTTTGTGTTTCGTCTGCACTTCAGGGGGTTCCTGATTTTTCGTGTTCACAGACGTTCTGCACCGGGAAATACGGTTGGCCTGTTTTTTCCCGGGAAGCAGATTGTTCAAACGTTGTTTTGCGGTTTTCTGTTTCAAAAAACCACAGCCAGAAAGATTAAGGAAAGAATATCCTCGTAAACATATAATATACAACTGCCATGAACTTTTACAATATTGTGGTTTGCAAAAGTTCATTTCCTGCGTTATTTGTTATTTGTAGTATTAACAGCGAAACGTTTGATTTGGGAATGGATAAAAGAGTTTATGCCGGAAACAGAAAAAAATAATCTTATTCCGTACCGTCAGGAAATTTTCCGCAAGCTGGTTCATTTGAGCAGCTTTTGGATGGTCGTTGTGATTGGAGTTTTCCATTCGTGGGAGGTATCCATTTTTTTTACCGCGCTGTTTATTCTATCGATTTTGTGTGAAGGGGCTTATGCACGTCAAGTTCCTGTTATTACTCCTTTGTATGAAAATTTTTTTGGGAGAATGCTTCGGAAAAAGCCGGATCCCAAGCAATGGATTGTCAGCGGAGGACCTTATGTGCTTGGCGCAGCGGCGCTGGTTTGCTGGTTGTTTAACGGACAGGCAGGCGCGGCGGCGCTGGGAGTAATGTTGTTGGCAGATACTGCGGCAGCACTGGTGGGCAGGAAGTTTGGACGGCACAAGATGGCAAATGGAAAATCCAGGGAAGGGTTCTGGGCTTTTCTCGTTGCAGGATGGCTCGTTGTTGGATGTGGGGCGTTGTTCTGGCAGTGGAATTTACTGACTGTTGGATTGGGAGGAGGGGGAGTGGTTGCGGCTGCATATGCGGAAATTTATGAAAAACAACTTCATATTGATGATAATTTTTCCATTCCGGTGATTGTTGGTTGTTTTCTGAGTGTCGGTATGTGGCTCTCCTGAGTCTACTTTTTGAGGAAAAATACCGTGATTTTTTCACTTGCGATTTTGAAGAAGGATAAAACGGTATATATTTCTGAGATCACATAGCAATTGTGTTCATTTTTGAATATCTATATAGAGAATAAATTGCAGAGAGATGATATAAAATATGCGCTTTCAGTGTCCCAAATGTCATTCGATCGTAACGGTTGACCCTTCTGTGCCCGGTGGCAGTCCGGTGAAATGCGGAAAATGTCAAGAGACTGTTACGACTCCGGCCAACTCACTTTCGCCGGGTGCTGTTATTGGCGATTTTGTTATTATTCGTGAATTGAGCCACGGCGGAATGGGAATTGTTTTTCTCGCCCATCAGATTTCTCTCGACCGGCCCGCGGCACTGAAGGTGTTGCAGGAAGATTATACCAATAATGAAGAGTTTGTCGGCGGCTTGATCCGGGAAGCGCGTTCCGCAGCAAAATTGAATCACCCCAATATTGTTCAGGCATACGCTGTCGGTGAAGATGATCACCACTTCTATTTTGCCATGGAATTTATTGATGGCGAGACAATGAAAGATGTTCTGAAGCGGGATCGTGTGGTTGCTCCGCTCCGGGCAACGGAAATCATTATCCAGATTGCCGAGGCATTGAACTGCGCTTGGAAGGAACAGCGACTGGTCCATCAGGATATCAAACCGGACAATATCATGTTGACAAAGAACGGGCAGGCAAAACTTGCCGACCTCGGCCTTTCTCAGGTGGCTGGTGAAGAGAGCAGTGACGAAGACAGCGATGAGGTTCTGGGAACACCCCAGTATATCAGTCCTGAACAGCTTACCGGGCAGCCGGTGGATTGCCGCAGCGATATTTACAGCCTTGGAGCAACTTTTTACCATTTGGTTACCGGGCATTTCCCGTATGAAGGGGACACTGTTGCGGATATTACCCGTCAGCATGTGGAAGGAAATCTTAAGCCCCCGAAGGCGTGGAATCCACTTTTACCGGAGGAAATCAACCGGATTATTATTAAGATGATGGCGCGGGATATTAATTTGCGCTACCAGACTGAAGAAGAATTGCTGAATGATCTTCGGGCTGCACATGACGGCAGAACAACAAATTCGCGACACAACGGGATTCAGGTCTCTTCTTCCACAAGATTAAGCAGCGTTACCGGCCAGCAGAATACCCTGTCTTCGGCCGGAAATGGCATTTTGCGTCAAGGTGGTATGCGGACGATAGAAGCAGCTGCTCCCGGCGGGGGACATAAGATTTCCATGATTGACCCGCGGGAGCACCTCATGGCAAAAATTGAGGACGATACTCCTGGCGAAGAGGTGGAAAACCTTACCGCGATGCTGAAAGAAGCAGAAATGGAGTTGAAACAGCATTCGTTGAGCAATAATGCAAAAAGTGCGTTGCAGACGACCAATGATATGGTGTTAAACAGCAAGATTGCTTATCGTGCGCTGGCTACGCAGAATCGTATGAAGGAGCAGGAGAAAACAGATCCTTTTGCTGAAGCCGAAGAAAAATTTCAGCCGGAGCCAGAAAAAATAAACAGCTCTTTGATTATTTTGATTGTTGTCTTAATTTTGGCGATGATTGCCGTGCTTTACTTCTTGATTTCCGGTATTTCTTCGAAAGAAGAAGAGGGGAACGAGCCGCCTGTTGCTGCGACTGAAGAGACTGAAGTGGTAGAATTGCCGCCTGCTGCTTCAGTGACGAAAACAGAAAAAGCCCCTGAACCTGAAAATACAGCTTCTGGCACCTCTGGAACTGCTCCTGCCGCACAGCCTGTGGCAGATTCTCAAACGGAAGGACAGCCGGAAGCGGTAGAGACTTCCGATACAACGGAACCGGCTGAAAAGAATGTGGAGGAGGTAGAACATTATTCTTTTACTCCGACGTGGACGTTGATGCCGGTGAATCCGAATTATGAGTTTAAACTTGATCCAGCGCTTTCGACTACTGAGAACTCGCAACAGTATGTGATGAATATCACTCCTCGCTGGCATGTGATCGTCAGTAATTTCATGACATTTGCCGCAACAGATGACTTTGAAGGTGCCAATACAATGTTTTCTGCCCTTTTGGAAGAAGATCTGCGTCTGAACGGGGAAGCCAAAAGAGTATCGCGACATTTCCAAAATTCTATTGCTGAACTTCAGGATGCCTTTTTCCGAGGCTACCAGTTGAAAAAATTGATGACTGACAGCGGCACGGAGTTGGAAGGTCTTGGTATCGAATTGGACGATCGAACCATCGGACGCGTTGTCTCAATAGATAACAGCATTATTACTGCCCGTGACTCTGATGATGTCATTCATGAAGTATATTTAAATGACCTGAAACCCAAATATATCCAAAATTGGTTCAATCGTATTGACACCAAATATGGAACCCGCTATGCTTATTTTTATTATATGTTCTATACTGGTCAATGGGAACGGGATCTGAGAAAAGAAAAAATGCCGGATTTCTGGACCAAGCAGTTGGATAATATTGAGGCAATCTACTTTTACAATCTGCTGAAGAATGCTACAGATGAAGACCGGGAGAAAATTGAAAAGCACTACGAAAAACTTCCGGTATTTCAAAAGGTGCGTCTTGACCTCGGCTTTTAAGTTCAACAGGGGGAAAAACAGGGATTGCAATGAAGATTATCCATTTTTCCGATCCTCATGCCGGCGGGGCAGCTGAAGATATCGGAGCATATTTTGACAAACGTTTTGTCGGAGTATTCAACTATCGGTTCAGACGACGTTTCCGGCATGATCTATCTCTGTTGGAAAAAGCGGTGGAATACATTCTCGACATACGGCCGGATGTGGTGGTTTGCACTGGAGATTTGACTTCAACGGGACAGCCAGGCGAATTTGAAAAAGTCCGTCCGATTTTAACGCCATTGCGGGATTCTGGAATTCCTTTTTTCTATATGCCCGGAAATCACGATTGTTATGTCCCGCGAAGAAAGTGTGTTGAAGCGGTCAAAGACATGGTTTTTTATTTATCGTGTGGCGAGTGGAATTTTGCCGACTTTCCTTTGTTGAAG
>ERZ1034917.1297-NODE-1297-length-16184-cov-9.561349_pt1 | contig 16184 bp, 8 predicted proteins | sample MGYA00520605_ERZ1034917 | MGnify/ENA primary metagenome ERZ1034917 (study PRJEB33766, sample SAMN09781784) | gut metagenome | biome: gut microbiome | host: Homo sapiens | place: Madagascar | study: EMG produced TPA metagenomics assembly of the PRJNA485056 data... | reverse complement strand
CCCGTCGGCGGTTCCACCGCTAACGGACGAGGAACGAAGTTCCGAGAGCCGACGGAACAGCGTATGACCACAGGGGATTCCGCCGGAGCTCTCGAACTTGATACTTCAAGTTCTCGCCACAGAGCGGTTTGGACCGCTCCGGCGGGGATTTCGTGCTACGCACGACCAACTTACGCAGTTGGATCGCGGCAGATGCAGAGCACCTGCACCAGAAATTAATATTACAATTTGCCGGATACCGGCAGAAAGAATCAGTCCTGTCTGAAACATCAATCTTCAACAGGATTCTCAGAAAAAAAAACGCTTTTTTTATGAAACAGGGGTTGACAATATGCATAGTATCGCATATAATTAAATAGTATCAGATAGAATCGGACAAAAAATGATGGAACCTTATACATTAAAAAAAGACAATCTTTACCAGACGTTGCGTCAGGAGATTCTTTCCGGCAGATATGAGCCGGAGAGCAGACTGCCCAGAGAAATAGATTTCTGCCGGATGCTCGGCGTGGGCAAGGTGACTCTGCGTTCCGCTTTGGAAAAGTTGGAGACGGACGGTCTTGTAGTGCGTGTTCCGGGAAAAGGGACATTCATCAGCTCAGGGCGGCGTTCCAATCTGATACTGGTCGGAATCATCAAGAAAAGCGGGATGGAACTTCCGCAGAATTATATTCTGCCGGGGATCGAAGCCGCCGCTACGGAACAGGGATTCAGAACGGAGCTCTGTTTCATTGAATATTTGCGCAAACTCAAGCCGGAAAAGGCTTTGAAGCTCCTGAAGGAAAAGAACCTGTGCGGGGTTCTCCTGGTCACAAGCAGCGTCATGCCGGATGATCCGGAGGTGTCGCTTCTGAGACAGCTCGGACTGCCCGTGATTATTGTCCACGGCAGATATGAAGACCGTCTGACAGGATTCAGCCTGATGTATGTAAACATGCGCCAGGCGTGGAAAGAGGGTCTGGAATATCTGGCGGGGAAAGGACACCGGGATATCAGAATTATCGGTATGCCGGGCAGTCATGACATCCGCGGATGGCGGAAAGAGGAACTCCCCGGACTGTTCCGGTCGCTCGGACTGAATTCCGAAGGATGCCTTGTCTATCCCGCGGTTCTGGAAACGGATTCCATCCGCCATGCCGTAAACAGGATACTGAATGACGGCGGACAGCCCAGTGCGATTTTCTGTTTTTCAGATTTTTACGCGATGGAGGTCATGGCATGTCTTCAGGAGAAAGGGATACGGGTGCCCGAAGATATCGCCGTCATGGGCTACTGCGGCTATCCGGGAGCGACCTTGCTGGAACCGTCCCTTTCCACAATAGATCTCAATTACGCAGGAATCGGCAGGGCGTCTGTGGAACTGCTGGCATCCGCCGGATCATGGTTCCGCGTGGAGGATGCGGCGATCCCGGTCGTAACGATCCCCTACCGGATCGTGGAGCGCAATTCGACAAGAATCATAAGGAATGATCCGAATATATTTTCAAGATTCAATGATAACATATTGGAGGCAAAATGAAAGAAAAGAAGAAGAGGACTTTCACACTGATCGAACTTCTGGTCGTTATAGCAATTATAGCGATTCTGGCGGCAATGCTGCTGCCGGCTCTGAACAAAGCATTGGAAAAGGGGCGCAGTATTGCCTGTATGAATCAATTGAGCCAGCTGGGCAAGGCCGATGCATTTTACATCAGCGACTACCAGGACTGGCCGGCACCGTTTCGAAATCACCCTACAAGCAGCCCCCTTTCAAGCGCATCCATTTTTGAACCGGGAGCCAGAGGACTGCTGGCACCTTATCTACCGATAAAAAGCGGACCGTATAATTCCCACCACCTGGGCGCTTACAGAAAAACTGGGGGCAACGGAGCTTTGGTTTGTCCGTCAGAACCGCGTCCCGCAGCAGAGGAAGAATACAAGATGAGTGCGGACGGCGGAACTTATTACACTTATTCCTTGAACAGCAATTTTCAATTAATGTATGTTGGAGCAACAGAGAGACCATTCAACAAAATTACCAGAGCTCCGCGTCCGACAAGAAACGCAGTCTTCATGGATGGAAAAGGGGGGACAATGGTTTACTACTATCCTGATAAGGAAGATGTAAATTCTGCAGTTGGAAAAGTTGCGTGGAGACACAGCAACATGTGCAATGTCCTGTTTCTGGATTTTCATGTGGAAGCCATCGGGAAGCTGAAGTTGCCGGATCAAGCAAGAGGAGTAGGATGGAAGTCAACGTTCTGGGCTCCCTGGGATAAAGACAACCAGAAAGGACAGAATGACAGGTGGTAAGTGGAAACAGGACGGAACTGCAGCCGGATTTCCGACGTGTCCCCGCATTTTTCCTGCTCCTGTATATTTGAACCGAACAGCATGATAACAAGTAAATATTTTTAACAAAACAAGGATAAAAGGGAATGAAGAATATCTTTCTCGGATTACTGTCGGGCATTCTTCTGGCAGGGGCATTCTGCCATGCAGCGGATCTGACCATCGCGGAGAAGAACGTCGGGAGCAATTATCAGATCGCAGTTCCGGAGTCAACGGGAAACGCGGCGATGGACCGCTTTCTGCTGACGGCGGCGGAAGTATTGAGAAACAGCATCCGCCAGGCGACGGGGGTATCTCTGCCGGTGGTAAAGGAAAATGCGAGAACTCCGGCGAAACCGGCAATTTGCATCGGAGATACGCAGGCTCTGCGCAAGGCGGGCTTCACGACAGACGGACTCAAAAAGTGGGAACACCGGATCGACGTAAAAGGGAAAGACATCTTTCTCTACGGCAATGACGTGAAAAGCAATCCGAAAGGACGCTGGCCGAATGACAAATCCTCATTCATTCTCGGTTCCGTAAAGGCGGTCACGGTTTTCCTTGAAAAATTCGCAAATACCCGTTTTCTTGTCCCGGGCGCGGAGGGCATTGCGGTGCTTCCGCTGGAACGCATCACGGTTCCCGGCAACTGTTCTTATCGGAAAATTCCCCGAATTGAATATTGTTTCGCCCGCACTTCGGATTTGATGTACGACATTGCGAACAATGCGTTCTATGCCCCATGGTACGGCACCTATGGCGGGCACTCTCACAATGTGGCGATTCCGCAGGGGAAATATTTCAAGACAAACCCGGAATATTTCGCACTGCTCAAGGGAAAGCGTGCCACGCATCCGACACGTCCGCAGTATTGTCTTTCCAATCCCAATGTGCAGGAACTCATCTATCAGGAGCTTTTGTCCCATGCGGACAAAGGGTTCGACATGGTTCAGCTCGGTCAGAGCGACGGTTTCCGTCCCTGTGAATGTGAAGAATGCGCAAAGCTCTACGGAGTCAAGGATTTCGGCGAGAAACTCTGGATCATGCACTGGAATATGGCGGAACGCTTTCGGAAGGACCGTCCCGGAAAGATGCTCTGCATCATGGCATACGGCCCGACGCTGGAACCGCCGCGGACGTTCAGGGAGTTCCCGGACAACGTCATGATTGAACTTGCCCCGTTCACAGATGAAAATTTCGAAGCCTGGAAAGGACACAAAGTCAAAAACGGATTCACGGTCTATCTTTACAACTGGGGCTGGTACCAGACAGAAGGCTTTACTCCGAAACAGAATATGGAATTTCTGGCAAAGCAGGCCGCCGCGTTCAACCGCGACAATGTCCGCGGCATCTACCGCTGCGGTTTCGGCGAACTGTTCGGGCTGGAAGGCCCCGCCTATTATCAATGGAGCAGACAGTTGGACAATCCTGCGCTCGACAGCGGAAAACTGCTTTCCGACTACTGCCGCCATGCATTCGGCGGTGCCGCAGGAACGATGGAGCAGTTCTATCTGCTTCTCGACAAACGTCTGCAACTGAACATTCCGCCGACGTTCACCAGCGCCGAGCATGAGGGAAAACGGAAAGGGACCATCTGGAACGATCCGGCGCTTCTGGAGGGGAAATCTCCCGCCATGCTGGATAATATGAGACTGCTTGCATTGCGCTACCCGCCGGAAATCCTTGCGGAAATGGAAACGCTTCTTGTAAAAGCGGAAAAGGAAAATCCGCAGAACGGAACGGCAAAGTTCCTGCTGCCGGTGATCCGCATGGAGTTCGATTATCTGAAACTGACCGCGGAAGTCGTCACGGCATTCAACCGCTTCCGCAAGACAAAATCCGATGCGGATTTCAAAGCGCTTGCCGCCGCCGTGGATGCACGCAATCAACTGATTGCGAAAATTCCGCTTCAGCCGAATGCAAAGCCGCCGCGTCCGGCAATCAAAGGGAGCCTCCGCCTGTTCGGATATCCTCTGATCAGTGAAATTCAGGACGGAGGACGCCTGCGGGCTCCGCTGTTCGCGCCTTTCAACTGGGACGTGAAGTGGATGCAGGAAAAAGGCATCAAACCCGCCGGGCGCGTCATTCACACCGGCGGAGCGCCGCAGACGCTGGTTCAGAAAGATTATTACCGGCAGAAACCGGTCATCAAAGAGGAACCGACTTCAGTCGCAGTCCGGTGGGACGATCAGAATCTCTATGTGACGTTCCTTTTCGGAAACGCCACACAGGAAGCAGTTTACAACGACCAGATTCAAGTCATCCTCGGAAACGGCAAAAAGCGCATGTGGTTCACAGCCCGCGCCCGCAACGGAAGGACGGGCGTCTATGAACGCACCCTCGCCTCTCTCGACAACAAAGGAAACGGAGATCAGTACAAAGGCATATCCGGCAAAACAGGAACCATTACAGCTCCGGCTCCGGGAACGGAAGGTGCTTCCGCCATGATTACGATCCCGTGGAGCGTTTTTGGTGACACCCCCGTCAAAGGCGCGGAATGGGAGTTCAATGCCATCCGGGAAAATCCGAAAGGACAGTATATCTGGGAATACAATCTTTTCCAGAAGACATGGCGCAATCTGCGCGACGCGGCGGGACGAATCGTATTCAATAAGCAATGAAAAATGAGTAATGAGCAATGAAAAATGGGAAATGAGTCAAGCATGAAGAAGATTTTCATTTGTTTTTGCATGGTTCTGATGATCGCGGCAGGATGCAGGTCACAACAGATTGCGGAATCTCCGGTGACAGTGCTGAAAGACGGCAAGTCGTCTTTCCAGATTGTCCTGCCGGATCAATATGACAACGCCGGAACAGAGACGCATCTGCTGACTGCCGCGAAGTGTCTTCAGAAGGAATTTCAGGCGGCATCCGGTGTTCTTCTCCCGATCAGGAAAGAGTCCTCCATGGATCCGAACCGTCCCTCGATCTTCATCGGCAATACCGGCATGACACGGAAAGCGGGATTCGAACCTGCATCGTTCCGGGATTTTTCCTATGTCATCGCCGCGAAAAACGGCAACATCTTCCTTGCGGGCAATGACCACCACAGAACCGGGAGCAAAAAGCGGGAGGGATACTCCGGCTATATCCTCGGTTCCGTAAAAGCAATCACAGTGTTCATGGAGGACTATCTCCATACGCGCTTCGTAATGCCCGGAGACACAGGTATTTCCACGCCGGAGCGAAAGACGCTGGAACTGCCTTCCAATCTGGAACGCCACGGGAATCCGCTCCTGAATTTTGCCGCCGGCCGCGGACAGTCTCTCATGTATGACTATTCCAACAACAACTATGGGCGCGGCAGTTATGCTGTTTACGGCGGGCATTCCTACTACACGGCGGTTCCGGCGGAGAAATACGGCAAAAGCCATCCGGAATATTTCGCGCTCCTGGGCGGAAAACGGGTCTCGAAGGGAAATCATCTGTGCATCTCCAATCCCGAAGTCCAGGAATTGATCTATGCGGAAATGCTGAAGAAGCTGGACGCCGGAGCAGAGACCGTGGAACTTGCCCAGACGGACGGTTACAAACCCTGCGAGTGTGAACGCTGCAAAGCCTATGGCAATACGGACAGTCCCGGTGAGAAAATCTGGATTCTGCACCGTGCTCTGGCGGAGCGCCTGCTCAAGGAACGTCCGGGAAAGAAGGTGCTGATTATCTGCTATCCGCCGAACGCGGAGCCGCCGGAGAGTTTCCGTGAATTCCCGGACAACGTGATGATTGAACTCTGCCACTATTCCGAAAAAGTTTTTCAGGAGTGGAGCAAAATCAAGGTCCCGCAGGGATTTACGGTCTATATCTATAACTGGGGCTTTTACTCTCTGCCGGGCATCACCCCGAAACATACGCCGGAGTTCGTGGAAAAACAGGTGCGCCGGTTTGCCGCCAACGGCGTCCGCGGCATCTACCGCTGCGGTTTCGGGGAACTGATGGGACTGGAGGGACCCGTCTACTATGCTTTCGGGAAACTGCTGGACAATCCGCAGCAGTCCGCAATCAAGCTGACGGACGATTACTGCTGCGCCGCGTTCGGGGAAGCCGCCGCGCCGATGCGGACGTTCTTCCATGCACTGCATTCCCGGCTGGCGCTTTACAGCAATCAGGATCAGAGCATCGAAAATGTAACCCTTCTGCCGCGGAATCCCCGCATTTATCTGGCATACGTCTATTCGCCGGATGTGCTGGAAACCATGGAACGGAATCTGGCGCGCGCGGAAAAACTCGCGGTTTCTCCGAAAGTGAAGAAACGTCTGGAACTCGTGCGCAGGGAATTTGATTACGTGAAGAATCTCGGCACAATCATTCATTATTACAATGCCTATCGCCTGAATCCCACCCGCTCCAACTTCGACCAGTTGGCGGAGAAAATTGACGAACGCAACGCCATGATCCGCTCTTTTTACGATGACGCGGGGCAGATGAAGCCTGTTCCCGGCTGGCAGGAGATTCAGTTCATGGGGCGGATCGAAAAAGCAATGCTTGCGGAAAACGGGCGGTTGACGGCTCCGATGGGGGCTCCGCTGACATGGAACATTGCCCTGCTGCGCGAAAAAGGCGTTCTTCCCGGCAGGGAACGCAAAAAGATGGAGATCGGAAAGGCAACGGCTCCGGTATCACAGAATTTTGATTTCAACTCCGGCGTCTGGAAACGGGCAAAGTGGCATGAACTCAACGGCATCCAGCTCGGCGCAATTCAGGAAAAAAGCCGTTTCAAGGCGCTCTATGACGCGGAGGCGGTTTACTTCGGCATCGAAACCGAACTGCCGGAAAACATCAGATTCACGCCATGCGGACAGGACGGCCCCTGCTGGGGACAGGATTGCCTGGAACTGATTCTTGATCCATTCGGATCAAGGGAAAAATATTATCATTTCATTTTCAATCCTGTTCCGGGGTCCCGCTATGACGCCGTCGCCGGGTTCATCACGGACGTGCTGCATCCTGCCTATGACAAGCCGGATACGGGCTGGAACGGGCGATGGGAATATTTCACTCAACGTTCCGGCGGCCGCTGGTCCGCACTGGTAAGAATCCCCTTTGCCTCGTTGGGCGTAAAAACTCCGGCGTCGGGAACGCACTGGACACTCAACATCGGCAGAGAATCGTTCCGCACCCGCCAGCCGGAACTCTCCTCGTGGTCTCCGAATCTCGAAACAATGAGCTTCCATGACCGCGATTCCTTCGGGGAGGCAGTCTTCGAGTAACCGGCAGAAGACATTTGTATTTCAAATGGCAATGTGGTATAGTAATCGCATTGTCAACTCGGCAAAGAGAGGAGAAAAACAATGACATTACGGAGATTTGCTTTCATGCTGGCTGCGTGTCTGGCATTCGCCGGAAAAGCGAATGATATGGTTGACACGGTCGGTCGTCGAAGCAATATGATTCAGGATTACTATTTGACACAATTCCGTTTGAAAGCTGCGGAACGCAGAGCACGTCTGGACAATGTCAGGACCAAAGCCGATGCCGAAGCCTACCGGCAGGATGTCAGGAAGCGGCTGGCGGAAAGTTTCGGTCCGTTTCCGGAAAAAACTCCGCTGAACCCGCGGATCACGGGACAGCTCTCCACGGAAAAGCTGCTGATCGACAAAGTAATTTTTGAAAGCCGTCCCGGTTTTCAGGTGACGGGCCTGTTCTATCGCCCGAAACAGATCTCCGGAAAGATCCCCGGCATTCTGGCGCTGTGCGGACATTCATCCTCCGGGAAAAATGCTCCGTGGTATCAGGATGTGGCACAGTCGCTCGCCCTGCGCGGTTACGGCGTGCTGATGATCGATCCGATAGGACAGGGAGAACGCCGTCAGTTCACGGATGCCGAAGGAGTCCGCCCCGGCGTCTTTGACCACAACATGCGGGGGAAACAACTGGCGCTCATCGGGGAAGCTCTCTGCACCTGGCGGCTGTGGGATGCAATCCGCGGACTGGACTATCTTCTGACCCGCCCGGAAATTGATGCCGGGCGTCTTGGCGTTACCGGAACTTCCGGCGGCGGAACGCTCTCAACTTATCTGAACGCATTTGATTCACGCCTGACGATGGCGGCTCCCAGTTGTTATATCACCACCCAACTGCGCAATCTGGAAAATGAACTTCCTGCCGATGCGGAACAGAATCCTCCGCGGCTCGCCGCATTGGGGTGCGACATGGCGGATTTTCTGATTGCCGCCGCCCCGCGCCCTGCCCTGATATTGGCTCAGGACAATGATTTTTTTGATCCGCGCGGCACGCAACAGGCCTTGGAGGATGCACGGAAAATCTATACGCTGCTGGGAAAACCGGAACAGATTCAGATCTTTACCGGAAAAGGCGACCACGGATATTCCGCGGCACACAGAGAGGCGGCGGGTAAATTCTTCAACCGGTACAGCGGACTCTCCTCCAACTGGGCGGAATCTCCCGATATTCAGAGATTCAGAGTGGAAGAACTCAACTGCACGCCGAACGGTCAGGTCGGCGGACGGGATATCCATGCCATCATGCAGGAGCTTGAGGCTTCCCGCCGTCCGGAAAAAGCCGGAGACTCAGCAGCAATTCTCCGGCAGATACTGCAAATCGGCGAGGTTCCGCTTCCCGATTACCGTGTCTGGCGGACACAGGTTCAAAGGGTTGAACCTCTGCTCTGCCTGAACCGTTTCGGAATTGAAACGGAACCCGGTATCGTAATCCCTCTGAAACAGCTCACGCCGTCCCAACGCTTCCAGCTCCGTTCCAAACCGCGAGCGATTCTGTTCATCCCGCATTTGAGCACTTCGCCGGAATTGAAGGAGCTGGGATTCCAGCCGGACGGCAAAACCGACTTCTTTTGCCTGGAAGTCCGTGGTATCGGCGAAAGCCGTCCGGCGGAATGCAATATCAGGGAAAACGATTTTTTCTGTTCCTACGGGTCTGATTTTCTGTATGCATCCTGCGCGCATCTGCTCAATCGCCCTTATTTGGGACGCAAAGTTTACGATATTCTGGCGGCGGTCAGACTCCTGAAAAAACAGGGGGCGGAGGAAATTCATCTGATCGGCAACGGTCAAGGCTCCATTGCGGCGGCTCTGGCGGCTGTACTTTCGCCGGATGTCAAACAGGTTACGCTGTATCACGCGCCGTTAAGCTGGCGGCAGATGGTCAACAGCCGGGTGGTTCGATGGCCGTTTTCCGCCATGCCTCACGGTATTCTGCGCAAGATTGATCTGCCGGATGTTTACCGTGACCTTCGGTCTAAGAATATCCGGCTGATCGCTCCGTGGGATGCTGCGATGCGTCCCTGCCCTCCCCGGCAATTGTCCGCTGCTGTCCGCCAATACCGGATTCCCTGCCCGGTTCTGCCCACCGCCGGGACTCCGGAATAAGGGCTTGACTGGACTTATCCAGGACAGGAAGAATGGTCTTTTCATCCATCCTGTCCTTTTTTTGAGAGATTTATGTCAACATTACCCGGCATGTGATGAAACAAAAGATATTTTGCCGGTGTCAGATAAGAACACTTGTAAATCATTTGCGCAGTGATATATTACAGGACTTTTGGCAAGGGGCCGTTCCGGATTCGACTGGGCGAGCAAAGTGCCGATTGCATGTCGAGGATGATCGTTTGCCTCGTAAATCACCGGTCAAACAAAATAACTGCGAACGAAGAGTACGCACTCGCCGCTTGACGGCGACGTCCTCTCTCTGACGGACACTAAGAGAGAGGGCGACAGCAGTGTCCTGGCACAAAGACTTCACTCATCGGTCTGCGTGCGAGATTTCAGATGAGCCAGTCTGAAAGCCGCCTGCCTGTCGGCAAAGCCGGAGGACGAGAAACAATAAAGACAGAATAAACATGTAGATATCGTCATAATGACGTCACAGGACAGGGGTTCAACTCCCCTCGGCTCCACCATTTGATATGTCCGGGATATTTTAGACAGTTCCGTAGGGACACTGCCTAAAATACCCTGTTCGTTTTTAACGTGAAAAATATGCTTCTTCCATTTGATTTGGTGTTTCATTATTCAACGTGCGATGTGGACGCATTCCGTTATAGTAATCGATAAATTCATTGACATCATCTTCCAGTTGTTTCAGAGAATAATAACGATTATGGGATAATTCCTCCCGCTTCATGCACGCAAAAAATGATTCAGCCACAGCATTATCCAAAGGAGTCCCTGACCTGGAAAATGACTGTTCGACACCATGCTTTCGCAGAAGGGATCGAAATTCAAAAGAGGTGTACTGGAAGCCTTGATCGCTGTGAAAAGTCAAATTCTCCGGTTTCCTTCTCCCTTCAAAAGCTTCTTTGAATGTTGTAATAACCAGTTTTGTGTCAATTGATGGAGATAGCTTATGCGCTATGACCTTTCGGGAAAAGAGATCTATTATGACACAAACATAATGAAATTTGCCATTGACGTTAATGTAAGTGATATCACTTACCCAAACCATATTCGGGGCTTCTTGAGTAAATTTCTTTCGCACTTTATTTCCGTAATATTTGTAAATTCGATTTGTCGTATTCCAATACCGCAGTCTTGATTGTTTGCAAACCAATTCCATTTCAGCCATCAAGCGTGAAACCCGATCTTTGCTTACCGTTATGCCTTGCTCCATCATAAAATATCGAATTTTTCTGGAGCCAAAACGTTCCTTGCTTTTGTCAAAAATATCTTTGATAATTGGGCGAAGCTCATTGTCTTCTTGCTCAATAATTGTAATTTTAGGTTTTCGTCTTTGATGATGATAAAAGGTCGATCGATTGACATTCAGAACTCTGCATAAAGCATGAACGCTATATTGCTCTTGCAAATTAAATATTGCCACCAAACGATCATGCAATGGAGCATATATAGGACAGCCTGATTTACGAAAGATTTCATTATCAATTCGGAGTCTCTCTAATTCGACATTCATTTGGTAAACACGCACGCGGGAAATCGTTGTTTTTGCAACCTGAAGTTCTTTTCTCTGCTCGGTCTGCCAACGATAAAACGTGCTTGCGGAAATTTTATGATGTTGACAAAATGTGCGGACATTCTCTCCGGGGCGATAGGCCGCAATGATTGCATTTTTGTGACTTTCTGCGATTTTGACAGCCATGGCTATTCCTTTCTCAATAATTATTGTAGTCTATGCAAACTCATACAATATCACAAAAAATAACTATAAACAAATAAAATCATCAGTGATTATCTTGATTTTGTCGATATTAGCGATATGGTATATTTGTTAAATAAAAAAATGGAGGAATTCCATATGGAAGACCGCTGGCTGTCGATGAAAGAAATTTCAGAATATTTAGGTGTCCGCCGTGAAACCATCTTGAAATGGTTAACCAATCGCAATTTTCCTGGACATCAAGTCGGCAAACTCTGGAAATTCAAAGCCTCCGAAGTTGATGCTTGGGTGAAAGCGGGAAAAGATTCTATAAAATAATAAGGACGGCAAGTAAATGGCAATACAAGAGCATAGCACAAGCCGTTCTGGAGCTAGACGTTCTGGCGATGATTACCAGGATCTGATTGCTATTGAGGTAATGCTTGAATTTCTTGAAAGTCCTCAATCATTTTCGGCGGTCGCTTTCGAAGTTGTAGAAAAAGGTAGTTTGGATGATGTTGTGAGATATAGTGCTGATGGTCAACATACAGACTTATATCAAGTCAAATATACCTTACACCCTAATGATGAAAATGATGAATATACTTGGGATAGATTATTGTTCCGTGCCGCGGGAAAGAATAAGCTATTGCCGTCTCTTCTATCGCGCTGGATAAGTAGCTTTATTAAATGTTATAATGATGGCCATGTTACAGCATGCCTGAAAACCAACCGACATTTTGATATGCAGATTGATGCCATTCATGACAAAAGCTCAAAGCTCATTTCGTATGAATCCATCCCAACGGATGTCATCGCAAAGTTAAAAGAAGAAAACTTTTCAATTGAAGAAATTAAACTATTTTTTGATAATTTTAAATTTGATGTCAATTATCTTTCCTTCGATGTTCTACAAGCATCTTTAATCTCAAAATTGAACCGTCTCGGATGCAATGAGGATGCGTTTTATTTCTTGAATCAAAAATTACACCAGTGGATTCGCTCTGGAACTGCACGTATCAATTTGCAACAGATTCGTGCGGCATGTAACTGGCATCAATTAAATTCTTTTGATGAAAATTTTCTTATACCTCAAGATTATGTTGTTCCTGATGATGACTTTTTGAAAGAGATAAAAAAAATATTGGTCTCTGATGCAAAATGTGTGTTAATTTCGGCATCACCAGGAGCAGGAAAGAGTTCCTTTATTAGTTATCTGAAAAACACATGGGAAAATGATATATTCGTTAGACATCATTACTTTTTGTCTATAGACAAGAATATAGCAAGCAGATTTGATCATCGGGAAATTATAGAATCTTTGATGCATGATATTGATACGTCCTGTCCTGAAAGTATAAAGACGATATCAAATAGAAACCAATCTGTTCGCGATTTTAGAAATTTGTATGAAACGGCAGCAGCATATTGCATTAAAAAAAATAAAAAATTAATTGTTGCAATTGATGGCCTTGATCATGTCTGGCGTAATAGAGCTTCTAATTCCGAATTGGATTGTTTATTGCAACAACTTTTCCCTGTCCCCAATGGAGCAATAATTATATTAGGGAGTCAGCCATTAAGTGGAGAGCGAGAACCATTAATTTTTCAAAATTTTAGGTCTGATATCATTCATAAAGAATTACCATTATTTAACAGACAGGCGATAGATGCATGGTTAAAGAAAAACGAATCTTTGATTTCAAAAACATCGTCAGTTGCAAACGTTAATGGGGAATATAACAAGTTCGTTGAAAAATTATTGAATATTTCATCTGGACATCCTCTTGTTCTACGATACATTGTTCAAGGAGCATTGAATGCATCTCCCAACGATATTTCTGTTTATACACTAAATAGACAAATACAAAATTTTCTTGGAGACATCCCCAGAGATATAGAAAATTATTACTCATTTATCCGTGGGAAATGTTCTTCTTGTGCTATTTTTCTACTAAAGTGCGTTTGTTTTAGCCAATGGTCTTGGAAATACGAGGACCTAATAAATCTTGCAATCCAGAATAGTTATTCCCGTGAAGCCGCAGAATTTGGCTGGAATGAAGTGAGACATTTATTTAAAAATGTTCGTGATGAATGGCAATTTATCCATGAAAGTTTTTTATTGCATTTACGAAAAGAGTATGAATCAGAAAAGGTGAAATTTGATGAAACACTAAGAACGTGGTTAAATGATTTCGGAAGTCAATATCTAAAGTGGCGCTACTTTGCAGAATACGAGGAAACCCTAAATAATACAGGCAAAGAGTGGTGTATAAATGCGCTTTTGATAGGTTATTCGATTGATGATATTACACATCTAATCGCAAGAGATGCTGCTATAGATTTACGGAATCGTAATTTTAGGAATTTTGCCTCTAAATCGCTATGGTTAGAGTATTTTTCAAATCGATATAATTTCTACGATGTATCAAGTATTGAAGAAATATGGACAGAAAATCAACTTTTACTTGGACTTGATAAGCAACTTCCTGAATTATTACAAGCCAATAAGGCAACGCTATCAAATGAACAATTGCATGCCTTAATTAATTATGTAGAAAAAAATGATAAAGGTGAGTTACTTGATGAATTTATTGATCGAATTGAAACAAAAAGCAAATCCAGACATCGACATGATGAGCTAAATAATCTTTATGATATCTTATTTGATATTTGGGGCAATGGGGCATGGAATGTAGATAAGTGGATAGACAATTTTAACAATAGCAAAAATGTAGCACAGAAATGTACAAAGGCATTGTGGAAATATAATAATACCGTGACCATCCGCAATATGCTATCTAACGATAAATTGAACGACTCAAGTAGGGAAACATTGTCGGAATATTTAACATTGCTATCTATAGAGCATGATTTTGATTCGACTGCGATACCTGGTTTTATATCCAATGTTTACTTCAGTTTAGCAACTAACGAAAACATTGAACTGTGCCCTCCAACAACTGAAACACCGGAAAGTGCATACGGAGAAAACAATTGGACAACGAAACAGTGGCTATCTCAAACACTTTTTTATATTGCATGGGCTTCTAGCAATAACCCACGCGAACTCGATGATTTTATAAATAATTTATCAGGGTCATTTTGGGTTAAAGATATTTTCACCCAAATTGCCGATTTATTTGCCAAAAAAGATTTTACTTATCAGAATGTTATAAGTAATGCAATAACGGTTTTTAATCATATCGAAAATGCAGATATTGACAAAGTTCAAGATAGAAATATATGGCAATGCTTATTTTCATGTTGGCCTATTTTTTTGATTAAACTAAAAATTCTTTTATCTCAAAATGAGGAAGAACGTATTTTTTCAGTCGATGAATTAAAGCTTATACTCAAGGTAAAGTTTTGTAATGCAGAAAATTTCTTAGAAGAATTACTATCGTGTAAGCGAGATATTTATTTATCAGACGAAGCGTGCAAATTTTTAACTGAAACAATTTTAAATATTCCATGTGATTGCTCCGGGGAACAAGGAAGTAGGCCTAGCCGCGTTGCACTAATGTGGGCAAGGCGAGGCGACATTGCAAGGGCAAAAAATGCCTTATATCGTTCCATTGATTTATTTTACTCTTATGGATGGCATAAAGATGGGTTGTTTTATTGGTATATTAAGGCTGGAGATGTTTTTCAGTCCAAAGATATTCCTGAATTGTATGGTAATCTTATAAAAGCTTCATATTATATTGGCGATTATACGGATGAAGGCGATTTTTCAGAAGCAATGAGTGAGCTTTTGGCAGAAAAATACCCATCTGCATCTCTCGCTTTTTACTATTTCCTTTTAACTAATAATTCGTATAGAGAAGCGGAACATATATTTAATGATTTTTGTTTACAGCTTCCACTATCCGCTGAAATAGAGAGGGGAGTTATACGTTCAAATATTTCGGTTAATTTCCTTCATAAAATTTCATTAGAAAAAAAACAAATCACGTTATGGATTTATTTTAGAAGATCCTGGTTATATCTACAGAGGAAGAGAACCACGACAATATGGAAACTCAAACCATGAGTTCTCAACATCAACTAGAGAGATTTTAGTTGAGGATTATGCACCGGAGAGATTTTCTGAATTCGTAAAAAATATTGATGGAGCACATTTTATTACAAGAGAAAAACTAACACAATGGTGCGATTATTGGGAAAAACAAAATTCCGCACTAGTGGTATTGGAGGCTTTACAAAAGTTTGTCGATGAACAAAATTATTCATCCTCCGAATTCAAATTTAAGATTTTTGAATATGAGAAAAGAATTAATGGCAAGGATAAGGCTTGGCCATATCTGGTAAGTTATTTTGTAGATATTCAGGGGTGGCATGATTATTATACTTCTTTCGGTTTTGCGGAAGAGGTCTGGGACATAATAAAATCGAAATACCCACGAAAATATCTTGATTTTATATATGAAACGATGTTGTCGAAATCGTCAGCAAATACATTAACAATGTGGGGGTGTTCAAAAAGGTTATCTCAGTATCTTGTTTTCATGAATCGTTATGAGTTAGCGTTGGATATTATGCGAGGAACAAAAGATGCGCTTATTCGTTTAATGTCACCTTTAGGAGTAGAAATAAGTGATTTGCCTGTAAATGATATTACTGATGATTTATTGATAGATTTACTAATAAGCAGATTAGAATTTCCATCGAGTTTGGTTAGAGAGCAGACCTGCAAGGAATTGACCTCGTTATTAGAAACGGAATATCAGCAAAAGATCACGGAGAAATTATGTTACTTTGTTGAAAATCATGCATTGGATTCAATCGCTCAAATAGGGCTATTC
>ERZ1034917.1294-NODE-1294-length-16204-cov-9.884141_pt1 | contig 16204 bp, 10 predicted proteins | sample MGYA00520605_ERZ1034917 | MGnify/ENA primary metagenome ERZ1034917 (study PRJEB33766, sample SAMN09781784) | gut metagenome | biome: gut microbiome | host: Homo sapiens | place: Madagascar | study: EMG produced TPA metagenomics assembly of the PRJNA485056 data... | reverse complement strand
AAGAAGGTCGAGGATGTTCACAGCTCCTATGACCGTACCGGCAAGGAACTGAAAGGCGTTGAAGCACGTCTGCGGGAAGTCCAGCCGCTTATCAAAAACATCTCCAACTACCAGCGCCTCAAGCCCGTATATGACGCATTCCAGAAGGCAAAAGATAAGTCGGGTTTCAAAGCAAAGCACGAAGCCGAGCTTGTGATCTTTGAGGCAGCGAGAAGCACATTACTTGCCATGCAGGGCGATGAAAAACTGCCGAGCTTGAAGACACTGCAAGCGGAACAGCAGCGACTTCTTGAAGAGCAACAGCGGCTCTATGATGAACGTGCGAAGCTCAAAAAGGAAGCTCGGATGATCGACACCATGAAGGCAAATGTAGATATTTTCCTCAAGCCGAGTGTAGTCCAAGAGCCTGAGCAAATTCGAGATAATCAGAGAGAATAACAAAAAGACTGTGCTGGTTTTTGACCGGCACAGTCTTTCCCTTTAGCTGTATATCATCCAAATCGAAAATGATGAACGTCTCGTGCAAATCGGTCGTATTCACCCAAAGTTTACGAAACTCTATTGAATAGCAGACCTTCTTGTGCTATAATATAAGTTAGGTTTATTTTACATACTTTGCTGAGGTGAAAGTCATGAAAGCAAGCTACAAAAAGTTGTGGAAACTGCTCGTCGATAAGGAAATGAGCAAGGGTGATCTTCATAAGGCGTCCGGTCTTTCTTCAAGCACAATGACCAAGCTCAGAAAAGGTGAAGACGTGTCAATGGAAGCTCTGAGAAAAATCTGCATTTGCCTTGACTGCAATATCGGTGACATCGTAGAGTTTGTGGATGACAGTAAACGAAGTCCAGATTCTGCCGTGGAGGAAAAACGCTGAATATGGGTAAACAGATTTCAAAGTACGAATATCAAAAGCACGGCTCAAATGGGTTAATGAAACCAATCATTTTCTGCTGCCCGGACGAAGAATGCGCGAAAAAAGGTATCAGTCTAAATGTCAGTGTTGCAAAAGAACTTTTCAGCGTAAAACCAATTCGAAGGTCATTTATGCTGCCCAAAATTGTTGATACGATTATTGCGGAGTTACCGAAGAATAGCACGATAAAGGATTTCGATGTGCTATTCAATCCAGATTATCAAATTGATGTTTTGCAACTTTTGATTGCTGCGTGCAAAAAAAGAGAGTTCTCAATCATATGGTCAGGAACATACAGCAATGGAAAGTTAATGTATGCGGAACCTGGATACGCTGATTTTAAGACATACGATTTAGACAAGTACGATGTGACATGCATCGTCTGATGAGGGAGGCTAACCAACCATGAAATACTCAGATTTGATTTCTTTCCATCCGATAGAGGATGTTATCCAGCTTGTCACAGCTGAAAACAAAGACAAAGCTCGCGAATATGTAAAAACCTATGTAATGTCTGATAGCATGGCAGAAAACTTACAGGCTCCCGTGCTTGATCAGCTTCAAATGGATGAAGTTGTGGACAACAAGGGCGTTTTAATCGTCGGCAACTATGGTACTGGTAAGTCTCACTTGATGAGTGTCATTTCCGCCATTGCAACTGATGCGGGTAATGTACAGTATCTTCAAAACAAGAAATTTGCCGAACAGGTTAAGCCCATTGCTGGCAAGTTTGAAGTTCTGCGTATCGAAATCGGCGGAGTTGTAATGCCGCTGTATGACGTCATCATGGGATATGTACAGGATGATTTTGAAAAGCGCGGCATTGATTTTGAAGTGCCGGATTATAAGAGTGTTAAAAGCATCAAGACTGTCCTCAAGGATATGATGATTGCTTTTTCGGAAAAGTATCCAGATAAAGGCTACCTGATTATCGTTGATGAGTTTCTGTCCTATCTGTCTTCTCGAAACGAACGAGAAATCGTTCTGGATTTGGAATTCTTCCGCGCATTAGGCGAGATGTGTTCCAAGTCCTCTCTGCGTGTCATGTTTGGTATGCAGGAGAAGATTTTCGACAATCCGCGCTTTAGCTTTGTCGCTGATACACTCAAGCATGTCAGTGACCGTTTTACGCAGATGATTATCACGAAAGAAGCGACTTCCTATGTTGTTTCTGAGCGTATCCTCAAGAAAACGCCGGAGCAGAAAGCTCTGATTCGCAACCATCTGGAAAAGTTCTGTGGGCTTTATACTGGCATGTCCTCTCGTCTGGAAGAGTTCGTTGATCTGTTCCCGATTCATCCTTCGTACATAGATGTTTTCAACAAACTGTACTTGATTGAAAACCGTCATATTCTGAAGAATATCTCCACTACTATCAAGGGTATCTTCGACACAACCGTGCCGGAGAACGCGCCGGGTATCATCTCTTTTGATAACTACTGGCCTGCAACCAAATCCAATGGTCTACTCAAAAGTGATCCGACCATCAGCCGTGTTGTCGGTGCAAGCCAGCAGCTGGAAGATATTATCACCCGCGCATTCCCGAAACCGGCGTATAAACCGATGGCAATGCAGATAATTTATGCGCTCAGTGTTCATCGCCTGACAACGAACGGACTGGATGTACAGTTTGGTATGACGGCAGAGAATCTTAAAGACGATCTATGCCTATATATGCTGATGCCGGAGCAAGATGCAGACTTCCTTCTGTCTGCGGTAAAAGTCACATTGAAAGAAATCATGACAACCGTTTCCGGGCAGTTCATTATCTTCAATGATGCCAACAGCCAGTATTATATCGACGTTGATAAGGTCGTTGACTACGACGAAAAGATTAAGCAAAAAGCGACGCTTCTGACCGATGATGAACTGAACCGTTCTTTCTACGGCGTTGTGTATTCATGCCTCGATTGGGACGCCAAGCAATATGTGACCAATTTCAACATCTATGAATACGACCTGAACTGGGATTCACATCATATTTTCCGTGAGGGTTATCTGTTTATGGGTCTGCCCGGTGAAAGAAGTACTGCACAACCGGAACGTGACTTTTATATCCACATCATGCCGCCATACGACAATGGTGGTATAAGCGTGCAGAATCTTCCGGACGAAGTGTACCTGTATTTCAAATCCGCTGAGGAATTCCGCGAAATGTTGAGTCTATACGCTTCCGCAAACAGCCTTGCTGCTATGAGCGAAGGCAAAGACAAGGATGCATATCTGAACAAAGCAGCTGTGATCCGCAAAAAGTTGATCCGCTCCCTGAACGAAAACAAGAACACCTGCTTTGATGTGGTTTATAAACGGGAACGCCGTCAGCTCATCGAAGTCCTGAAGGGACGCTATAACCGTGACATGACCTTTAAGTATACTATCGACCTTGCTGCTTCAATATGTTTGGATGCTTACTTCTGCGAGATTTATCCGGAATATCCCGTAATGAAGACTAAAATCACTCGCAAAAACATGGCTGACGCAGTACGTGCGGCATTTGACCATTTTGCAGGCAGAAAGTCTCAGCTTTCTGCAAGTATGCTGCAAAGCTTTGGCGTTTTAGATGGAGATAAGGTTTCTACCAAAAACTCCAAGTATGCCGCTTACTATATCGGTAAACTGAAAGAGCTGCCGCCTCAGGGTGTTATCAACTACTCGGATATCTTTGAAGAGAAGTTTATGGGGCAGTATGTAGATAAACGCTTCAAGCTGAGTTTCATCTTTACTCCGATCATCTTCCTCTCCATGGTTTACGATGGATATGCCGTTATGACGCTGAAGAACGGCAAAGCTTTGACGGCTTCTAATCTGGACGAAGTTCCGAAAACAAGTGTGCTCGACCTTTATGAGTTCAAGTACCTTTCCAGACCTTCCGAAATGGCAATGGCGGAACTGAAAACACTTTTCAATGTGCTGGATATCAATCCGGCGTTGTTGGATAATCAGGCTACGCGAACAAAGGGCGTAGAAGAGCTTTTGAAGCAAGCGCAGGCAATGAGCAATTCTGCGGTGATCGCTGGCACGAAACTCAGTCAGGATTTCACTCTTTGGGGTGAAGCTCTGGTGCCGCCCGCAAGAGTGGAACAGCTGAGAAAGGCTTGCCAGAATGTCCGTGATGAGTTCAGCAACTATCAGGCACGCTTCAATACACCGGCAAAGCTGAACAATTTCAGTCTCACCATGGAGCAGATTGACAAGCTGGCAAAGGATATTTCAGCAATCAAAAAGGTCAGTGAATACCTTGTTTTTAAGAACGGCTGCACGGCGATTGTGTCCTATATGACCGGCATCGAAACCGTGGAGCTGGGTGATGCGCTCAAGCATGATATGGAAACCGCTAAGGACGCTTTCCGTGAGATCCGCGACAGCATCTGGAACGGCGAATCCGGCGAGGTAGCTGTGCAGAAAGTCGAGGCAGAGCTTGGCAAAGTCAAGGACAAGTATATCGACCTTTACTACGCGGAGCACAAGAAAAAGAGACTGGACATCAACGATGCACAGAAACGCGGTAAAATTCAGGAAAGTCGGACACTCCTGACCCTGAAAAAGTTGCGCGGCATTGAAATTCTTTCTGTTGCGAAGCTGACCGATTTAGAAAACGAGCTTTCTGATCTGAAGGTCTGCTATGAGTTGACGCCGGAAGAATTGAAATCCTCGCCGGTATGTCCGCACTGTCACTTCCATCTGGATGATAACGTGAAGCCGGTTTTCGGCAAGCTGGACAACATAGAGATGCGTCTGGATTCCTTGCTTGAAGAATGGACAAAATCCTTGCTCGATACGATTTCTGATCCTATTGTTGAGAGCCAGAAGGAGTACCTGAGCGAGGCGCAGCAGAAAGCCATTGACGATTTCATTGAGACGAATGAATTGCCTAAGCGCGTGGATGACTTCTTTGTGAAGGCAATTCAGGCTCTGCTCAAGGGATTTGAACCTGTGGTCGTGAATGCGGACGATCTGGTGGAAAAGCTGACGAAGCTTCCGCCGCTGGATGAGCAGGCATTCCGCAGCAAAGTCAGCGAACTGATTTCCGGATATACGAACGGCAAGGATGCAGGCAAGCTGCGAATTATCGTGAAGAAATAAATCATTGCTCTGACGGGAATTGTGCAGATACCGTCTGCACAATTCTCCCGGAGATTTTCAGAAGAGATCGAAAGTGAGGATACAGCCATGGAACCGAGAAAGCTGACCAAAGAGGATATAGATAAGGTACGCAATATTGAAGGCTTCCCCATCGGCACCGATGAGGACATTATCGCGCTGTCTGATGCGCCGTACTACACTGCCTGCCCGAATCCGTTTATCGAGGAATTCATCAAGGAGAATGGCACTCCTTATGATGAAGCAACGGATGATTATCACCGCGAACCGTTTGCAGCGGATGTGAGCGAAGGAAAAACCGATCCCATATACATGGCTCACACATATCATACAAAAGTTCCGCACAAGGCGATAATGCAATATATTTTGCATTATACCGAGCCGGGTGATTTAGTGTTAGATGGTTTTTGTGGCACTGGAATGACTGGCGTAGCCGCGCAAATGTGTGGTTGCCCCGATAGTGATCTTAAATATAGAATGGAGCAATTGAATCCACATCTCATGTGGGGGGCAAGAAAAGCCATTTTGAATGATTTGTCCCCATCGGCAACTTTTATTGCGGCTAATTATAATTCATCAGTTGATGTTGTTGGTTTTTCCAACGAAGTACGCCGCATTGTGGATGAGACTGAACAAGAGTTGGGATGGATGTATCAAACCAAGCCTGATAACGCAAACCTTATAGATGGAACCGCAGTCATCAACTATACATTATGGTCAGATGTATTTTATTGTCCTCACTGTGGAAAAGAAATTGTTTTTTGGGATATTGCTATCGACAAAGACGGCAATATGAAAAAAGAACTTAGATGCAATGCATGTGGTTCTATAATCAAAAAAACACAATGTCCAAGAGCAAAGGAAATCCTTGTTGACAAATTAACAGGTAAAACAATCGAAGTATCTAAGCAAGTCCCTGTTTTGATTAATTATACATACGGGGGTAAGCGTTATGATAAGAAGCCCGATATTCAAGATCTTACCCTTATAGAGAAAATTAAAGGGATGAATGGAGAAAAGTGGTATCCATCCACAGTGGTGCCGTATGGTGAAAAAACTGCTGACCCAATCAAGGCGGGCTTTACTAGGGTAAATCTATTCTATACAGAGAGAAACTTATTCGCACTTGCTTCAATATGGGATAAAGCGCAGAAGAGTAAGTACAAAAACCAAGTAATGTTCTGTCTAACTGCAATTTTGATAAAGACAACGTCAAAGTTACACAATGTCGGAATGAAATCCGGAAAAATTAATCTTGCAGGAGCAATGCCGAATGCTCTGTATATCCCAAGTATATTGGCGGAACGTAATATTTTCACCCTTGTACGGGGAAAAATAAAGGACATAGAGCCGGTGTTCTCATTCTCTAAAACTGCCGGAAACTGTTGCATTTCCTGCGGTTCTTCTACTGACTTGAGCATGCTCCCGAATAACTCGATAGATTATATCTTTGTCGATCCCCCATTTGGCGACAATTTGATATATTCAGAACTGAGTTTTATTTGGGATGCATGGTTGAAAGTTATTACAAACAACGAAAAGGAAGCTATAATTTGCAAAGCACAACATAAAGCTTTATCTGATTATCAAGAACTCTTTGAAAAATGTTTCAGAGAATTTTATCGATGTCTCAAGCCTAATCGGTGGATAACGATAGAATTTCACAATAGTAAGAACGCTGTTTGGATGGCAATTAATGAGGCAATTCAAAAGGCTGGCTTTGTTATATCTTATGTCAAAACACTTGACAAAGGTCAAGGCAGCTATAATCAGCAAACTGCAAATGGTGCTGTGAAACAAGACTTGGCAATTGCAGCGTATAAGCCCAAAGAAGAATTTGAGCGTAAGTTTTCTGAACAAGCTGGAAGTGAGGAAACCGCATGGTGTTTTACGAACCAGTATTTAGAGAATTTGCCTGTTGTTAGCATCGAAAACAAAAAAATACAGTTAATCTCTGAACGCCAAGCCTATTTGCTCTTTGACCGCATGGTGGCTTATCACATTATGCGCGGTATTCCCGTACCGTTGGACGCTGCCGACTTCTACAAAGGACTGGACGAGCGTTTCCTTAAGCGCGATAACATGTACTTCCTGCCGGATCAGGTCAATGAGTACGATACCGCCCGCATCAAGACTGAAGTAGAACAGATTCAGTTCTCGCTGTTCGTGACCAATGAGAAAACCGCAATTTCCTGGCTGTATCAGCAGCTGGACGAGCAGGGAGACGGTCCGCAGACCTACGCCGAGATTCAGCCGAAATTCATGCAGGAAGTCAAGAGCGTTGATCGTTACGAGGCTATGCCGGAGTTGGCTGTGCTGCTTGAGGAAAACTTCCTTCAGGACGATAAGGGACGCTGGTACATACCTGATGTCACTAAGGAAGGCGATGTTGCCAAGCTGCGCGAAAAGAAACTCTGGAAAGAGTTTGAAGGCTACCTGAACAGCAAAGGCAAGCTCAAATCCTTCCGTTCTGAAGCAATCCGTGTCGGCTTCTCTCGCCTGTGGAAGGACAAGAACTATCAGGCAATCGTAGATATCGCCGAGCGCCTGCCGGAGTCCACCATTCAGGAAGACCCGAATCTGCTCATGTACTACGATATCAGCTTGGGAAGAGTGTGACATAGAAAGTGTGGTAATTTATGTCTGAAGCAAATATCAAGTGCTACATGGGTAGTGAAGAAAAAGAGATAACGCTGGAAACGCTTCAAGCAGATATGGCGACTTATCTCCAGATAGATAACCTCAGCTTTTTAGTGGGAGCCGGCTGCTCAAGCAATATTGTTGCAGGGAAAGAAACTGGTATTCCGCTTATGAAAGGTCTTTACGATTCTTTCTTTGAAGGAAATCCTGATTTTGAAGTTGCAGGTGTTAAGTTCAACGGCAAATATGACCACAATTTGGAAAAAATGCTTGAAACTATGGGCGCAGTAGCTGTTGCAAATCAAGTTAAAGAAATTGAACCAGATATTGATGCAAAGATAAAATCTGTCAGAGATTTTATACGCGACAAGATAAAATCCGGGCTTGATAGCCAAGAAGTCAAGGAGATTTATAGATCGTTTTATGCCAAAATCACGCAACGATCAAGAAAAAATCCCATTAGCATATTCACTACGAATTATGATTTGTTCAACGAGATTGCCTTAGATGAGCTTGGCTTCCCATATAACAATGGCTTTTCTGGTTCGTTTAGGCGAAAGTTCAACCCTGTTAGCTACAACTATATGTATGTTGAAAACATGAATCTTACCAGAGATGTTTGGGAGCGTGTATCTTCTTTTTTCAATCTCGTAAAACTCCATGGCTCCATTTCATGGCTATGCAAGGATAATGAGATATGGGAGCGACATTATTCGGATATTCAAGACAGTGAGACGGTAATGATCTATCCTACCCCGATGAAAGATCGCTCGACTCTTATGGAACCGTATTCTGACCTATTCCGAACAATGGAAAACCGTATTGTTCAGAAGAACAGTGTTCTCGTTGTTATTGGATATAGCTTTGGTGACGATCATATCAATCGTATCATTTTGAATGGCTTGGCAGTACCATCCTTTCGCCTGGTTGTGTTCGGGTCCGGCAAAAATATAACCCAACTAACCAAACTTGGGGACTCTCGCATTACCGTCTACAATTCCGACGATAGGATACACTACTTCAACAATTTTGTTGAAAAAGCTCTGCCACCCATCCATCCGGATGTTAATGAAGAATTGAAGCTGAAGCCTGCCTCTGCAAGCATTACAGAATTTGAGAGGATGAAGCTTAATGAATAGTCGAAGCATTGGAAAGCTAACATCTGTGAGCCAGCGTGGAATTATCGCCGAAATCTACTCTGGATTAGGAAACTATATTAGCACAAACGATGGGGTTCGATTTGTCGGCGAGGTAGGATCATATGTTTCTATCTACGACGTCAATCGCACCATAATTGGTGAAATAACGGGTGTTGAGGAAAAACCGCAGTTCAAAAATGATGAACTAAATAAGCCAAACAGCAGTCGATTGGCTACAATCAACCTTGTTGGAGAGATCGTTTCAGAACGATTTTATTTCGGCGTGTCAAAAATGCCGTTAGTGTTCTCTGATGTCAACATTATTTCGCAAAATGATCTTAGAATAATGCTTGAGGTTACAGACGACGAAACTGTTGTAGATCAAGAAAATGGCAAAACTCGCGCAAAATTGTTGAAGCTCGGCACATCGGTCATTTTCCCTGACTATTCTGTTAAGGTAAATGTAGATAAGTTCTTCGGCTTTCATTTCGCTGTGTTCGGAAACACTGGAGCCGGAAAATCGAATACCATAGCCACAATTATGCAGGAGATATTCCGCAAGAAAAACTATGCAGCCAAAGGCGCTAAATTTGTATTTATAGACTCCAACGGCGAATATGAACAAGCTTTTAGTGAAATTAGCACGACAAACCATGTGCTATCTGTGAAAAGCTTTGTTGCGACAGACGACACAGATAATCCACACCATTTGGAGATACCGGCATGGGCTTTAACTGCTGATGATTGGGCAATCCTGCTTCATGCTACCGAGAAAACGCAAGTGCCTATCTTAAAGCGCGCAGTGGATATTGCAAAAATTTTCTTTGACAAAAACAACTCAGACGATGCAGTGAAAAATCATATTTTAGCAAGCGTCATTCTTGGCATATTCGGTAGTTCCGATACTTCAGCATCAAAATCGGATAAAATAACCGGCATAATAACGATGTTTGGAACGGATGCCATTAAGCTTGACACGTCTATTGAAACCGACAAAGGTACTATTCGACTACGGGATGCAATTAAGATAAGCTATGGCAATTTTGCTAATGAAGAAAAAACAATTGAGTTTCTTCGGCAGTATGTAAAGACCGATATAGTTGATAGTGTTCCACAAATAACGCCGGTATGTTACTCAATAAAAGATTTCTATGAGGCTGTTCAGTTTGCTACCCTCTATGAGGGAAGTATAAGTTCTCAGAGAATCCAAGAATACACATCAACTTTAGTTACAAGGCTCCAAGCATTGCAAGACGGAATACAAGGAAAAATCCTTGTGAAAACGAGCTTCAAAAATATCGACGATTATATTTCCGATATTCTTGGTCAAAACCAAATAGTTAATATTGATGTCAGCTTTCTTGATGATACGTCGGCAGAAGTTGTAACCAAGGTTTTTGCAAAGCTTCTATTGGATTATCTAAAACGTCGTGAGAAGAAAGCAGATATGCCAATAAACTTTGTAATTGAAGAGGCTCATCGCTTCATACGAAATGAAAATAACTATGGTCCTCTTGGATATAATATCTTCGAGAGGATTGCAAAAGAAGGACGAAAATACGGCTTGCTTTTGGGAATATCGTCTCAACGTCCGAGTGAATTGTCGAAAACCGTGGTTTCACAATGCAGTAATTTTATTATTCACAGGGTACAAAACCCAGATGACATTCAATATATTTCGAGGATGGTTCCCTATGTCAATCAAGGCATGATAGACCGCTTGACATACCTTCAGACTGGTCATGCACTTGTTTTCGGCACAGCAATTAACCTACCAACACTTACGAAGTTCGAGGAAGCATCTCCCAAACCTGACAGTGAGAATGCAAAGATTTCGGAGCGATGGTATGTTGAATAAAGGGGTATTTTAATTATGTACAATATCGGTGATTTCGTTTTTGATACTGCAACCGGAGCAAATGTACAAGTCATGGAGCGGATTGAACTCTGGGGCTATACGTCCTATAAGGTGTTCAATCCTGCCAATGGTAGTGTGTACAAGGCGACTGGCGAACAATTAAAGATGGGAGGCAATGAAGCACAGCTGGACGAAAACTATCTGCGCTATGTTATGTTGCTCTCCAAAATCAAAAACGAGACATCTGCCGGTGTCCTCTCTTCCCTTTCAAGCGGCATCATACCATTGCCGCATCAGCTGCATGTACTTGATAGAGCGTTGGAAACGCGCAGTATTCGTTATATTCTGGCGGACGAAGTCGGTCTTGGCAAAACCATCGAAGCCGGTATGATCATCAAAGAGCTGAAAACTCGTGGCTTAATCGAGCGAATCCTTGTCGTCTGCCCTACCGGACTTGTAAGCCAGTGGTCTGTGGAAATGCAGGAAAAGTTCCACGAGAAGTTTCAGGTAATCCTGCCATCAGATTTCGATACTATACGCCGCCTTACCGATAACGAGGATGTGTATGGTCAATTCGATCAGGTCATTTCCCCCATGGATTCCATCAAGCCACTGGAAAAGCATGTCGGTTGGTCGGACGAGCGGGTTGAAAAATATAATCAAGAGCGCATAGAAGCTATCATCAATAGTGGATGGGATTTGATAATCATCGACGAGGCGCACCGTGTAGCTGGCTCTTCAAGTGATGTAGCACGATATAAACTGGGATATTTACTTTCACAGGCAAGCCCATATTTGCTTTTGCTGACAGCCACACCGCACAACGGCAAAACAGAGCCATTTCTCCGTTTGATCCGTCTACTGGACGAGCAGGCATTCCCCAACTACAAGTCTATTGTCAAGGAACAGGTTGCTCCTTATCTGATTCGTTCCGAAAAGCGTGAAGCAATCGACAATAACGGAAAACTGCTTTTTAAGAAGAGATATACGCATTTGGTGGAGCTTCATTGGGACGAGCGTCATTCACTTCAGCGACAGCTGTACGAAATGGTAAGCTCCTATGTCTCCAAAACCTATGATAAGGCACGTCGAAATCGCAAGAAGAACATGTGCCTTATCTTCCTCATGATTATCATGCAGCGCATGGTGACAAGCAGCACGGCTGCGGTACGCCAAAGTTTGGAACGACGTCTGCATGTGCTCCTCGAAGAAGAGACACGAGCAAATACTATGAGTGAAACTGATTTGGATGAGCGCGATATTGAAGACGGCGATGTGGATGCTATGGAAGCAATATCCCTTGATCGTACTGCCGAAATTGAAGAGCTGAAAATGATTATCTCCACGGCGAAGCAAGCGGAATTCCAACACCATGACGTCAAAGTGGATGCGCTTTTTGACACGATTGACGCTCTCCAAAGCGAGGATCCTGTGCAAAAAATTATCCTGTTCACTGAATTCGTGGGAACCCAAGCATACTTAAAAGAGCTTCTTGAATCAAGAGGATACTCTGTCAGTATCTTGAATGGCAGCATGGATATCGAAGAGCGCAATAACGCATTGAATGAGTTTAAAACAAACACAAGCATCTTTATTTCAACCGATGCGGGCGGAGAGGGCTTGAACTTACAATTCGCTAATATCATAATCAATTATGATTTGCCGTGGAATCCGATGAAAATTGAGCAACGCTGTGGTCGAGCAGATCGCATCGGTCAGCAGCGTGATGTTCACATTTACAATATGATAGTCAGAGACACTGTTGAAAGCCGCGTTCGTGAAGTATTGGAGGAAAAGCTATCTGTCATAATGAAAGAACTCGGCGTTGATAAATACTCCGACGTGTTGGACAGCGAAGTGGCAGAATGTGATTTCACTGATGCTTATATGAACTCTATCGGACATGCTTCTCGTATTGAACAGAACATTGTATCCGTTGAAAAAGAAATGCGCCAGCAGGCAGCAAACGCTATAAAGTACAAGGATATTCTTCATGAAGAGAAGGACCTGACGAAGCTGGTTGGAAAGGAATCAAATTTCGACGTAGACAGTGCGTTGCGACATATGTTAGCATACTACGAGTCATGGAAAGGCAACGATTTAACACTGCTTGACAGAATTAGCATTAACGACGAGATGATTACAAAACATCTCTGTGACAGCATTTTACAAGATCATAATGGATGTCTCTTGTCAGTCGGAATACAGAACTTTCCAAATGAAGCGGGATATTTTATGCTATGGGAACTCTCCGTCTCAGATGACATGCGGGACAAACGCATCATCCCAATTTTCGTAAATGAGTCATATGTACTACGTCCTATGGCTGGAAGCAGAATTATGAATGTGTTCCTTGATGAGACCAGCAAATTGAATTGCCATATGGTATATAATCTTCCTGAAGAAGATTATCAGCGTATGCAGGAAATCTGTATGGACTTCGCGTATAATACATTTGTTGAGCTGAAAGATAAACATGCAAAGCGAAGCTCCGAGCAATATGAGAAGTACAAGTACGCTCTATCTCTACGCAAAGAAGCTGCGGAGCACATTGGCATAGAGAACATTCGGCGTTCAAGAATTGCGAAACTTGTACGCGAAGAGAATGATATTGAGGCGGAGTATAAGCGCAGCGGCACCGTCCTACCAGATTTTCGCTTGATGATGCTAATTCGATTGGAGGCATAAACAATGTTTGGAGAGTATGTGTTTGGGAACTCCCCTGCATCCTATGCAAACCTCATATGGATAAATGATGTGGATTATCTAAATCGAATCACGTCATACAGCGATGTTTTCGAGCAGCATGGATTTGATGTGATCGAGTATCGTGACGATCTTAGCCTCCGAATCGGATATGAACAGAAAATAAAAGCCGGAAATGAAAAATTGGTTGTTCTGAACTTTAACAAAGCGTATATTCCATACGACATTATAAAACAGTTTGCACTGTACACAGTGTCGCTGAGAACTCTTTTTTCAAAGTTGAACGCGGACGTTTTGCATCATAAATCAAGGATAGATTTGGACTTGCTGGCTATGGTAGCCGCAAACAATTTTGATGATCTTACTAAGCCGGAGCAGACGAACCAATTCTTCGACACTGTCGTTTACGGCAGAGATAACCTATTGCTCTATTTTCGGTTGAAACTGGAAGGTATACTCCAAAAAGCGGCGAGCGCTTTTCACTACCATGAATGGTGCCGCATCGCTGAGCAAAAGGCGATAATTGACCGATATTCTGTCCAGTATGGACTGAACATTGATACAAGCGAAATCAACAGACTATTTCAAAACTATGTGCTCAAGGCATTCGGTACATTATCTACTAAGATCGATAGAGATACGCCTGTGCTGGTCAGCCATGCGATGGAGTACATACACGAACAAAGCGAGAAGTTTGCAATTATCGTCATGGATGGTATGTCAGAATTTGATTGGAGCATTATCTCTCAATCATTTGCTGATGTCGGATACGAACAGGCAGCAGTGTTCGCCATGATTCCAAGCACTACTTCAATTTCACGGCAATGCCTACTGTCGAATAAGTTTCCAAGTCAGTTGGTCTCACCATGGACTCAAAGCAAAGAAAAGTCGGAATTTGCAGAGTGTGCTAAATTACTAGGGTATTCCGCAAATCAAATCGGATACTCTCGCGGTTATGACACTGATTTTGACAGTGCTGTCCGTTGTGGAGCTGTTATCATCAATGATGTAGATGAAATGGTACACGCGCAGCAGCAGGGGCGACTTGGAATGTATAATGATATTTCTGTTCTTTCTGATGAAGGCAAACTACGACGGTTGACCGATCGTTTACGATTAAAAGGCTTTGACGTATATATTACGGCAGATCATGGCAACACGTTATGCACCGGAATAGGAAAATTTGTTGGAGCCGGAGTGGATATCGAAACAAAAAGCCACCGTATGGTGGTGCTGAAGGATTTTGCCGACAAGGAAAAAATAGCAGATAAGTTTGGGCTGATTGAGTATCCGAAATACTATCTTCCCAAAGAATATGACTACTTAATCTGTGACACGGGTGTATCTCTTGATAATCCCGGTGAACAGGTAATGACACATGGAGGGATGACAATCGATGAAGTCGTTGTTCCATTTATCAAAATAAAGGCGGTGCAGAACAATGGCTAAAATGGTTGGTTTATCTCGAAACTTGAAGCTCCAGTGGCTTAATAAGGTCGTGGAACTCGCTTTGGGAGAACTTACAGAACAAGAAATAAAAGATCAACTAAATGAGTATTTAAGTTTTGAAATCTCCAGTCAAACAAATATTCGTAAGACCAGAGAAATTCTGATGAATATATGGGTTCATGAGAACGAAGTTAACAGTAAGCTGAGAGATGAGGCTATCAGTATCATTCAAGATATGCCGGAATATGCGCTGGTAGTACACTGGTGTATGATGATGGCATCTTATCCTGTATTCGTGGATATGTGCAAGCTGATTGGCAGGCTATCAGAATTTCAGGACGAAATTTCATTAAGTCAAATTAAGCAGAGACTATATGACGAATGGGGTGAGAGGACTACTCTTTATCATTCTATTGATAAGTTGATCTCTACGCTAAAGGAACTGAATGTGCTCAGCAGTGATCGTCCTGGTAAATATAAAATTGTAAAGCATGCGGTTCGAAACAATAGAGTCTCTGTCTTTATGATATATGCTATGATGCTTATAGGCGATAGCGGATATTACTCCTTTGCAGAATTGAGCAACGCTGTTTTTTTCTATCCTTTTGAGTACAAAATAGAGAAGGAACTAATCCTTGGAGACAGCCGTTTTTCGACGAACAACTTTGGTGGGGAATTGTCTGTCTCTGTTAACGCATGAGTGTACCATATCTTTTGTTCGCCTACAAAAGTCTACCTTCAGGTATGGATAGCCGTATCAAAAAAAGAGCCTCTGCCGACACCCAAAACAGGCATCGACAGAGGCTCTTGGCTCGTTTTCCGGGCATTCAAGCAAGTGCCGAAATCGACACTTATTTCCGCGCTAAAGAAGAAACTGCGCAGGGAATACAATCACTTTGGTTGGTCAATTTGCGCCGCTCTGAGGCTTGCCATCACAGGCTTTTTCGACCTCTAATTGTCCGCTCTGCGATGCCTTCCGGGAAAAGCCCGGACAGGAGATGAGATTCGCCCGAAAGCTCTGCTTGCAGTCGTGGATGCAGCGGACGCAAATGCGGTTATACTTCCTGCGTCCGCTGTCTCCTATGAAGAACGACCATTCCTGCCGCCATTTCTTGCTCCTGCTCACAGATCAATCTCTCCTTTGTGCTTCTGCGGGGCGCAGCACTCCTTCGGCTTCTCAGCCTTCGCAGACTTGAGTCTGTCCATGATGGAGGACTTCTCGCCCTTTTCGGGAGACTTGGCATCAGCGGTCTTATCTTCCTTCGGACCGTTGTTGATGATCCCGTCAATCATGCCGTAGTCATCCTCCATCGACATCTCCGCCGCCTTGAGGTAGTTTTCCTTCTCAAGAGCTGCCATCCAGCTTTCCTTGCTGATACCGAGCATTCCGCCCTTTG
>ERZ1034917.1292-NODE-1292-length-16209-cov-14.574780_pt1 | contig 16209 bp, 13 predicted proteins | sample MGYA00520605_ERZ1034917 | MGnify/ENA primary metagenome ERZ1034917 (study PRJEB33766, sample SAMN09781784) | gut metagenome | biome: gut microbiome | host: Homo sapiens | place: Madagascar | study: EMG produced TPA metagenomics assembly of the PRJNA485056 data... | reverse complement strand
ACGGAAGAAAGTTTTATGCGGAAATTAAAAGGCTGTTTTAAGATGATGTGCCATAGAAGGAATTGGAAATACGTTGGGGTGTGGGAACGATCGCCGGAAAAGAAACGGTTACACTTTCACGGATTATTCTATATTCCCGACGGCGCAATGGTGGGCGAACTAATAGAAGTACACGATTATTCTCCTATAAAAAAGAAAGTGCAACATACGATACAGAATACATATTTCAACGAACGGTTCGGACGTTCCGATTTTAAGCCCGTAGTGGATAGGCGGATGTTAGGCGAAGCAGTAGCGTATCTGACGAAATATATGGAAAAGACGGGCGAGAAGATTGTGTATTCCAAAGGCTTGCCGCAGTATTTCATTTCGGACATTCTGGACGAGGACGTTGTATGCACGATAGGGCAGGAAGATAGGAAACTGTTGCTTTACGATAATTTTAATTGCTGGGACGAAGGATGTCTTGTTGGACCGGTGAGCAAAGAAGTAATAGCACAAATGCGCAAAAGCAATTAAACGGAAATCCGCGCCTGCAAATACGGGCTAAAAACGGAAAATTGCCGTAACCGAATAATAGCGGTGATTCGCCAAGCGGGTTAGCGGCGAACACCGCTTTCGTTACGCTTTCGTTTTCCGTTATTTCGGTCGGTTCGGTTAAGTTTTTGGCGTGTGCTTGTCTGCGCCGCGAAGCGGCGCTCTCGTATCAAGACAAGCACACGCCACGGTTGCAAATTGAGCTTTTTAGCTAATGATATATAAGTCGTTATACTTGAAGAATAGTGGTTTCAGAAGCCGCAAAAATAAAATAAATTTTTTCTATTTATGACAGACGTATGTCAACTTATATATGTTATAATATTTGCAATGATTGTCAGTATCCCATTTGAGACATAGGCAATGGTATTATCAAAAACAAAGAAATCTTTGCTTTTTTATTCGGTATAAGTGTGAGATTATATCATTAACCTTGACTTTTACGTTAAATTGTGTTAAAATAAGTTAAACGAATTTAATTTGAGGTGTATCAATGACCTTCGCCGAGAAAGTGAAATATGTTAGAGGCGTTTTGCTTATTAGCCAGAAAGATCTTGCAAAAGAGTTGGGCGTATCTAACGTAACAATAAATAGATGGGAAAACGGTGTTATCAACCCTTCATTTCTAACTGAGAAAAAGTTTGAAGCTTTTTGCAATGCTCGTGGAATTGAAATTAAGGAATAACATATGTGGTGTGCAAATTGTAACAAAACTTCATATTCAGATGTCTGTGAAGTCTGCGGTGGAAAAACGCAGCAAGACACGCCAATAGAATTATATTGGTGTGATTCTTGTCGTGTTCCTATAATACGCGAGTTATCAGACACTTCTCCGATGATTTGTCCGTCTTGTGGAAAGCCCATTCGTTACCTTGCAAAAGACTTAAGACCGGTTTTTCCTGAAGAACGATTGTTACTTGAAGTTATTAAGGGCACCCCTCTTGCTTTTATAAATTCCTCGGTGTGGGCATCTGGTAGTCGTTACTACATAGATGGAAAAATAGCAAATCTTTCTATTGAAACACTCAAAAAGATAGATGTAGAAAAAGTTGTAGAAACATTATCTCAGTATAAAGATAAAAATGATTATTCATTTTTCAATGAAAATATCAGGACTTTTATCGACTGCAATCGAGAAAGATTGGACTCAATAAAAAACGAAGCCACTTCGTTTGTTGTTGAACAAGTGAAGCGGTTTCCTAATCATAAATTGGTAATATCTTTCTCAGGAGGAAAAGACTCAACCGTTGTAGCGGATATAGTAACAAGGGCATTGAGTGATCCGAGCATAGTTCATATATTTGGAGATACCACATTGGAATTTCCGACCACATATGAGTATGTAAGCAGATTCCGCAAAAATAATCCGATGGCAATCGTAAAAACGGCTAAAAATAAAGAGCAAGACTTTTATTCAGTATGCGATGAGATTGGCCCTCCGGCGAGAATGATGCGCTGGTGTTGTACCATGTTCAAAACCGGACCGATTACTAAAGTTTTGAATTCTATGTTTAAGGATTCAAAAATACTTACCTTTTATGGTATTCGTAAGCATGAGTCCGCTAGCCGTAGCAAATATGATAGAGTCGCTAATGGAGCAAATGTTAAAATACAAAAACAAACCGTTGCTGCTCCTATATTTTATTGGACCGATATTGAAGTGTGGCTGTATATGCTCGCTGAGGATGTTGATTTTAACGATGCCTATCGTTTAGGATATGACCGTGTTGGTTGTTGGTGTTGTCCCAATAACACAATCCGTTCTCAGCTGTTAGCTAAAGTGTATATGCCTGACAGGGCAAAAAAGTGGCGTGAATATTTAATTGATTTCGCGAAACGTCTTGGTAAACCAGATCCCGAAGTGTATGTCGATGATGGCTTTTGGAAAGCAAGGCAAGGTGGAAACGGATTGGCTGCAGCAGAAGACGTAAAAATCAGATATACCAACTGTACAGCGGAAGATCATGCAAAAATTTACAAACTAAACAAACCCATAACGGATGATTTTTACTATCTTTTTGTTCCATTTGGCAAAGTAAGCAAAGAGTTAGGACGAAAGCTTTTACATGAGGTTATGGTTTTGGATATTCGCACCAATGTGCCAATTATGTCGATTCAACCGTTTACTCAGAATGGATATGATTATGCTGTAAAGATTCGCACTATGAATGTCGCCGATCACGATGCACTACAACGTATGGCATCGTATCAAGTGCGGAAATACAACGCTTGCAGACAGTGCCTGAAATGTGAATCTGTATGTCCTTATGGAGCAATTTCTATTTCTTTAGGGACTTACAAAATCGATGAAAATGTATGTAAACATTGTAAAAAATGCGTTACGCCAAAATATCTTGATGGCGGTTGCTTGATGGATAGGTTCTTAAAATCGAAAGAGGACTAATATGAAGATAAGAGCTCATGAAACTTTTAGCATAAGAAAAGGCTGGATTCATAAGGGTGTTAAGAACATCCTTGTTTATCCGCGTTTATTTACCGATAAAAACATAAATCCATGTGATATTCTCGGAATAGGAACAAACATGGTAAAATCGCTTAGATATTGGATGACCGCCGTCGGTATTATGGAAGAAGTATCCGAAGGCAATCAAAAAGTGCAAAAATTAACTCGTTTGGGTGAAATTATCGACGAGTATGATAAATATTACGAAGAAGACGGTACTAACTGGCTCCTTCACTATATGCTTGCAAAAAATGAAGAATTAGCAACAGCGTGGTATTGGTTCTTTAATATATTCAAAATCAATTCTTTCGATAAGCAGTTGTTTGTAAGAGAACTATCTGAATTCTTACATACAGAATACGATTATGATGGCTCGGAAAAAATGCTTGGCGATGAGTTTGACTGCATAATAAAAACTTACTGTTCAAAAGGCAAAGATGTATCTCCTGAAGATATAAATGAATGTCCTTTAACGGACTTACACTTGATTGAAGTATCTGACAATAAAGACTATAAAAAGCATACGCCAGATAGAGATGCGATACATCCGCTCATAATTCTTGCAGTTATAAGTGAACAAGCCTATATTTCTAAGAAAAAAGAAGTTTTGATAACGGACTTGCTCAATAAAGAATGTAACGTTGGAAGAATATTTAATCTTGATAGAGCGACTTGTTTCTATTATCTTGAGCAACTACAAAAAGGCGGCTATCTCGAAATAGTAAGAACAGCCGGACTTGACGTTATTCAGTTGAAACAACAATATGATTTTTACGATATTATTGTTTCTTACTATCAAGCGATAAATGGGGTAAACATAAATGAGTAATTTGGATAAAATCATAACCCCTATAGAGGGCTTTCAATACTCTGTTAATATCGCCTACGATATTTACGATGATAAGAAGATTAGAAGTTATATTCCTTCTAACAGTTCGTTGCAAATTATCGAGGATATTCTTGCGAGCACAGATAATAAATCAACCGACCGCGCAAGGATTCTTACAGGTTCTTACGGAAAAGGTAAATCGCATTTAATTCTCTACATACTTGCTCTTTTGGCGGGGCGAGATAAGACATTGTTTTCTACTGCAATCGAAAAGGCAAAAATTGAAAACCCTGATTTGGCAAAGAATATTTATGATTATTTAGATTCTGGGAAAAGACTTCTTCCTGTAATCGTTAATGCAAATAGCTTAGACATTAAGTCTACTTTGTTACAAAGCCTCAATTCTGCATTGCAACAAGCAAACCTTGCCAATATTATGCCCTCTACATTTTTTGATGCCGCAATCTCTAAAATATTGGCGTGGAAAAATGATTTTCCGGAAACATATAAAGCATTTGAAAATAAAATCGGACAAAGCGGTGAATCTTTTGTCTTAGCACTTAAAGATTATGACCAAAGTCGATATGATCTATTTGTTAGAATATATCCATCTCTCACCTCGGGTAGCGAGTTTAATCCTCTTGCCGGTTCAGATGTAATTAGCGTCTATGAAAGTGTTATTGACGAACTGAAACCTCTCGGTTATAACGGCATTTTTGTGGTTTATGATGAATTTGGTAAATTTCTTGAAGGAAGTGTAGATAAATCTTCCGCAATGGATATTAAACTGATTCAAGACTTTGCCGAAAAATGTAATCGCAGCGGGTTAAAGCAATTACACATAATGCTTATTTCTCATAAAAGCATAGAGAACTACATTGGCAAATTGGATAAGAATAAAGTTGACGCTTGGAAAGCCGTATCAAACAGATTCAAGTCTATTTCAATTAACAACGATGAATCTGAAATTTATGATATGGTCGCAACGGTTCTTAACAGAGATAAAAAGCTCTTTGAGAAATACATCGAACAGCATTCCGAACAATTCGATGCACTGAAAAAGGTAATAGAAAGAGATCATTCTTTTACAGCATTAAATGACGAGAACGTAGAAGATTTTGCTCTCAGATGTTATCCTTTGCACCCGTATACGCTTTTGTTGCTACCTAAAATATCCGAACTTGTAGCACAAAATGAAAGAACAATTTTTACATTTCTTTCTTCTACGGAACGATATTCTGTACCGTATTTTTTGCGTACCGATAATTCGAACTTTCCGATAATCGAACCGGATTACATTTATGATTACTTTGAAAAATTGTTCAAGGGTGAGCCTTATGGTAGTAATGTAAAAAAACAATGGCAAATTACCACTGCCGCTCTATCGAAGTTAAAAGAATACGACAATCCTTTAGCTGAAAAAATTGTCAAAACAATCGCATTGATCTATTGTGTAAACGATTTTGAAATTATTCCGCCAAGTTGGGATATTATTTGCGAAATCTATTCCGTAAATTATCGCTGGGGTGATATAGAGGCTGCAAAAGAAACGCTTAAAAAGGCGCATCTTCTTATTGAATTACTCTATAAACCTTATGTACGTATTACGGAAGGTAGCGGTCATGATGTTTTGGGGCTTATCCAACAAGAAGCTTATAAAATAGAAAACATTACGAAAGCAAAAGATGTTTTCAATGACGTCTGCGAAATCAAATATCTATATCCGGTGCAATACAATGATGAAAATGAAGTCATTCGTTATTTTGACTTTCGTTTTATTGATTGCTCTGAATTGCAAAACATTCAACCTGAAGGCTTTGTTTTAGATACAAAAGCCGATGGCGTTGTCTTTGCTGTTTTAGTTAGAACACCCTCCGAATTAGAGAGTGCTATATCCCATATCACAAGCAATCATAATAAAAGGGCTGTATTTATATTGCCCAAAGATTGTTCCGATAGCGATAGTATTGCTATAAACTATCAAGCAATACTTAACTTAAAAAAGCAATATGAAGGTAAAGAAATAGAACTTGTGGAAGAATTGAACTATATTTTGGAAGATAGGCAGAATGTAGTAAACTCCTTTATTGATAACGCTTATGTGAGATTCGATAAAAATCTTTCCAACGTCTATTTCGATGGTGTTAAACAAGAAGTATACCGTAAGGCTCAGCTTTCTCAGTTGTTGTCGGGCATAATGTCGGCAATTTACTATCGCACCCCAAAAATCGTAAATGATTTAATAAACAAGAACCAAATCAGTGCCACAATTAAGAATGCAAGAAATAAGATATTGACGGCAATTCTTATGGGAAATTTTAAGAAAGATATGGGGCTTATTGGAAATGGACCTGAGCTTAATATTCTCAGAAGTGCATTAGTGATTCCCGGCGTATTTATCAATACTGATGATGAACCGCATTTGGAAATTGAATGTGACGACAAGAAAATAAGACAGATTCTTGCTGAGATAAGAACTCATATTCTTCAATCGTCGTTATCACGTCATAATAATCTCGGTGAGTTGTATGACGTTTTAACTTTACCCGACTACGGATACGGTCTTAAAATGGGTGTTATTCCCATTTATATGGCGGTTGTTATTTCTCAATACAAAGATCATATAACTCTTTCCAAAAAAGGAAAAGAGTTGCCTTTATCCGCAAGCGTTTTGTGCGACATAGAGTATCAGCCGAATGATTATTCACTTATTCTTGAACAATGGGACGAACAAAAAGATATATATATTGCTAATCTGGAAGATATATTCTCACAATTTGTTAATTCATCGGACAAGATTAACGGTTCGTTCGTATACATTGTTAAGGCAATGCGCAGGTGGTATTTGCAATTAACAAAGTATGAGGTCGTCACTAAGAAAGTCTGCAGTATAGATGGAACTATATCCGACATGAACCCCAGTGTAATTAAGTTTAGAAACGCTTTGAGCAGTCCTGAACTTAACTCTCACGAGTTCCTGTTTGAACAGCTGTTTAAGATTTTTGGGAATAATGGCTATGAAAAGCTTATTTCTTCTTTACGCCGTGCATTCCAAGACATAAACACAACGTATAGGAACATTCATCTTAAACTTGCCAAGGAAATAAAAAATCTCTTTGGAGCAGAAACAAACGACAGTTTATCTTCGGTTATCGCTAATTTTTACGATGACCTTAAGGAAACAACAAAGGAACACTTGTTTAGTGGCAAAGCAAGCATGTTCTTGGACATTGCAAAGCATCCCAATAATGACGAATTTAAGTTGATTGAAACAATAGGCAGAGCCTTGTTTAACCTTCGTATGAGTGATTTTACTGACGAAATTATGTCTTGCTATATGGCAGAATTAGATAATGTCGTCAAAGAAATAAAGAAGTACGATGAAAAAATTGAAGATAATGGTGCGACTCAAGGCTATAAGATTATGTATACTGACGAGAACGGATCGGAAGTTACAAAACAGTTTGATGCAACCGAATATACGGAAAAAGGACAATTTTTGTATAATGATATTACGTCTACACTTGAAGAATTTGGCGGCGCAATATCGAGTGATGAAAAAAGGCAAATTTTGTTTAGAATATTGAAAGAGTTAATATGATGATCGGATATTTTGATAATGCGGCAACTACATATATAAAGCCCGATGGCATGTACGAATACATGGCTGATTTTATGGTGTCTAACGGGGCAAATGTGGGGCGAGGTATATATAATTCTGCGGTAACAAGCAGCAAAATTGTGACGGATGCCCGCGAAAACCTATTATCTTTAGTTAATGCTCCCGAAAATAAAACAGTCGTGTTTACGCCATCGGCAACGATTGCTCTTAATACTATTATTTTTGGCATTGGGTTGACTGACGGAGACGTTGTTTATATTTCACATTTTGAGCATAACGCCGTTTTAAGACCGTTGTATGCGTTGCAAAAGCATATCAAAATAGAAATCAAATATATTCCGATGCAAAAAACGGATAGATACTCGTTTGATTTAGAACAATTTAAAGCAAATTTGGAGACGGACAAGCCTAAACTTGTTATCGCCTCACAAGTAAGTAATGTTTTAGGCATTGTGGCTCCTGTTGTAGAAATAGGAAAACTTGCAAAACTTAACAACTCAATTATGATAGTAGATGCAGCGCAAGCATGTGGCGTATCGGATTGCGATCTCCATTTTGTGGATTTTTACGTTTTTGCAGGACATAAAACACTGCTCGGTCCAACCGGCATCGGTGGATTTATCTGCAATAAGAACACAAAATTAAAGCCATTCATATTTGGCGGCACTGGAATTGATTCTGCTAATCACGATATGCCTGATACTCTCCCAGAACGATTTGAGGCTGGAACATTAAACCTATTGTCTATTGTAGGTTTGAATTATTCGGTTAAATGGTTAATAAATAACCGCGACTTTGCAATCAGAAAAGAAAACGAAAACTACGAACGGTTATTTACTGTGTTAAAAACTTTTTCATTTCTTGAAATTGAAACACCTGTTGATAAATCAAAAAGTATCATCTCGTGCAAAGCAAACGGTTTTACTTCTGATGAATTCGGTCGGATTCTTGCGGAACGTGGAATAGCGGTAAGAACAGGGTTACATTGTGCTCCAAAGGCACACGAATATATTGGCTCTTTCCCTGAAGGTCTTGTTCGTTTTAGCATATCGTGTCTAACAAAAGATAATGATTTTGACAAACTTATTGAAGTATTGTCATCTTTAAGCGAAGAACTATTATGATGAGGAGGATATATGGCACTTAGCGATTTATACATTGCCAAGGAATACAGAAACTTAAAATGTGATGTAATAAATGACTTTTACGTTCCAATTTTAAGCAATGCTGTTATGTATAAAAGGGCTGTCGGATTCTTTAATTCTGCTGCTTTATATGAAATGGCAATAGGTTTGAGACACCTTGTTGAAAAACAAGGAAAAATGGAGCTTATTGTATCGCCAAGATTGACAGAAGAAGATATTCAGTCAATCAATTTGGGATATAAAACACGCGAAGAAGTGATAGAACGAGCACTACTTCGTGACTTTGATGAACCCAAAAACAAAACCGAATTTCGCAAACTAAACTTGCTTGCAAATCTTATAGCCGAAGGCATTTTAGATATTAAAGTCGCCTTCAAGATCAATGCTAATTCAGCGGGCATATTTCATGAAAAAATAGGCATTGTTATTGACGCTGAAGGAAACAAGGTTGCATTTACAGGCTCAATGAATGAAACGTACTCCGGTTTATTGCAAAATTATGAGTCAATAGATGTATTTTGCAGTTGGCGTGATGAAGATTATGATAGAGTCAACATAAAAGAGAATGCCTTCGACAATTTATGGGACAATTTGGATACTGCGATGGAAGTAATTCCTTTTCCTAAAGTTGCAGTAGAAAGATTGAACTCATATAAGGTAGAAAAAACAGAACCATTGTGTGTCGAAATTCAGAACGAAGACGATAGTCAGGATGTATTTTTCAAAATCCCTGATAATGTAGATTTGTATGATTATCAGAGAGAAGCAATTGAATCTTGGAAAAACAATAATTATTGCGGGATTTTTGATATGGCAACGGGTGCAGGCAAAACCTTTACTGCGCTTGGAGCTCTTTCCGCATTGTCTAAAAATCTGAATAATCATATAGCCGTTGTTATTGTTGCTCCTTATCAGCATTTGGTTGAACAATGGGTTGAAGATATTATTCAATTTAACGTTAAACCGATTGTTGCGTACTCTTATCCCAGACAAAAATGGCGTAAGCAATTTTCCGATGCTGTTACCGCTTATAATGTTGGTGCAATTGACAATTTCTGTGTTATTGCGACGAACGCGACCTTTTCTCTAAATGATTTTCAGAGTATATTACAAAAGTTTAAGAAGAACTTTGCTTTTGTAGTAGATGAAGCTCATAATTTTGGGGCGGTGAAGCTTAGTTCTCTTCTTCCTAAAAAAGCTCGGTATCGTCTTGCTCTTTCAGCAACAATCGAGAGATTTCGTGATGAGGAGGGGACGAATAAGCTAAGGAAGTATTTTGGGAAAACCTGTATTTCGTTTTCATTAAAAGAGGCGATTCAGAAAGGCTTTTTGACAAGTTATTACTATCACCCCGTAGTTGTATATTTGAATGCAGATGAATACGAACAATATCAAGAAATAACAAAGACTATTATACGAAACGGCGGAGCTAGTCAAGAAAACATAGATAAAAATCCTTATATTGAAATGCTATTGATAAAGAGAGCTCGTATAATTTCTGGTTGCAAAGAAAAAGTTCCGAAGTTAGTTGAAGTTATGAAACCGTATAGAACTGACAACTATATATTGGTCTATTGTGGTGCAACTAAATATGATAACGATTCATCTGATCTAAAAGACGACGATGAAGTTAGACAAATTGAAGAAGTGAACAAAAGACTTTATTATGAGCTTGGAATGAAAGTCCATAAATTTACTTCTGAAGAAAACAAAGAAGAGCGAGATGAGATTAAGCGTATGTTCGCGAGTGGAACGGAATTGCAAGTAATTACCGCCATAAAATGCCTTGATGAAGGTGTAAATATTCCATCTATTAAAAAAGCCTTTATCCTTGCGAGTAGCACTAATCCTAAAGAGTATATTCAACGGAGAGGGCGTGTGTTGAGACGTGCCAAAGGAAAAGAATACGCTGAAATATTCGATTTCATTACATTGCCAAGGCCTCTTGAAGAAGTTCAATTTTGTTCTGAAGAAGAACTCTCGTGTGATTTGTCATTAGTAAGAAAAGAGTTCTTGAGAATGATTGATTTTGCTGAGACTGCAAGGAATCCTTTTGAAATAGATAAATTAAAAGAAGACATCCAAAATGCATATAATCAAAGTTTTAATGGAGGGTATTATGATGAATAATGGATTGAACGAAACGAACGATGAGATTAAGCTTGATTCCGATAAGCTTAAGAGAATGTTGCAAAAAGTCTACCGTATTGAAAGAGAAAACACAAAGACCGGAAGCAAAACCGAGAAAAAAATGAAAGAGGAAATTGAAGCGATTATTGAAGAGGAGGCTAAAAAATGCTACTGAAGAAAATTAAGTATCATAATTTTAGACCATTTATTGGCGATCAAGAAATAGTTTTGACTCCTGATAACGATGAGGGTAAAAATGTAATAGTCGTTTTGGGGAATAACACCTTCGGGAAGTCAACTTTTGTCTTATCTTTTATTTGGTGCTTATACGGTGAAAGTCGTTTTTCCAGAAAAGACGATATCTTGAATAAAAAAGTCGAAGCACAGATGAAATTTGGGCAACAAGAATATGCGATGGTTGAAGTCGAGTTCGAGGATGATAATAAATGTTATACGATGACAAGAACTCAGCAATTTACTAAAGGGCAAAACGGTTACTTGAATTCCGATAAAAGTTTTGCTAAACTGACGTATGTTACGGAAAAGGGCGAAACTAAAAGCCTTGGCTCAAGTCAAGCAATGATAAATGAAGTTATAAGTGCCATACTGCCTAAAGATCTATCATCGTTTTTCTTCTTTGAAGGTGAAAAGAATAATGAAATTACTCGAAAAGATTTAGGTACTTCCGTTAGAACGCTTTTAGGTTTGGAAGCGTTTGAAAGAATGCGCACGCATTTATTTGGTTCATCGTCCCAAACTTCGCCGGCTCCATCTAGCGTTATGGGGTATTATCTTGAAAAGCAAAACGATGTAAGTAATGATAAGGCAAAAGCAGAGTATGCTAAAGCAATTGCGGCAAAGCAAGCAATTGAACAAATCGATATTAGAATTGATGAAATTAACACTAATATTTCTTCTTATGAAAAAAGCATTGAGGAAATCAATGAGATTTTACGTCAGGCTGCACCGTCAAAAGAGTTACAAAGACGTCGTGATACAATTGCAAGAGACTTAAGAGACGAGGAAGAAGAATTAGTTGCTAACAACAAAAAGATACTGTCTTTGTTTAGTCGTAGTTCGTTACCACTTTTAATTACTCCGTTTTTAACAAAAGTCTCTTCACGACTCGATGAAATGGACATTGCGGATAAAGGAATAAAAGGTATTGAGGCAACCGCAATCAGAGAATTGCTTGCGCGGGGAGAATGTCTTTGCGGAACCGATTTGAAACCGGGTACTCTTGCTTATAAAAATGTTGAGAAATACATAGATTACATTCCGCCAAAAGCAGTTGGGACTTTGGTTAGGGAAATGCAAGATTGTATTACGGCGAATGATGAAAACGCGAAAAATTTCATAAGCGATTTTGAAGAGTTGTATAAACGGATTCAAAAGAATAAATGCAAAATTGCAGAACTAGAGACGGAAGATAAGGAAGTATTAGCTGAAATATCCGCTATCGGTAAGGTAAGCACTGCTGATGCCGAGGAAAACTTAAGCAGATATAAGCGTATGATATCTGAGTTAAGAGAGGAGCTTTCAAGGAAAATATCTGAAAAGACTCGTCGTGAATCGGAGCGTGAAACAGCTGAAAATAATTTTAATATGTATCGTAGTAAGAGCGAAAAGGCGAAAGAATATCAATTGTACTACAAGTATGCACAGGCTATGTACTACTGGGTAAATAAACAATATTCCGAGAAAGAAACTCAAATGCGAGATCGATTGAATAAGTACGTTACGGAGTTGTTTGATAACATCTACTCTGGTAATAGAGACATTTATATCGACGATAAATACAATATTAATATTACGGTTAATGGAGAAATTGTGGATGATACAGGCGGTTTGCGCGTCATTCAATATTTTGCCTATGTTGGTGGCCTCGTGAAACTTGCGTATGAAGTAATGCAAGAAAGAACTGACGAAGAAGGGAATGCTCAAGAATTAGGGGAACAATATCCGTTAGTTTTAGATGCAGCATTTTCTCATGCAGATCAAACGCATACTCAAAATATTGCGCGTGAATTAGCAAATGCTACTAGCCAACTTATATTCGCTGTTATGGAAAAGGATTGGCTATATGCAAAGACTGGTCTTACAGGTAAAGTTAGTCGGATTTATGAATTAAACAAGATCGACGAAACTGAAGTCCAAATTGTAGAGGTGAAGTAATATGGCAAGTGGGATTATTGAAAAAAGCAATAATGGTTTGTTCGATAATGAAATCGAAATTAACGGAAAATATGCAACTATGGCAAGATTCTTAAAAGAAGACGTAGGGATTTTTGCGACTTTCAGAGAGGCGTATCTTACTGCTGCGATAATTGGGTTATTGAATAACGCAAAAGAAACAAAAGACACTTCTGAAAAAGTTCAAGCCGCATCCATATTTCCTAATGAATTAAGTAAAAGAAAAGCAGATCTAAAATTGATATATCGAATTATAATGTTGGTTGAGGAAAATCCTGACTACACTATTGAAGATTATATGAACAGAGCTTTTAGAGATGATGCAGAGGAAGGAAATAGAGATAAGCTTAAAGCAAATATGGCATTATTTAATTCTTACGCTTGCGGTGGACTGGAAGTTCTATATAACAAATTTCAAAATCTTAGCAAAACTGACGATATAGTAGATGCTTTGTATGACTATATTCATTCTTTTGGTATAGATGTTGGTTTGATTGATGGGGAAGATGCTTTACCGGATTTTGAAGTTGAAGATAATTAAAAAATTATAATTCAAAAAAGCAAACTTTTTAGAATTGCTAAAATGCGGAGGAGTACTATGGATAAAGAATTGTTAAATTTTTCATTTGACGAAATAGTCAACTCAAGTGGTCTTGATGATGCCAATGAAGACCGTTTAGCCGAAATTAAACGATACGAAAAAATATATTTGTTAAAGCAACAAAATGTATTAGAATCCACAGTTGAAAACATTGATGGTGAAATGTTGATTTCTTTATATAACAATGTTGAGTTTAATGGTTTTCGGCGCAATTATGTGGAGGATTTATCTGAAAGAGATTACACTTTAGAGGGGTGTACGCCATATCAAATTATAATAAATGACGTGGTTCTTGAAGATGGTTCTTGGGGCGATATATTGTGCAAACTTGCAATATATCTACTTGATCAATTTCCGAAAAAAATGGATTCAATAGAAGAATTCAGAGCTCCGTGGACTAAAACTGCAATGTTTTCTTCTGTCAAAAAGACAAATTTTAAGCCTATCGGTGCAAATTTGTTTTTGAATTGTAATCATACTGCACTCCATTCGTGTTGGCTTGTTCAAGATTTACTCGACTATTTTGGAGTAAAAAAGAGTGATGTTAGATTGCTTATACATAGACCTAGTAGTGCGGAAAAGAGCGAACTAAAACAACATATTGAGAAGTTGTTTCTTATAGGCTTTAAGAAATATATTTGTTCTGAGACATTGAAAGAACAGGATTATGCTGACAAAGTTGTTAATAACATCATTAAATTTATCAATCCTGTTCTTTGCAATATGTCTAAAAGTTATCAAAATATTTTTCTTTTCGATGACTTAGCTGTTGCATCTGGCTACATAGGAAAGCTTAAAAACACAATAAAGCAAAGTTTTAAGTATGATGAAAAAGCCAAAAAGGTCTTGTGCAAATATTTGACGTTACTTCAAAACTATTACAAAATGTAACTTCAACCGAAAGTAAATACTTGAAGCAGCAGCAAAGGACAATGAATCTGTATTCTTGACGGAATAGTCAGAGACAGCGAACGTCTTATCGGTAGTGACAAATTCATTATATTTTATGCACCGATTGTTCAAGGCAATTCCTGTGGGCTGGTGTTTAACGGAAACGGCGAAGTCATAGGTATCAACGCCATGCAGAGAGGATGCTATGGCGATGAATTATGCTATTCCCGTTTCTGCCGTAAATGCTTTTATTGAACAAGCAAAATCCAAAGAAGTCGCGGTTTCGTTAGTGTATAGTTGATAAAGGTATATTGAGTTGTAAAAAGAAAGACGTTTTAGTTGTTTTTATGGAACTAAGGAGATGATTACATGGAAAATAATAGAGCATTGTATAGAAAAGAGTTAGAATGGTTAGCTTTGGCTAAAAGATATATCAGAGAGCGCGATTATCAATATTACACAGAACGCATTAGAGATGCTGCATTCGATTTATTTTATGATGGCGAAAATTTAAGAAAAGAATTTCTCAATCTTATTCCGGTGAGTGAGTTGGCAACGGTTCGTTATACCATGGATATTTTGAAGACGATTTCATCATTTTATGTGGACGAATGGTCTGGATACCGTGGGTCGATAAAAGAACAAGTATTGCTTGAAAATATTGATAAAATCCAATTTTACTATTTTTTACTCTTGGCAATGTGATTCTGATAAAAAATTCAATCGTAATTTTATTGAAAATTGTTTGTCTAATGCTATAAATAGAATAAACAAAGTAATTGACTATACACTAATTCTTGACAAAAATACAATAGGGGAATCGGGTTCCCCAGATATTGTCAATGTCATTTTAAATAAAATAGACATGGCCATTGGTTTTGTTGCCGACATTACGCCCATTGTGTGTTTGAAGGAAAAGTATCTTTCTAATTCCAATGTTATGCTTGAATTGGGCTATGCTTTAAGTTCTTTGTCGGATGAAAGAGTCATTCTTATATGTAATACATCAAAATGTCGACTAAATGATTTGCCCTTTGATTTGGGCTTAAAACGTATTGTATCATATGAATATGATGAGGAAAGCGATGCTAACAAGGCTAAGAAACAGAAAGAAAAATTAGAGAAAACTTTGTATGAAGCAATTCAAGCAATTATAAATCTTTAAAAACATCAGGTATAAAAACAGTGCAAAACAGCTATAAGGAACAAAAAATGTTCGGGAATGAATGATATATGTATTATCGCTTTACATTTAAACATACGATATTTTTTAGAGGTGTGCATGAATATGTACACCTCTAAATTTTTACCATAAAATCTTTTTTATCAAGACAGACACGTGCAAGCGACATTGTCGCAAAAACTTTACAAGTTTAACGGTTAAATCAATGGTGTAATTCGGGAAAGGGAACCTTGAAATTCCTTTTTAATATACATGAAAATTTAGTTGTTCGGTGTATAGAATTTTCCGTTTATCTCAACTTTGCCGTTCTCAATTATTGGCTTGCCCGTTTTGTAGGCGCGAAGAATATATTTGTCTGAAGGTTCTACCAAAAGCGGAATATTGCCTTCGGTAAATTGTGAATCGTCCGATACCTCGAGAATCTTGAAACCTTTCTTTATAAGGTCTGCTGAGAATTGCCATTTCTTTTCAAAAAGCCCGAAAGAATCCATTATAATAGAAATATCTTTTTCGGGGTGATAAGCGGTAATGCGATAATAATTGTTTTCCATAATAAAATCTCCTTTGCGGTTATGCCGCTATTTGTTTTAGTTTTCTGTTTGCGTAAGGCAGCC
>ERZ1034917.1289-NODE-1289-length-16219-cov-14.217459_pt1 | contig 16219 bp, 20 predicted proteins | sample MGYA00520605_ERZ1034917 | MGnify/ENA primary metagenome ERZ1034917 (study PRJEB33766, sample SAMN09781784) | gut metagenome | biome: gut microbiome | host: Homo sapiens | place: Madagascar | study: EMG produced TPA metagenomics assembly of the PRJNA485056 data... | reverse complement strand
GGGGATATACAGCATTTTGGTCAGCTTTTGATAAAAAAGAAACAAACCGTAGAGAAGTTAAATTATTTAATAAATATTTGTTTACTTTATCAGAATTGAAAGCAATAGTGTTTACAAATTTATTTTTTTCTATGATTCATTTGCAAGCTTATGTAATGATTCTTAATTACAATTTTTTACAGTCAATTAGTTCCTTAATTCAAGTATTTTTTGTTGGAGTATTTTTCACTTTGATTTTCAGAAAGACAAAGTCTATTTGGAATGTTGTGATAGTTCATATGTTTTGGGACTTAATTTTAAGAATTGTAGTAAAATAAGTAACCGAAAGCAGATTAAAAACACAAGCATTATCACTGTTTATAGGTGGCTTGGGTAAGTGGCCCTCTATGCTTTGTAGTTGTTAAAGCCGCAAAATTCTATCTAAAGATTCTGCGGCTAATTGGTTTTTTTAGAGAGTTTCATCAATTTTGGATTTTATATTATGAGTGAACTCTTCTGCTCCTGCTAACATTTTTCTTGCATTTCTTTGCATACGTTTATCATGGTCGAAGAAATACATTCCTACCATTCCGGCAATTGTACCTAATACTGCTCCTGCAAGTAGTAATCTTATCATCCCACAAACTCTTGTGCAAAAGCAAGGGCCTTCGTTATGATGTTCTGGTCCGCACATAATTCACATCTCCTTTACAGAATTTTATTTGAGCTAATCGATACCTTTCAAATTTTTCGAAAACGTATCAATTGGCTCATGTTTAATATTCCCCTTAAAAGAAGAAATACCCTAGGATTTCGTTTACTTTTATATATCAAAAATTTGGGAAGATTCCTTAAAGTAACAAAATTAAAAAAATTCAAGTATATTAGGGGTATAGTGATAGAGGCTGAGGGAGTAGGTGGAATATGAGTGAAAATTACGTTTGCGTTTGTGAGAAAGAGGAGATTTTTTTTTATTTTACTGGCCTTCTTTATACTGGCAATTCTACTTTTACATTTCCGTTTAAGGCCGGTTGTAAAAGATATTTCTATGGCTCGAGCAAGGATAGTCTCTGCGGATGCAATAAATGAAGCTATCTTAGAAGAACTTTCAGAGAATGCAGGACTTTACGAAGATATAGTCAGAATACAGAGAAATGAAAAAGAAGAAATAACAGCAATACTATCTAATATGGAGAAAATAAATAAGCTTAAATCTAGAGTAGGGATAATAATCCAAAACAAATTTCTAGAGCTTAAAAGTAAAAATCTCAAAATACCTCTAGGAACTCTTTCGGGAATAGAAATTTTAAGCGGTCTTGGGCCGGAGATTCCGATATGCATAAGTATGACGGGTACTGTGATGACTGAATTTGAAAGTAATTTTAAATCTGCGGGAATTAATCAGACGATATATCAAATTTATCTGAATATAAACACGAGAATTTGTGCTATGGTTCCCGGGTGCACTTGCTCAGAAAATTTTAGTACCAATGCGTTGATATCTGAAACTGTAATTCTCGGAGTAGTTCCTAAGGTATACTCTAGTAGCGATAAATTAAATATAAGTTCCCCCGAAGGAGAACTTAGCTAAAAACTATATCCTAACAATTTTCAATTTTTGATCTATCAGCAAGTCAAAGGGTAAACAATTTTCTTCTAATTTGCAAGATTTGGGAACAGTTATTTTTTTCAAATTTTTGCAACCTCTAAAGGCATTTTGTTGAATTAACCGGCAGTTTGGAAAAGAGACTTCTACTAAAGATTCATCGCCTTCAAAAGCACTTTTCCCAATCGAACGCAAATTTGAAGCATTAAAACTACAAAGCTTTTTGCAGTTTCTAAATGAATCTTTATCTACTGAATTGCAATTAGGCAAATCCATTCTTTCTATATTTTCATCGCCTTCAAAAGCAGACTCTCCTATTGCAACAGTGTTTGGAATTCTCACGTTAACTAAAGACTTGCAATAAAAGAATGATCTATCTGGAATGCAAGTGCAAGCGTCTAGTAAAACCGTATTCAAAGAACGGCATTCGTAACAAAAACGACATCCTATTTCCTTAAGATTTTTGAAATCTATTTTCTTAAGGGATTTGCAGTCTTCAAAGCACGACCTTCCCGCATAGAATAATTTGGGAGCTCTTACAAACTCCAATTTTTCGCAACCTGCGAAAGCTCCACCGCTATATCTCCAATTCCGACTGTTAGTGCTGTTAATATGAGTACAGTTTGGTAATTTCAAAGATTTAAGAGCTGTGCATTTCTCGAATGCTTGTCCTCCAATAATGTTGCAAGAGTCGAGATCTACTGATCTTAGTGCCTTAAATCCACACAAACTTTTTTCAGCCACTTCTATGCAGTTAGGTGCGTTAATCCAGCTAAGTACTGAATAGTCTTGATGATCATATTGTTTATAATTTGAATAATAGTTTGGGTCAAATCTTGCTTCAGTATCATCATCGAAAAAAGCGTCAATACGTTTACACTGAGGAATATTTAATCTAGTAAGGGAAGTACACCCATAAAGCGAACCTTTTGCTAAACTTTCACAGTCTGGTAAATCAATGGTTTCTAGTTGATTACAAAACACAAAACCATTTTTACCTACTCTAACGCAATTTGGTAAATTAACAGAAGTTATTTTTGGACCAGCGTAAGATATATTTGTTCCAATCGATTTTAAATTCCTTACGCAATCTGCTATCATATCAGGTTCCATTACGAGTGATTCTAATTCTTGTATTCTTTTTTTCATTTGCCTATCTTTGATTTGTTTATATGCACTAGAATTATCTGCGACTTCTATAATATAGTATCCGTCGATAGGATTTTTAAGTTCAAGGGGCTTATTAGTATCTATTTTGGTTAAAATAGCGGTTTTTTTATTTTTATTTACTACCTTATAAGAAAAGCCTTTAGCCGCCTCAACAGGGGATGAAACTACACTTGAAAACATAAATAGTGCCGAAAAAGCGATAGAAGTGTATTTTTTAACTAAATTCATTTTTAGTACCTCCTTTTAATAGTTGCAAATCTTTTATGGTTTGCACATGGTTATATCCTAACAATTTCTAATTTCTGGTCTATTAGTAAATCATAGGGCAAGCAATCTTTTTCCAATTTGCAAGATTTGGGAACAGTTATTTTTTTCAAATTTTTGCAACCTCTAAAGGCATTTTGTTGAATTAACCGGCAGTTTGGAAAAGAGACTTCTACTAAAGATTCATCGCCTTCAAAAGCACTTTTCCCAATCGAACGCAAATTTGAAGCATTAAAACTACAAAGCTTTTTGCAGTTTCTAAATGAAGCCTCATTTACTGAATTGCAATTAGGCAAATCCATTCTTTCTATATTTTCATCACCTGAGAAAGCAGAATCTCCTACTGCAACAGCGTTTGGAATTCTCACGTTAACTAAAGATTCGCAATAAAAGAATGATTTAGCTGGAATGCAAGTGCAAGCGTCTAGTAAAACTGTATTCAAAGAACGGCATTCGTGACAAAAACGATGTCCTATTTCCTTAAGATTTTTGAAATCTATTTTATTAAGGGATTTGCAGTTTTCAAAGCACGACTTTCCCGCATAGATTAATTCGGGAGCATTTACTGACTCCAATTTTTCGCAACCCATGAAAGTCCCACCTTTAAATCTCAAATTCCGACGGTCACTGCTATAAATGTGAGTACAATTTGGTAAATCCAGAGTTTTAAGAGCTGTGCATTCACTGAATGCTCCTTCTCCTATAATGTTGCAAGATTTAAGATTTACTTTTTTTAGTGCTTTAAATCCACACAAACTTTTTTCAGCAACTTCTATGCAGCTAGGTGCATTCAACTCTTTAAATGCTGAATAGTCTTGATGATAATATCGTTCATACGTGCTATAATCCGAACCAAATTTTCCTTCAGTATCATCGAAAAAAGTGTTAATACGTTTACACTTAGGAATATTTAATTTGGTAATAGAAGTACACCCATAAAGCGAACCTTTTGCTAAACTTTCACATTTTGGTAAATCAATGTTTTTAACCTGACTACAAAACACCAGAGCATTTTTACCTACCTTGATGCAATTTGGTAAATTAACAGAAGTTATTTTTGGACCAGTATAAGATATATTTGTCGTGAAAGCTTTCTCTGCATCCCGAGACCCTAAAACAAATGCTGGACCTATTATGGTAGGCAAAAGCATTGCAGCTGTTGCTAAGTTTTGTATTCTCTTTTTCATGTGTCTATCTCTGATTTGCTTATATGCACTAGAATTGTCTGCAATTTCTATTATGGAATATTTGTCGATAGGATCTTTAAGTTCAAGGGGCTCATTAGTTTTTATTTTAGTTAAAATAGCGGTTTTGTTATTTTTGCCTACTACCTTATAAGAAAAACCTTTAGCAGCCTCAACAGGTGATGAAACTACACTTGAAAACATAAATAGTGCCGAAAAAGCGATAGAAGTGTATTTTTTAACTAAATTCATTTTTAGTACCTCCTTTTAATAGTTGCAAATCTTTTATGGTTTGCACATGGTTATATCCTAACAATTTCTAATTTTTGATCCATTAGTAAATCATAGGGCAAGCAATCCTTTTCCAATTTGCAAGATTTCGGAACAGTTATCCTTTTCAAGTTTTTGCAGTCTCTAAAAGCTTGAGTTTTAATTATCTTACAATTAGGTAGATATATTTCTTCTAAAGATTCATCACCTTCAAAAGCATTTTGTTCAATAGAATATAAATTCGAAGCGTTTAAATTACAAAGCTTTTTGCAGTTTTTAAATGACCCCACACCTACTGAATTACAATTAGGTAAATCTATTCTTTCTAAATTTTCATTACCTAAGAAAGCAGTTTCTCCCACTGTAACAACGTTTGGTACACGGATTTTCTTTAGTGATACACAGTTATTAAATGAATTTTTTTGAATTTCTGTACACGCATCAAGTAAAACCGTCTCTAAAGATTTGCAGTTTTTAAAGCACGATTCTTGTACTTCTTTGCAGTTATGCAAGTCGAGTTCTTTCAATGCCGTACAGTTTTTAAAACAACAGGCTCCTGCATAAATCAGATTTGATATGTTAATTGACTTTAAACTTTCACAATTTTCAAACGCCCCGTATGGTTTGTCTAAAACAGATGCACTTTTAGTTTCTGTGCAACAAGGTAATTCCAAGTTTTCTAGAGCTTTACAACCGTAGAAAGCTTGCCCGCCTATTGTTTTACAAGAACGTAAGTCTACCTTTTTTAACGCTGTGAATCCTGCAAAGCTCCTTGTGGTCACTTCGATGCATTTAGAAGCTTTCAATTTTGCAAATTTCGTATACTGGGGTGGTAAATAGCCAAGTTTATGACTGAGACGATATTCTTTGTCAAACTCACAATCAATATCGAAAGGGTCATCTAAAACTGTACAATTGGGAACACTTAAATTTTCCATTTTAGTACATCCATGTAAACACCCTTTTTCTAAATAATGGCATTTAGGAAGATTGACGGTTTTAAGCTCTCTACAATTAACTAATCCTTGCTTACCCACTTGGAAACAATTGGGAAGATTTACAGAAGTTATTCTAGGTCCGAAGTAAGCTGCCCGAGCGCCTCCGTCGAATATTCCAGTTGCATATCCAACTGCAAAGATAATTACGGACGGGAATACGAGTGGAGCGAGAATTATCGCCAGAGCAATGAGCTGATCGACATCCCCGGCTCTAGCTTTTCGAAACTTATATTTGCTGGCATTATTTTTAATTTCAGTAATGGAATATCCGTCGATAGGGTCTTTGAGTTCCAGGAGCTTATTAGTATCTATTTTAGTTAAAATAGCGGTTTTTTTATTTTCATTTATTACCTTATAAGAAAAACCTTTAGCAGCCTCAACAGGGAATGAAACTACACTTGAAAACATAAATAATGCTGAAAAAGCGATAGAAGTGTATTTTTTAATTAAATTCATATTTTGTACCTCCTTGATAAAATATTTACCATTTTAAACTATTTCACAAAATATGTCAATGAAAAATTATATAAGTTTCACAGTATCGAAAACAAAAAGAATATTTCAAGTGTAACCTTTTGAGTGGTATCAAAGTAAACTGATAATGACACTTAATCATAAGGTTGGTGTTTAGATTGAAAAACAATAAACCCAAATATATATTCTTTCTATTTTTTTACTCATATCATTTTTGACTTCTTGTTCGCTCCAAAACAATTCAGGAGAAAAAATAGTTCGTCTTAACGAAGTAACAAGGTCTGTTTTCTATGCTCCGCAGTATGTTGCATTGGAACTAGGATATTTCAAGGAATGTTCTTTAGACGTTCATCTTTCTTGCGCAGAAGGGTCCGATAGAACTATGACTGCAATCCTAGCGCATCAGGCGGATATCGGGCTGTTGGGAGCATCTGCAGCAATGCATGTTAGAAGCCAAGGCAAAGAGAAATGTCCGGTTATATTTGCTCAATTAACCCAGCGTGATGGTAGTTTTTTAGTGGGTCGAAGTCCGGATTTTAAGTGGGATGACCTTAAGGGAAAAGAAATTATTGCCGGGCGCCGTGGAGGAACTCCGGAAATGGTATTAGAGCACATTTTAAAATCCAAAGGATTTAATACTCAAAATGATTTAACTCTTCTTACGAATATCCAATTCAACTTGATGGGTATAGCTTTTAGCCGTGGAGTGGGAGACTATGTTTGTCTTTTTGAGCCAACCGCTTCTTTGCTGGCTAAAGAAAAATCGTTTTGTATACTTAAATCTCTTGGAATGGAATGCGAGAAACTTCTTTATACCGGATATTGTAGTTCTCCGGAATATATCGAATCCAACCCGGACACAATTCAGAATTTTACTAATGCAATTCATAAGGCTCAAGTTTGGGTCAAAAACCATACGGCTAAAGAGATAGCACAGGTCATCATGCCATATTTCGTGGATGCTTCCCCTGAACTTTTAACGTCTTGTATCGAAAACTACTTAAAAAATGATGTTTGGTGTGAAAATCCTTGGGTAAATCAAGAAGCGTTTGAGTCTATGCAGGAGATAATGATTGAGGCCGGTGAACTTGACAGAAGAGTTAATTTTGAGGAACTTGTAGTAAATCAATTTGCTAATCGTTCTATGGAAGAAGTAATTTTTAAATAAAAGCGTGGTGGAATTTAGATGGAAGCTAAAATCAAAGATAAAATTTTAAGTTTAAATCATGTGAGTATGAGATACCATACCCTCACTCAAGAAACTTTAGCGGTTGAGGATGTAAATTTAGAAGTTTATGATAAAGAGTTTTTGAGCATAGTAGGGCCAAGCGGATGCGGTAAGAGCACTATGCTATCCTTGATTTCGGGACTAATATCTCCTTCTGCGGGAGAAGTTGTGATAAATAGTAAATTCAAAAAAAATTCCGGTACACTCGTGGGATATATGCTCCAAAGTGATTACCTTTTCGAATGGAGGACAATAGAGCAAAATGTGCTTTTAGGTCTGGAGATAAAAAACATTTTGAATGAAAAATCTCGAGATTATGCTATTGGTCTTCTTGAAAAATATGAATTGGGCAAATTTAAAAATCATTTTCCGAGTCAGCTTTCCGGGGGCATGCGCCAAAAGGTAGCCTTAATTAGGACCTTAGCGGTCAAACCACAAGTTTTGCTATTGGATGAGCCTTTTTCTGCCTTAGACTATCAAACCAGAATAACTTTAGCTGAGGAGGTCAGGGAGATAATAAAAACTGAAAGTAAAACTGCTGTTCTTGTAACGCATGACATTTCAGAATCTATAACTCTTTCGGACCGTGTAGCGATTCTTTCCAAGAGGCCCAGTAAAATCAAGAGAATTCTTGATATTGAATTTAAATCTCAAAACCTCTCTACGAAACAAAAGCAACGAAGTGAGGAATTTTACAACTATTTTGACGTTATCTGGAGTGAATTAAATGAAAATGAAAAATCAAAATCTTAACCAATGTTCTGAAGAACATTTAGAGTTTCTCAGAAAACGAAAAAAGATGATTTTTAAAGTAAGATTTTTGCAAATAAGTATTTTAGTTATTTCCCTTGTGGTATGGGAAGTTTTATCTAGACTAAACATAATAGACAGCTTTATTGTAAGTTCGCCGTCAAGAATAATGGATACTATCATAAGTTTGTACTGTGCAGGACAGCTCTGGAATAACTTAATGTTTACCGTTTTGGAAACCGTAGCCGGCTTTATTCTAGGAACTGTTTTAGGAATGATAATAGCGACGCTAATTTGGTGGTCAACATTTATTTTCAAAGTATCTGAGCCATATTTAGTAGTACTAAACGCATTACCTAAAGTAGCACTTGGACCTATAATAATCGTTTGGATGGGAGCGGGGATGGGCTCTATAATTTTGATGGCACTTCTGGTTTCGGTAGTCATATCTATTATGAATATCCTTCACGGTTTTGAAAATGTGAGCAAAGAGAAAATACTTTTGATGAAATCATTTGGAGCCACTAAAATGCAAATTTTTCAAAAGTTGGTATTGCCCTCCAACATATCGACTATTGTTTCTACTTTAAAAATAAACGTTGGGATGTCGCTGATAGGGGTGATAACGGGGGAGTTTTTAGTGTCTGCTAATGGAATCGGATATCTAATTGTTTATGGAGGCCAAGTTTTCAAAATGGACCTTGTAATGGCAGGGGTATTTATTCTTGCAATGCTTGCATGGGGGATGTATGCCTGCGTGGCTAGAGTGGAGCATAGATATTCGAATAAAAGTTAAAAATCTGCACAAAACATAACGACCTTGCATAATGTAACAGAATCTCTGTATTTTTCATAACATGAATAATGTATAAGCGAAGTAATAAAAATGCTTGGTTTTGAGGTTCAATATCTTTAAAGAACAGGAGAGTGGATATGAATAAATTGATTTTTGAAATAAAAGCTAAAGAGTATGGCATTTCAGCATTACCCGAAAATCCGGTTGTAACCATGGCATATGTTCCATACCAGACGAGCTGTGATTTAGAAGTGTATAATCCTGAACAAGGAATATGTGCCGGAACGATGTTCCCTGAACTCAGCAAACCCTTCATGCCGTGTAAATGCGGGAGGTGCGAAAAATGAATGATAGAGAAACTATGCTAAGACGTATAGCTGCACTGGATTTTGCAGTGGTAGAACTTAACCTTTACATGGATACGCACCCTTTTGATTCGGATGTAAACGAAAAGCTTAATGAATACAAACATAAATCTAAAATGTTGAAAGAGGAGTTTCAGAAAAAATTTGAGCCCCTTTCACCAAATAGCAAAGAGAAAAATCGTTGGGGTTGGATTTCTGATCCATGGCCTTGGAACAATGAAAGGGGAGAGGAATAGTGTGGGTTTATGAAAAAAAGCTTCAGTATCCTGTGAACATTAAAAATTCTAATCCGGCGCTTGCTAAAATGATAATCACTCAGTATGGTGGACCGGATGGAGAGCTAGGTGCATCTCTTAGGTATCTAAGCCAAAGGTTTTCAATGCCGTACCCCGAACTCAAAGCTATACTTACAGATATAGGCACGGAAGAACTTGGACATTTGGAAATGATAGGAGCTATTGTGTATCAGCTTACAAAAAATCTTACACCTGAAGAAATAAAAAAAGGAGGATTTGAAGACTATTTCGTGGACCATACAACAGGTATATATCCCACTTCAGCTAGCGGTCAGTCGTATAGTGCGGCTAGTATGCAAGTGAAAGGCGACCCGATAACTGACCTTCATGAAGATTTGGCCGCAGAGGGTACGTTTGCGTAAGAACAACGCTAGCTACTATCATTAAAGTATAACTAATACAATAAATTTAAAACAAGTGATAAAGTACAATAGCCCTATCAGAACAATTTGTGTAGAATTGTTCTTTTTTGTTTTTTATGGAGGAATTGATAATGGAAATATTTTTACTAATAGTTATTTTAATTCTGAGTGGTGTAGTAGTGCATCAAGGAAAAGAAATTCGTAAACTTGAATGTAAAACTTTAGATGCATTTAAAATTGTATTTCAAAAAATAAATGTACAAAAGGAGGATAAATAAATCGACTTGGTAGATGATAGAGAATAGATTGGAGAAAACCAACTTAGAGCGTGATGAAATTTTGGTTTTGTGCAAGCTCTATTTAAGTGCCGAGGTAGAAAATTCTATAGGAAAAGTTGTTAGTTAGTGTGCAAATTTTTTTATCTTTTGGGGGATATATGGAAGGGCAATGCACCAACTTAGAAACAAGATGTAAGGAGGTAAAGACAGTGAAAACACAAGAATTCAAAGGTATCTGGATTCCAAAAGAGATATGTAATTTAAAAGATCTGGGTTGGACTGAAAAATTATTACTCTCAGAAGCCTACACTTTATCCTCTCAAAAAGAATGTTATGCTACAAACGAACATTTTTCAAAACTGCTTAAAATTAGGAAAGATAGTGTTTCGAGAACTGTTTGTAAACTTGTTAAGCAAGGATATTTAAATTCAACGATAAAAAACTAGAAACGGAGATGACGGATGGTGCAAAACAATGAACCAATGAACCAATGAACCAATCAAGCAAGCGGAGATGTCGGTAATAGGCGGGATACTCATAGATAGTAAAATACTTTCAAGAATTGTAAATAAAGTGTATTAAGTCCGAAAAGAAAATAACAAAAGAAGCAATGGACAGTTTGAAAAGAGCGTGTAGTGAGCTTTATGGTACATTGAATAACTATTATTGTATTGTAAGTAAAAATTTGAGTTACCAAAATTATTTAATTTTAGTAAGGTTTTTAAAAACCACTTGACACCTAGCTATGTATATGTGTATAATATAACCGATTTAAATTAAGGAGTGTGTAATTTATGAACAACGATATAATAGAAGCACTAAAGAAAGTTATTTCAAACGAGAATTTTGAAAAAGAAATTTTAAATAGTAATGACCAAAATACTGACAAAACTGAAAAGCTTTTTCAGATGTGTAAAAAATACTCAGCTGGAAAATTCACAAAGGAAGAGTTCGAGTTTGCTTTGTCTGAATGTATTGTTCTAGCATTTGAAAATTTCGGTAATTCACACAGCATTTCGGAACTTAATCTGGAAAATGTAGCTGGTGGATCATATATAAAAAAACTCACTGCAGCTTCACTTGCAACACTTTGTTTGGTAGGAGGAGTTCCAGGGCCAAGTGGAATAAAAAATTTAGATTTTACCCCTAAAGCAAGCGCTGCAGGAGGATCCCTAGTAGGTACAGCTTTCGACGTAGTGAGAAAAATGGAAACAACTGATAAAATGTTTATAGGCGTGGCGCTTCTGCCAGCGCTTCTTCTGGCAATTCCTGGATTGTATAAACTCGGTAAGTGGTTATCTAAACCTTTTATAGAAGATATTATAACCCCTCCTGTGCATTGGTTTAAAGATACCTTCATTTACAATAGGTTGAAACTCGAAAAAGATCCTGTTAAATTTAGAGAGTTGTCAGAAAAATTCTTAAAAGATAATGTTTTTGCTCAAGATAAAGCTATAGAAAAAATCATTAACACCATAAGTGGGTATATAGATATGTGGAAGGAAAGTGATATCACTAAAAAACCCTGTACTTCTGCATGTACAATGGCGTTTATTGGAGATTCAGGTACTGGTAAAACTTTTAGTGCTAGACTACTTTCTCAACTCCTTTTTGGTAAAGACATGCAACCATGGCAGTTTGTCACTGCTACATCAGTTAAAGCTCCTGCTGCACCTTCGAACGTGCCCAAGGTGACTGTAAACTTTAATTCTTTTGGTATGAAGCAGTCTGACAACTCTTCAAAGGGGACCGAAGAGCTTTCGCCTGCAGATCAGTTATTTAATGAAAATTCAGAGCTTGTGCGACAATTGACTAAAAACAATAGAGTTGTTATTGTTTTTGACGAAATGGATAAGATACACAAGAATGACCCGCAGGATACCATTTTGGAACGCCTTCGAGATGCAAAAGATACTGGTAAATTAAGAGTACGACTTTCAAAAGGCGGGCACATGGATGTTGATGTTTCACGAACTGTGTTTATTTGTATCAGTAATGAGTTGCGTGAATGCTGGGGATTATCTAAAAAAGAGCTTACACCAGCAGAAGCTAGTGCTAGAACAACTGTTCAGCGGGATAAATCTCTTGTTAATCGCTTTGATGTTGTTGAATTTGAAAATTTCAAAAAAGACAACTATATAATTATATTAAAACCCTTAATAGAACAAATAAAGAAAGTTTATCTTCAAGCTTACAATATGGATCTCGAATTTTCAGAAGATTTTGTGGAAGCCGTGGGACAGGCTGCAGAAGATAGAAATAAGGGTGTCCGAGGGTTAAACGATTTCTTGGTAGAGTTAAGAGGTAAATTGGTGGAGTGTCGCTCCAAAAATAAAATTTTACCGAATAAAGATCCTGAAGAAGCAAAAATAAAAAATGTTAGTAAAATTGCCATTAAATACGATAAATCAGCAGATACGTTTAGTGCTGAAGTTAAAGAATCCAGCGATTAAAGTCGTTGGATTTATTATTCAGGGAAAATCGAAAAAATCGAGAATAGATGCGATACAGGATACTTTAGAATAGATAGTCTGCTGAAAGGAATGTCCGGTGGAAACTTGATAATTCTTGCCTCAAGACCCAAAGTTGGAAAAACCGCTTTTGCACTTTCTATCGCACAAAACGTTGCTGAGACTGGTAAAAAAGTAATGTTTTACAGCCAAGAAATGCTAGGAGAAGAACTTTGTGAAAGAATTTTATCCAAAAAATCTGGTATCTCTATGAACAAATTGATTGATAATTCGCTCTCTTTTGACGAGATTGAAAAACTTAGAAACGCCCTCGAAAACAGCACTAACAACTTAATTGTCAACGATTCTTCTGGGATAACAGTTCAAGATATCCGTCTGAATTGCCGTATGATTAAAGATTTGGGGCTGATAATTATAGATTATCTTCAACTGATGAAGTCAAACTCAAAGCACGATAACAGAAACCAAGAAATTGGAGCAATAAGCCGAGAGCTCAAGAAATTAGCTACTGATTTAAACGTTCCTATTTTGTGCTTATCACAGCTTAAACGTGTATCGAATGAAAACACCCGGCCAACATCATCGGAGCTTAGAGATTCCGGCGAACTTGAGCAAAACTGTAACAAATTAATGCTCATGTGGTGCGTTAAAAAACACGATAACTTGAAAACAGTCGGGCTTGACGTTGCTCTAAATAGGAGGGGTGATACAGGCGCAACGCTTCTTGACTTTTGCGGTGAAACCATGAATTTTGCCGAGCTTAAAGATGAATACAAAGAAACTATCGATTCCTTTTCAGACTGGAGAGAGAAATTACATAATAAATAATTTTCTTACATTTTTGCAGTTCCTACTTTACTCATTTTTACCATTTTGAAAGATGGACAAATATGTTAACCTTGCTTATTAAACTTATTAATGAAAAATACAATACAAAATGAATATATTAAATTAGACAATATTAAAGATAAGATTGCCCATAAAGAAATTTTGCAAGCTCCCATCGCCATAGCTAATATAAAGTTTAAATACATAAGTATTATTCCTGCTTTCGCTTGTGCTTTCTTTTTTATGTCAATATTTCTTTCGTCATTTTTTTCTATTGTTATTTTTCTATATAATTCAGGATTTTTTCTATACCTATTGTTACTTATAGTATCTGCTATACCCACCCCCAACAAGCCGGAACCTATACCAAACAGCAACCCTTGTATGACATCATTAGATTTATTATCAGATAATAATAAACATGCTCCACATAAAATTGCAGCAGCTCCAACTATAATCATGTACAACATTTTTTTATTTTTTATCATCCTCGTAAATAAAAATATTCTCTATGTACGTACCAAAAAATTTAGCAATTTTAAACGCCAATATAAGTGAAGGGTTATACCTACCATTTTCCAAAGAGCATATTGTCTGCCTGGAAACTTCTAAAATATCAGCCAAATCTTCCTGTTTTAATCTCCTCTCTTTTCTCATTTTTTCAAGATTATTTTTCAATATATCATCTCCTAAGTAAAGTTAACTTTACTTTTACAGTGTAACATCATAATATCACTATGTCAAGTTTGTTTTACAAGAATATAATTTTCAATTCGAAGTTACTTTGTTATGCATAGTATGTATTCTTGGTACAAAGATTTTCACGATGAACCAATCATAAGATCTATCAACTTAATTATAAAAAAAGTAGGAACACCCTTTATAAATATAGGTTCCTACCAAACTTAATTAGATTGTAGTTCTTTTATTTCATCAATAGACAATCCTGTTGCATTTGAGATTTGTTCTAAAGGCAAATGAATGCTTAAAAGATTTTTGGCTATTTCAATTTTGCCCTCTTTAATGCCTTGTTCTTTTCCTTCTTTAATGCCTTTCTCTATACCTTCCTTAATACCTTGTTCATAACGTTCTTCATTAATCGCCATTTCGTTTTGTAAATACATTTCTCGTTGTTGTGCTTCATGCCTTATAGCTTCATCATTACTCAAATCTTGGAGTGCATCGTATGCTTTTTCTATTTCAGGATTTTCGTGTGCAAGCATTTCCATCTCCTCCTGATTGTTTGTTTTTTTTATGAAGCGAAGCCAATCCCACAGGTTGGTTCCATCATCGGCTTTAGGTAATTTCTGGAGTTCTAGCAAGTTGATTTCTAAAAGGTCTGTGAACATAGAGTTATCTTTCTCATCACGCATACTATACTTATGGAAATATCTTTCGTCATCGGTTACATTATGTTCCGCGGCAATTATTATACTCACGCTTTTTTTGATATCTTTATACTTGAATCCTTCACAGCTCTGATCTTTGACCATATTAGCTAGATACACAATAATTCTCTGTTCCATAATAGGAAAACGTTTAACTTGCATTTCAACGTCAATTACATGGGATTTTGTCTTGACCTTTATATCTAAAATGTACTCTCCATCAAGTGGCGAACCTTTTCTTGTATGAGTGTCTAAAAATTCTAAATATTCAAATTCTTCATCCGGGATATTCAAAATACACTTCAAAAAATCAGCCATACAACTTTTATTTCGGGTAAAAATTTCTTTAAATACTTTATCGTTTGTTTTGCTTAACAGCTCACGTTTTGCTCCACCCATTTTAGTTACCTTCCTTTTATACATTATATTATATCATATCTTTTAAATTATTCAAAAGTTATATTTTATACGTGACTTTTTTCAAATTATGAGTAAATTAAGTTGCTAGTAAATCTAGCATGCCAACATTATATATTTTAATTGATTAAATGAACATAGTAAAATATTCAGAAATTTATGCAAGGCAGAAACAATTTAAACTGATAAACAACTAGGTCTCATGGGAAAAAAGGCGGTTACACTAGAAACACAAAAATCGGAAGTGATGGTAAAGCCACAAGAGAAAGGCACTGCACAGATCATAATACGCCTTCTAAACACTCTGATCCTCATGACCATGATATAGATTGGTCAAACGGATATCTGAGTTTTGGACCTCCAATAAACTATCCTGATGCAGTACCTGAATTTAAAAATTTTAAGGTGGTCAATAGTATGAATGAAAATAAAAATGTTAGCATGACAAGCTTTGATTTTGATGAATACAATTTTAAAACAATAAGTGATTTTAAGTGGTGCATGAAACAAGGTGGAGAAATTGAATTTGAATGGAACGGAAAAGAGTACTCTATAACGCATCCCGAAGGAATGTACTGCTCTGACTTGTAATTTGATTATGTTTCGTCATTTTCAGGTGGACAGTACTCCAGAATATCTTCAATTTTACACTTTAATACATAACAAATCTTGGAAAGTATAGCTATATCCAATCTTTGAACTTTTTGATTACAATAATTATTTAGTTGAGTTCTTTGCATTTCAGCTTTATTCATAAGTTTGTTTTTACTGATACCTTTTGATTTAAGATATTCACTAATTTTAATGTTTATACTACCAAATTCTTTATCTGTCATGGTTACCACCTCTTTGGAACTTATCTAACAAAAACTTCAGCTCCCGAAAGCGGGATCTACTTACAATTACTTCAACTTAAATAGTACACAAAAGACTAAATATTATTGTTTTCTTCTTTCAAATTTTCAAGTGCTATTCTGACCGCTTCAACCACAAATGCAGTAAATGTACAATCCTTGCCTCTTATTGCAAACTCTACTTCTTCAATAATGTTGTTTGGAAATCTAATACATTTATTAGTTGTAGGTGGTATAACTG
>ERZ1034917.1287-NODE-1287-length-16221-cov-257.768898_pt1 | contig 16221 bp, 33 predicted proteins | sample MGYA00520605_ERZ1034917 | MGnify/ENA primary metagenome ERZ1034917 (study PRJEB33766, sample SAMN09781784) | gut metagenome | biome: gut microbiome | host: Homo sapiens | place: Madagascar | study: EMG produced TPA metagenomics assembly of the PRJNA485056 data... | reverse complement strand
GGCCCCGACCCGCTCACCCCGTTTTTTCGGAAGGGGGGTGTGCTGGTCAGTCCCAGCGCTCGCGGGTCAACGGCGCGCCGCCGCTGCATTTCCGCAGCCGCTCCGGGTGGCACACAGTCTCGTGGCAGTCCTTACACACGCTGATAAGGTTGCGCTGCCGGTTGCCGTCTGCATCCGTGTACCAGATATCCAGCGCCAGCTTTGGCGCGCGGCGCACATGGTTGACATGGTGCACCAGCTCTGCCCGCCTGTAACGTCCGCGCTCCTTGCACAGCTGACACTCATGCTTGTCCATGTCCAGCACCCTGTGCGATAGCCGCACCCACTGCGAGGAGCAGTAAAACGGATGCACATCACCGGATGCTATCAAAGAGCAAAGCCATTTGTAAAACTTATCGGTCATATATCTGTACTATCAAGTTGCTTACAAAATATAAGCAGCACTCCCAGTATACATTCAGTTTCTCGGACAACGTAAACAGGTGGAGTGCTGCTGCATCCGGTACTTTCGCCGCCAGATGCCCGGCTACTCTCTGCATGCCGTCCCCCGGTCATGCAAAGCCTGGCATTCCCGGCAGGGACCGAGCCGGCAGCCTCTGGTTTTGGAGACCAGTGCTCTACCAATTGAGCTACGGGAATATATCATGCCGCGTGCAGGAATCGAACCTACAACGACCCGGTTATGAGCCGGGTGCTCTGCCGGTTGAGCTAACGTGGCGTAAAAGAATGCCCGCCTGCAATGCACGGTGCACATCATGCATGACAGGCGGGGAAAAGTATTTTCGAGTAAATTGTATCAGCAGCTCTTGCTATTCTGCGAGCAGCATTTTGTAATCTGCGCGGATAACAGGCCGCGCCCCTTACATACAGCCTCTGCCTCCGATCTCTGCCCTCGGCTCACGCTTTGTGCGGCTCGCCTGAAAACCGATACTCCAGACGATGCGCACAAAATTACTTCTGAATGCTATTTGAAAAATTTCCCGGAATACAGGTGCAAGCACGCAGCTTTTTGCAATAGACCGAAACAAGTTGCTGAAAAACTCAAGCATGGTTTGCACTCCTTTCCAAGGTGTCCACAGTGGACACCCGCCGGGTTTGATTTTATTTTGTGTGCGCCGCTGGATCTTGAAGCGGACGGCGCGGTGATCCATTGAGCACAGGAAGATTCAAAAAGCCTGTGCTATGCTTCCCGCCGGGTCTCGTCATGAGGATGCAGGTCATTCACGTTTCCGTCAATGTCTGCATTATAATTTTAGCACATCAAAATGGGACATTCCGGACATTTCGACCTTTTTGTGACATTCCGACCATTTTGTGACACGGCTTTTGCGTACCTACGCAGAGAAGTGGCACAATGTGAATTTTGTGTCAATCAGCAAAAACCGGTCATTTTGAGCACAAGACACGCCATTGTGTACCCAAGAACGCCGCCCAGTACGACAGATGCCGGTGTAAGCACCATGAGTATCTTCCGCACTGTCCACCCGCTTTTCCATGCCCACCGCACGGAAAACATACACGCCGGAATGCTCAGGCAAGCCATAAGTACAGTGGCTGCCAGCCAATAAATCAAAAACATATAGTCACTCCATCTTCGCTACTCATCGGCATCCATCCTTGCGCCACAGGATGGGCAATAATTCCACATATCATCAGGCGGCTCATAGTCCCAATCGTTAGAGATCTCACAGCCACAGCATGAGCATTGGAACCGAGTAGCCATAACCGGGTCATCGCTATCTATCGGTACCCATGTAGCCCGCTGAGGCTTTGTGTTTGCGTTTGGCATGGCGTCAATAAAATCTTTCACGTCCTGCAACGTGTGGGTCTTTCTGTCAGCTGCAAACGTATCAAGCATAATTTTCAGCTTTTCGGGGTTGATGAGTTTAACCTCGTCCATCTTTACCCTCCTGCGGCCGCAGCACTCCATCCGGTTTTTGGGGCAACGGCATCCAGACCGGAAAGCAATCCGGGAAAGCTGCCACCACGTTCCACGGCCAAGATGTCGTGTTCATGTCGCCGCGGTTCATGTTGATGCTCAGGACGCAGCCGTCCTCGTTTGCGTTCTCTGCGGTGGGTTTTCTCTCTACCGTTCTGATCCATCCCGGCAGGCCCGCCGGGAATGCTTCCGGTGTCTGCAGCAGTGTTTCAAACAGCCGATTGTAAACATAGCCGCCGCTATGTTCTCCCAGACTTTCAGCATCTTTTATTCTCCGGTATGCGAGTTCTAAAGCGTCAGCGTCAATGTACTTCTTTCCATTCATTGTCTGATTCTCCTTTTCCCTCTTTCAATTCTGGTTAGTCCTCGATTTCCACGTCCCTGTTTTTCATCTTTGCCCCACAGCCGCCGCAAAAAGCATCTGTGCAGCAGGAAGTGTGGTGACACTTCTTGCAGCGAAACCATTCGCACGTCCACTTGTCAAGGTTCAGCTCCCACTCAGACACAGGCCGCAGGCTTTCCGGATCAATGAGAGGGCAGCTTTCAATAACTTTCCTCACGGCTTTGAAAAGCTCCTGCTTTTTGTAAACCATACTAATCTGCCGGTTCCCTTCTGCCGCAGCCATGGCAAGGTTTCATTCGCTATAACGCTTGTCTGCATTCTCAATGGCTGCATTGGCATCGATCAATCTTGCATCATCCATTTTTATCCTCCTGTCCGGCTCGCCGGTTAAAATACACCACCGGAGAAACACCGCGCTCATCGCAGTCCCTGTTGTTAAAACTGACGATTGCGCCGCAGCCGTTGTAGTTTGAGCAAGCAATTAAGTCCATTCCGGTGATACTTTCAATTTCATCCGCTCTTGCTCCGCAAAACGGACACGGTTTGCATTTTGTGACAATATGCGCTTTCACTGTTCATCCTCCATCCATCAGCTCAACAGCAACTCAACAATTTCATTAAGAAATCGAACAATTTCATATACTGCGTGCTGAAATTTTCTTGTTAGCCTTATCGGCTGCTGATCCATAAGGGGTGTCCCATCGTCGTTGTTTCTCCACCACAGACGGCTCCACATCGGGCAGCCCGGTTTTTCGCAATCGTAGTAGTGCTGAGAAAAACCAGTCCACGTTGGTTCTGCCCAATCATGGTATTTCCTGAATTCGCACCCTGCACATGGATTTTCAAGCGATTTTTCTTTTTCTGTTTTCTTTTTCAGTTCTTCGATTGTGATGGTTTTAACTCTTCGATTTTTACGTTCTGGGTGATTTTTAATCCAGATAGGGCATGTATGGTCTTCGCATATTTGTTCAAGTATCGTGTCATTCGCATAAAGCAAAGTGTGTTTTGAGCATTTATCGCAGGTGTTAAAATTGCTCTTGTCCATCTCGTAGTGCAACTGGTTAGACACTTCAGCGTTCTTTTGTCCAGAACAATTTGGCGAAAAAATGTCATTTCCATATCTGGCAGCGTCTAGGTAACGCCTTATTTTATCTTCCAACCCAGCCGCACGGACTTGCTCAAAACTAATCAGTCCTGATGCAAGATCGCTTGCAAGCCTTTTGAATCCTTCGTCTGTTAGTAGGCTGTTGCCCATAAAAATCACCCCACATTCTTCTGGATCCACCGGTAAACCCTCCGGCGAATAGATTCCGCATCCACGTCAAAGCCCCGCTCGGTAAGCTCCACGGCAACGTCCTGCGGCTTTTTGCCCTCTACGCAGATCGCCGAGAGCATTGCCCGAAGCTCCGGGTCATCGCAGTCCTCTACCATGTGCACGCCGATGTTGTACAGCTTGTTCTGCATACGGTTGATATCCTTCAGTCGCCGGATCTCCGCAGCACGCTGGTTGTAAGAGGAATCTGCGGTCCCGGTCACTGTTACATGACCGAGAACGCAGCTGTTGCCCTCGCCGTGAGAAGCTTTCACCACATCCGAGGCAGCCTGCGGACCATCTGCCTGTAAAATCTCCAGCCGCTCGATGCGCTGCCGACGCTTGGCGATGTCATAGGGTATCGCATATAGACGGCGAAATTCATGTGGCTTCATCCGGCAACCTCCCAAAATTTATTTCAGCTCAAAGTAATCTGTCAGAATATCCGTGATGCCGGAGTGGAAACTTATCCATCCGCAGGTAAAGAAGCTGTTGTCCTGCAGAATGATGGCGTAGTCATCACAGGGCTGTCCGGCATTCTCTCTGGTGGTGTCTATCCGCTTCCACAGCGTTGCCCCGCCGGGCAGAGGCTGCTTGTAATACGAAAGCCGGAAACGCACATCCTCCCACGCCAGTCCCCACGCTGCATTTGCATCCAGCGTTTTCTCTGCCAGCTTGTGCAACGTGTCTCGGCCACGAGGTTGTTCCTTCGGCGGCTCCTGCGTTTCTTTGCCCTTGGAAGCATACACACAACTGTATTCGCAGGTATCTTTGCTCTTGCAGTAGCGGCAGCACCCTGCACAGCCGTGGATTTCACCATGCTTGATAAAATGCTTCAGACCGGCTTCATTTTCGCACTGGTGCGATGCAGAATAATCGCATCTTTGTCCGTTATACACGGATGGGAGCGGAGTGCTTTTGCTTGCAACAGGTTTCGGTGCATCAGTCTGGACTTTCCTTTGCTCCTCGTGAGCCTTTTCCACCATTGCAATGGCTTCCGGTGGCAATTTCCACTCGGCATAATCCGGGTTCGTCGGTACCGTTTCCGCAGGTTCTTCTTTCTGCTCCGGTTCTTCCGGTGCAGCTCCCATAAAACGCGCATAATCCTGTGCGCTGCGGTATGCTTCCATCAAGCCGATTTCTCCGGCTTTCAAGCGCTCCTTGATAAGCTCGTTCTCGCAGGACGCAATCACGTTCAGCCGGGCAGCAGCACCGGTGGACAGCCCCAGAATGCGGCAAACCTCGTCCCGCACCTTGCCTTCCAGCTGTCCGGCTGCTTTTTTCTTGGTCAGTGCGTCTTTCAGCGCCTCGTACTGTGCCAGACGCTCGCCATCGGTCAGGTCGCGGGCGGTGGCGTTCGCCGTGATGAGCGCAATCCTGTCATCCAGTTCGCCGTGGCTTTCCCGGATCAGGCAGGGGAGAGCGTCAAACCGGGACTCTCCACACGCCGACAAGATTCCGCACGCCGCCCAGCGCCGGTGCCCGCTGATGAGCATATAACGATCCGGCTCGCCCTCCACCGGGATGACTTCCAGCGGCTGCCGGAGGCCATGCTGCAAGATATCGTCCTTCAGACCATCCATGTTGCCGATGGTATAGATCTCGTCATTGTCCGGGTTCGGGATGATATTCCGGCTCGGAATCATAACCACCTGCATCTGCTGCCCCGCCGGGGTGGCCGTCTGGCTCTGGGCGTTCATCAGGCTGTTCAACAATCCAGTGCTCATTGTTTTACCTCCTTCGGCGGCAGCGGCATCCAGCCCACAACAGGGCGGTCTATCTGGTTATTGTAAACCTCGTCAAGGTTGAAATGGCGGTATTCCCACCAGCCTTTCGGGATTTTGTAGTCGTCCCGTTCTTCGTCGTATGTTCCCCAATCGGGAAGGTCTTCCCAATACCATACGCTATCTTGTAAAAAAACGCTCCCATCTTCATAGTGCGCTGTCGTAATACCGTATCCGTCAATATCATTGCGGTACAAAATCAGCACTTCGGTTTCGACCTTTGGCAGGTCCGTTTCAGGATTGCGCCACTCAAAAAACGCTTCATGAATCGGATCAGATGGAACATCTTTCAGCAGCGAATCTGCAAGACCTATCAGCATTTCGGCACACGCTTCTTCAATTGAGCCCTTTATAAAATCTTCTACCTCGCCGGACATCATGAGCTTTTCGGCTTCATCTTTGTGTTTCTGGCCCGTGCTTTTCCAAATTTCTGCAACTTTTTCTGCATCAATCAGTCTCATTCATTCGCCCTCCACGCATTTTTTAACCAGCTGTGCCAGTGCCTTATACTGGGCGCTGGTCTTGATATTCCGGCAGACCTTGTGCACCGGCAGGTGCCGTGCCTTGGCTTCCTTGACCTTCACGCTGTAGTCGATGCGCAAAATGCTGTTGTCCGGGTTGCGGAAGGCGGGCAAGTCCATGTTTGCAATCTCGTTTATGGTGTCCACACTGTACCTGCCACGGGTGTACTTGGTAGCCAGCACGCCCATCACTTCTAGCTGCGGGTTGTAGGCATCCCGGATGGCATCCACCTGCTCGCGGATCTCGTCCATGCCGTCCATTGCCCACTCGTCGCAGTCCACCGGGATGATCACCCAGTCGGCGGCAGCCAGCGCATTAACGGTAGCCATGTCGATGTCAGGCGGGCAGTCGATAATGCAGTAATCGTAGTCGTTGCGAATGGTGTCCAGCGCATTGCGCAGCCTGTTCCACTGCGGCCGCAGCACGTCCAGCATCACGTTCTTGTTGGCAAGCAGCATCTCCATGTTGCTGGGAGCCAGATCGACGTGTTCAAAATCCGTCTGCATGATCACATCCTGCATAGTGGCGTTCAGGGTGAGCACGTCGCCCATGGTCTTGCGTCCGTAGGCGAAGCGGTTGAAAAACTTGGTGGTGTTGCCCTGCTTGTCCAGATCCATCACCAGCACCCGCCGGGACCAGGTCTCTGCCAGCAGGCAGGCGAGGTTGCAGGCGGTGACGGATTTGCCCACGCCGCCTTTCAGGTTGATGATCGCGATTTTTGTCATTGTTCTCATGACGATATCCCCATTCTCAGATTTTTGCGGCTTTTGCGGCCTGCTGCTGGATGCTGCCCCAGCTTTCGGCAAACCACGCAAGCCATGTTGTGCATTGCTTGTAATAATTCGGCGAGCACACCTTGCAGGGGCAGTTCCGGCAAGGGCTGCTCTTTGGGAGAGGATAGAGCTCCTCGTTCCAGATCTCCTGCATCAGCGCCCGCCTCCTCCGCCAGCTGCGATGCTGTTGCCCTTTGCCTGATAGTAATGCTCCATGGTAGTGGGAGCGTTCAGCAGCACCGCCCGTATGTAGCCCCTGATATTGTGGACAGGCTTTGTGCTGTTGAGCAGCGCATCCAGAACGTACTCGATGTGCTGGCTGGTAAGCTTGTCCAGCCGTTTGCGGATAGACTGCGTGGTCTGCGGATACTGCCCGATGATCTGGATCGCGCCGGGGCAGCAGTACATATCCGCAATGTTGTCCAGCAGTTCCTCCAATTTCTCAGGCTCGTACCGGCGCTCCAGCGTGTCCAGTTCTAGCTGCTCCCGGAATCGTTCCAAGACATCCTCTCGTGCGGTATCCAATCCATCCATCGTATCCGTTCCGCGCTCCTCGCGCGGATAGATAGGTTTCCCTATAGGTTTCCCTATATATTTCCTGTCTACACTTTTTGTAGGGGTCTGGATACACTTTTTGTAGGGGTTCGGGTACACTTTTTGTAGGGGTACATTTTTTGTAGGGGTACAAATTTTGTAGGGGTCTGCGCCTTCTTCCGGCACCGTTTCCGGGGTGGGATTGCGGACTGCAACGTACTGGTTCACGAGGATGCCGCCCGCCATTGTTTTGAGCTCCTTCAGCAGTCCTTTTGCCACAAGCTCCTTGACGATGTTCCGGGCACCGTTTTCGCTCAGGCCTGTCCAGTCTGCAAGGTATCCGTACCCGCCCTTATAGACGCTCTCACCGTCTTGAGAGAAGCCGTAGATGATGGCATACACAGTCAGCTCGTTGCCCTTCAATCCAAGCTCTGTGCGCATCCAGCGCTGCAGGACAACATAACTGTCCTGTTTCGGCTTTGTTTTACTTTTCACGCCTTACCCCCCCCCTAAAACGGCAGATCGTCGTTATCGTCTATCACAGCAAAGTCATCTGTGCTGCCCTGTGCAAAGCCTGATTGCGCTTTGGCCTGCTGCACATGGCTGATGGTCTGCTGCTCGTAGGAGGGCACGCTCTGGCTGTCCTGACGCTTTGCGCCGGCAAAGCTGATATTATTCGCCACAACCTCCACAGCGGTGCGCTTGCTGCCCTGCTTGTCCTGATACTGCCGGGTCTGCAAGCTGCCCTCAACGGCGATCATGCTGCCCTTCTGAAAGTACTTGGACACAAATTCAGCCTGCTGCCGCCATGCTACGATATCAATAAAATCTGCCTGCCGCTCCTGACCCTGCTGCACATAGCTGCGGTCGCACGCAATGCGGAAGCTGCACACGCTGTTCCCCTGCATGGTGGTGCGCAGCTCCGGGTCCGCCACAAGCCTGCCCATGATTGCTACAACGTTGAGCATTTCAAAAAGTCCTTTCCGACCACCGCCATCCACTGGCGGTGACCATACACATCCTCGAAACTGCGCTGCGCCTGCTTTTTGAGGTACAGACGCAGCTTGTGGTCAAAGTGGGCGCTGTATCCCGGCTCGTTGTGGTGCCGGTGGCAGAGCCAGACCTTCAAACCGTACTGTTCCGCCACCGAGCGCAGCGGCCCGTTGAGCACATGATGCTCTTCCAAGTCCTTAACGGTCACCACGCCGTACTTCATCCGGCAGACGTAACACTCCCGCCGGGTCTGCATGATGGATTCAGACAAGGAAATCACGCCCTTTCAGGATCCGCTTGTAGGTCTCCGCGTAGGGGTGAATCTTCACGCACTCAAACGTCATGTTTTCAGCATCTGCAAGCTTGACTACCTCTTCGCCGTTTTCAATGCAGTATCTGACGGCTTTCATGTACTCCACAAGGTTGCGTGCACCGTTCGCACTGACGCCCTGCGTCATCAGTAGCTTTTTAAACCGTTTCTGTGTCATTTCCTTGGCACATCCTGCCACTCCTGCCAGTAGGCGGTAACATTGGGGTCGTTAACGCCCATTTCCGCCAGCCGGTCAAATATTCCGTCGATCAGTTGTCCCATCTGCTCCGTGGTAAAGGTGCTGGAGCCCTGACCGCACTTGACTGTGCAGCGGTTGCCGTTCAGCAGCTCCACAACGTGAACCAGCCGGTAAGACTTGCGCAAGATGGGCACCGCGCCCACCGGCACCTCCAAGTAGTCAAACGCCGCACCGTACTGCTCCAGCATTTCGGTGTAGCAGTCCTCCGGGGTGATGCCGCCGGTGCGCCCGCCGTTGTAGTGGTCCGCCATGATGGTAAGCAGCGCCCACATCATACGGTTCTGGGGCAGGGTACGGCTTTTGCGTTCGAGGTCCACCGACAAAATCAGATGCAGCGGCTTGCCGTGCGCCAGCTCGTCCAGCTTCTGCCGGATCTGCGTTTCCACAAATTCCGCAGAGTTTTCCACAACCACCCGCCGGGCAACCGGGTCATATACCACCGGAAGCTTGCCGATCACGCCTCTGGCCATAAGACCTTCTTACCCTCGCCGGTAATAAACTGCACCATGGTGATGCTGCCGGCATCATCGTAGGCGAAGCGGTCAACCTTCAAGCTGGTCTGCAGCCGACAAGTGCCCTTGTCATCTTTGACGATGGGCACCTGCGTGCTCTTGAGCACAATGTCGTCCAGCTCCATCACGTCCCTGCCGACACCCCAGAAGGAGGCAGCCGAGACAAAGCTGGTGACCTCCCGCATCAGAGCCGGGTCACGGCAGGGGAGGGAAAGCCCGCCCGCGTCCTTGTACACAAACTCCCGCTCCTGCGGGCAGTATACGCCCACCTGACACCACAGCCGCCCATCGGCAAAATAGCGCCGCATGGTCCAACCGGCAGCGCCAAAGGTCTTGTCCATCATATCGCGCACGGCATTGGCGCCGGGGAGCAGTTTCAGCTTAACTGCATCCTCGCTGATGGCCTTAATCAGCACCGAGACCGCCTGCGGAGCTGTCTGCGGGGCTTTTGGCACTTCAACAGGAAACTTGACGTCTGGGGCATAAACAGCCGCAGAAGCGCTCTTCTGCGGCCTGCCACGCCCGGAAGCTTTTGGCGTTGCCAACCTTACCACCTCCATCAGTAGGGGCTGGAGGTGGCGATTTGTGCCGCCTCTGCCGGTGAATACTTGTCGATCATAACGCGCATCTCCGCAACCACCTGCTGGATGATATCCGGCGGCAGCTCTGCCATGCGCATGGCAGCGATGGCGTAGCCGGTGGCTGTCTCCTCGTAGGTGGGGGATTTAGGCATCGGGCTCATCAGCGTTTGCAACCGCATCCAGATCCTCCTCTGCTTCCAGCGCAGCGTCATTGTACGGGCAGCCGCGTACCTGGCTTTCCAAGATGTTGCGGCAGAAGGTGCACGCATCCCGTGCGTCCTGCACGCTGAGCGGCTCTGCAAAGTCCCGCATCACCTTCATCATGGCTTCACCGGCCTTCTTGGCCTGTGCGCTGTACTGGCGGCGGAAATGCCCGCCTTTACGTTCGTGGATCATAATACATACCTCCATAGTTTTGTTTTGCGCATTGCGCTGGCAGCGGCTTTTGTTTCACTTCCTGCCGCCATCGGAAGGCTGTCTATGTTCCAGCAGTCACCGACACTACTTTTCAACTGTTTATTACCGGGTGCGAGTCTTACGGATACAAAGTCACCCACCTTTTGACGCAGTAGGTTGTTGCGGATTTTTTTCTGTTGTGCTGCTTCTGCACGCACCGGCCTATCAAGGCCCGCCGGAGTCCCGTGTGGTCCCAATACCACACATCTTGTCACAATAGGCTCGAAACACAAAATAATGTTTTCGGTGGCCTAAAGGGGATGGCGGCGGCTTTTGTTTACCCACCTGCCGCTATTGGTGTAGAGGAGTCAGTGTTCTTCCAGCCCCTCCAGCTCAGATATAACGCCGAGGATGCTCTGGATCTGTGCAGCAGCCTTGCGGCCATCCAGCACCATGTACTCCGCGTTGTCTCGCTGGTACTCCTCGCTTGCGTGCAGATAATGCTCAAAGGCGTTCATGCTGTCGGTGCAGATGCTCACAGCCGCCAGCATCAGATACCGGCTTGCGGTGGCGATCTCACGGGTCGGTGTGCCGCGATCCATGCTGTCCTTCACCACCTGATCTACCTTTTCCGGGTCTATCAGCCTGCCCGTCGGGGTGGTATAATGACGGTCAATAGCGTCCTCCACAACACCGCCCAGCATATCCGGGATGCTGTCCAAGTCCACGAGCGGCTTGCCGGTAATAACGATTTTCGTAGCTTCCATGACGTTTCCTCCTCAGTAAGTACCAAATTCCTGATCCAGCAGGGTATCCAGCCGGATGGTGTTGCCGCGGCCGGAGCCTTCCTGCCCGGCCATGTTAGACCAGCCTTCCGGGTAGCGCTTGCGCACATACCGCGCCGGGATGCCCATACATACGCTGACCTGCTCCAAGGTCAGCCGGATGCAGCCATATCGGCCAAAAATAGCTTTGTAGCTGTCGTGCCACGCTTCGCCTCTAGTAGATTTCGCCACGCTCTTTCAACTCCTTCTGTCTGCGCTGCCACTCCTTAAATTTGCCGTAGCTCATGCCCTTGGCTGCGGCAGCAGCATTATCGTCCACGATCATGTCGTGGTTGGTTTTGGGCTTTTCCTTGGGTTTTATAATGCCGGGCTGCGTGCCGGTGTCCACACTGGACTTCCCATATCTGCGCTTCTTGCACGCTTCGCAGAACATTTTGCCGGGATCCACGCCGTACATCATCGTGCCGCACTCTTTGCAGGGCTTGTCTACCTTGCGGTGCTCGCCGCGAGGGCGCTTCTCCTTCGGCGCAGGCTTTGGCGGCGGTGCAGGCTTTTCAACCTTCGGTTTTTCAGCCCGAACCCGCCGGGCGCGTTCTCTTGCTAGTTCCAGATGAACCTTCTCGCTGCAAAAAAGGCAGTACTTCCGGTTCGCTGAAGCCCCCGCAGGAAGCGCCTTGCCGCACGCGGTGCAATACCGCACCACAGGCGGATTTGCGCTTTCTTTGGTTCTGCGCTTCTGGTTATAAGTATGATTTGTCTCCTTCTTTCGGAGCTTGCGGCAGGCGTCGCAATACAGTCTGCGGGTTCCAGCGCCTTCCGGCAGCACCTTGCCGCAATCTTCGCAGCGGCGAATAGTATCACTCATGGTTTCGTGCCCTCTCATAGATCCGCTTCCGCGCCGCCATTCTCCGGGCGTTCTCGGCACGCATGTACTCGTCCCAGCGGCACAGCAGGTAAGGGGCAAGCACCAGCACCGGCGCGATGATCATCACCATCAGCCACATTTCGGTGCAGGCTGCGTGGTAGGGGTCGCGGCCAAAGGCGACCATCAGATCAGCCAAAATAAATGAACAACTTCTCATACCATCAAACCTCCTATGCGCCATGCCAGCGCCATGATCAAGCTAAAATACGCCAGCCAGAACCCCGGCATCCTGTGGGGCGGCTTTGTGGCGCAGATAAACAAAAACGCCATCAGGCAGCAGCCTGCCATAAAGCACATCGGACAAGCCAGAAACATCTGCGTCACCTCATTTTCAGCGCAATCTCAATGTCTGCACGGGGGTTATCGTTATAGTACAAGCCGTTGATGTACTTGCGCACAACGCTTTCGCTCCATCCGCACGCTACCGCAAGGTCGCGGCTGGTCATGTTGTTGACCTTCATGCGTTTTCTCACTTCGCCCATCCATTCAGGCGTAACGGTCGTCCGTTTCATTCTTTCACCTCGCTTGCGCACAATTGTTCATGTTTTCCCCTAAAAAACATTGCCAAGCCATACGAGATGGTGTAAAATGATATTGCGGATACATTTTACTCTTGGCAACATTTTTGGCTTTGGGGCAGAAAGCAGATCGGAAGGTACGCGCGACCCTCTGCTTTTTGCACCCGGTGCCCGCGCATAGGCACCTGATCAACAGGACGGTATAAGAAAATTCCCCGCTTAGCTGTGAAGGCTCACTGCTGCGTGGCAGCCCTGTGAAGTACCGGCAGCGATCGGAGAGTATGGGGACTTCTAATCAGCCGCTCGGTATGGTTGTATTATAACTCAAATAAACTCAAATCGCAATAAGTTTAGTTGAGTTTGTTTGAGTTTGTAGGTTTGCACAAAAAAGGAGGTGAGATTTTGTTCTTTGATAATTTTGATAGATACTGCAAGAAATTCGGAAAAACCAATTCCGAAGTAACCAAAGCGATTGGTCTTGACCCATCGTCCTGCACAGGATGGAGAAACGGTTCTGTACCAAGAAACAGCACCTTAAAAAAGCTTGCAGACTACTTTGGCATTACCGTTGACGAGCTTATGGGCACAAAAAAAGAGCCCGCCGGGATGGGCGGGCTCGAATGGGAATGGGCTGATGTAGAAGCAGCCTATAAAAATGCAACACCGGCAGCGCGTGCAGCCGCAAAAGCCGCCGCGCTGGCCGTGCTGGAAAACGGAAAAGCAAAGGAAGAGTGACCACAATGGATTTTGAGCAGCTGGTGCTATCCACCGACGAGCTGAACACGCTGCGCGTGATAGCACAGAAGCCGGTAGACTGTACCTCCGAATGGGCAGAAAGAGTAAAAACGCTGTACGACAAAAAGCTTGTCGAGCAAAAAGTTTCTCCAGCCAAAATGCAGATACGCGGCTATGTGTATCAGATCACCAAAGACGGCGAGCTTTATCTGCGCTATATTGATCGCCGAGAAAACGAAAAGAACTTTGAAAACAATATGTCAACGCTTTCGCTGAAGGAGACGCGGTTTGCCAACAAGCTGTCAGTTCTTGCCCTGATCGTCTCGGCTATCGCTCTGCTCGTCTCCATCTTTCGGTAACGGCATGACAACGCTGGTAAAGACCCGATGACAAAAAGAAATTTCCAGCTCGCAAAACAAAGCTTCTGGTAAATACATGGCAGTCTGATACGGAATTTTCCGTTCCGCCATGACCTGCATGATCTCCTTTGCAAGGTCAACCGTTTCTTGAGGAATCGGTTTATCTTTATCCAGCGCTAAGCTGTGGTTGTAGAACCCCCCAGTAAGCGAGCAGGTAGGAAGTATGGGGAATTCTTCCGAGAATTTGCTTGTGTCTTTCTCGCAAACATCTTTCTTGCGGGTTGCTCCAAACATATAAAGTCTCCTTTCTTGTGTAAAAAACCGTTTCAGGACGCCTGTGCAGCATCTTCGGTTTCGGAATGCTCCAGCAAAACGCCCATTACAATGCCCCACAGTGCGGGATGCTCTTTCAGGTAGGCAAGAAATTCAGCGTCAGGCATAAGAAACACTCCTTTTTGTTGTATTCGATAATTCTATGTTACAACTGTTATCCTTAAAAATCAAGAGAAAAGAGGAATTTTGAATGAAAATTGCGGAAAAATGCAAAGTTGTTGTAGCAGGCGCAATTGTGGCTGCTCTGATGGCGGGTACAGCGTTGCCCGCACTGGCCGCCAGCCCCGCCGGGGACGTTCCTTTTGCGGTTTTTGCGCAGCAGAATGACGTAAACGCCGACAAAGTGCAGGCAATCAAAGACGCACTGGCAAACATTGATGTATCATACGAGGATGGCATCTGGCTTTTTGAATCCGCTTACGAAAATTACGAAACAGACAATAACAAAAGCTACATGATGCCGTATGTGTATTCAAACGGTGAAACCGTCCGGTTTGGTATAAGCTTCACATCTCAGGATACCGAGGGCTATTTTTACTGGAACGATGTAGACGTTTTGATTGGCGAATACAATAATTATACCAGTCAGACGAACTACAAGTTTAAGAAAGTTTCGCGCCAGTACTATCCCGATGACCAGATTTTTTACGAAAGCGTCTCTTTTGGTGGAAACGACGAGGATATGGACTGCCTGAGCCGCATTCTGAACGCCGACACTGCATATCTGCGTTTCAATGGCGCAAAGGTCAACGGTACGCAAAGAGCGCAGACCACGATCATTGATAGCGAAAGCCGACAAGGCATGACAGATATCATCAACCTGTACAATCTGCTGCAAAGCGCCACGGCTGAAGAACGTGTAGCAGCCGCAAAAGCTGTCATGTCGGAAAACGCACCAGCGGAAAACGATTTTCTTGATGCCCAGAATGATGCCGTAACGCCGGAGCAGGTGGAAGCGATGATCCTTCAAATAGCCCCGGTCACTCTGGAAAGCAAGACGGCAATCAACAACGCACAAGCCGCATTCGATTCCATGCCGACAAAATGGCAGTCGATGGTTTCTAACTACGACAAGCTGAAATTGTATCAGGAAGAACTGGAAGATCTTCAGGTGGATGCACTTGCCGAGAAGTTAAACAATACGGTTTACCGCGAACATGATGACGTGGAAAACGTGGACTTTTTCTTTTGGAAGGATGCCCCATTGACAAATCAGGCTATTTTTGCATTGCCGTATTTCTGCGTAGTCGATAACAATGTTCAACCACTTCGTATGATGTATAGCCAATTTAGAACAAACTGGATTTTTTGGAACACAATCGTTTATTCAATCGATGGAGAAGTGTATAGAAAAACTATTGATAGTTCCAAAATCGAAAGAAAAACGGTTACTCAGGTCTTAAGTGGCAATGTTAACACATGGGAATTGGCTGACGACGTTGCGGATCCGGTCGAAATTGAAATGCTAAGAAAAGCGATTACCGCAAAAAATGCAGTTGTCAGATTTAAAGGTGACAGTATGCAGTCGGATTGGAAGTTAAGCTCTTTTTCGAACAGAGATATAAAAAACATTTCAGGAACGTTGCAAGCGTATGATGCAATGCTGAATGCTTCTCCATCCGTGCGTGCAAGAGCGCTTGAAAAAGTAGAAGCGCATAAGCAGGGGAGTAAATTTCTCAATCTCTCGTATTGATTGCTGAGTAGAGGAAAGAATAATGCCAAGAAGAAGCAGACCATACAACGGATATGCCGAGAAAGAAGCGAGAAGAAAGCGCCAGTATAATGCGTATCGGAAATCTACCGCTGGAAAATTGACAGACCTGTTATGTGACATTATTATTGCCGGTATCGTTTTGGCGTGGAACGTTACGGTTTGGATGTTCAAGCAAGTGTGGATGTTCTTGAAAACAATTTTTTCTCTGCTTGTACAAGATGTGCAACGAATATACGAAAAACTTAATAAAAAATAAAGGTGTCCACTGTGGACACCTTAAATGCCCGGCCGACAAAGATTAACGGCTCAGTTAATGCTCCTGATCACACGGACAAGGGGACTCTGCCGGCACTGTAACAATGCGCCCATTGATATTACAATACCGCGCACCGGGGTTGCGACCGGCATCGCGATCTTTAACAGCATCTTTCAAAATCTGGAAGGCTGCATCATAGGCAGACCCATCAGACCCGGCCTGCGAGAGGTGATAGACAAGCTTGCGCACGTCGTTCTGTGCGTAGGTGTAGAGCATGGCTTCCTTGGTTTTTGTGTTGGTCATAGATCAGCCCTCCCACGGCTTGCGGCTGCCATCAG
>ERZ1034917.1286-NODE-1286-length-16237-cov-6.553516_pt1 | contig 16237 bp, 7 predicted proteins | sample MGYA00520605_ERZ1034917 | MGnify/ENA primary metagenome ERZ1034917 (study PRJEB33766, sample SAMN09781784) | gut metagenome | biome: gut microbiome | host: Homo sapiens | place: Madagascar | study: EMG produced TPA metagenomics assembly of the PRJNA485056 data... | reverse complement strand
ATCAAGCATATACAAAGCTGTTTTTCTAATGGCGGTCATTAGAAAATGACAAGAACCTTTTTCTAATGACCGATTTGGGATAAATAAAGAGAGTTCTATTCTTTTTTCTGATAACCAATCTGACTGTTGAGTACGAGGTCATAGTCGTCGTCCAGTCCAAGTTCTTTCTTCAGTGCCTCCGTGTCCATTGTCATACGGGGCACAGTGTTCAAACCAAGCGCACTGCAAGCGAGGCCGATGTTTTCCGACACATAGCCCGCATCGACAACGCCCATGCGGACTTTCGCCTCATTGGGTATCTGCTGAGGGAACTTGTTGTGATTGCTAACCAGCAACAGTGAGACCGGTGCACTGGCAGCAAAGCTCTGGCGTCCGGCAACGCCGGTGCGCAAGTCCTTGCTGCTGACTTTTTGCAGACTGTTGTCCTTCGGCTGATAGAGATAAGTACCGTCCTGACGAACAACGTATACCAGTATGTCCTGTGCATTGATGGCAGAAGGAGCGGTAATCTTGCCCTCTCCGGGACGGTTGATGCCGCAAGCTGCCCAAAGCACGGTTGACAGTACATTGTCGGGAATCGCCTTGTCTGAGTATTCACGTGTCGAGTGACGGATCTGCAAAGTCTGCATCAGCGTTACCTGATTGTCCATGGACGGTTTCGGCAGCTGGACATTGTCCTGTGCCTTGCACGATGTGGCTGCCATGAGAAAAGCCGCACATGCGATTGTTAGCATGTTCTTCATATTAAACCTCCTCAAATATTTCCTTCAAATCCTTGCGTTTCTTCTCTGCACATGGGCAGTCGGGGGCGATATGGCCGATGGGAACGATGGCCACAGCCTCGTAACCCTCAACGGGGAACAGACGCTTCACGGCTTCGACATCGTAGTTACATATCCAGCAGGAGCCGAGTCCACGGTCAGCGGCTGCGAGACAAAGGTGCTCCACGGCAATGCCGAGGTTGATGTCGCCATGGTTCTTGTTATCATCTGTACGCACCCAAGCATCATCAAGGCTCTTGAAGCAAATCACAAACATCGGCACATTGACGAACCATGGACGGTTGTAGCACTGCCGCACCTTCTCCTTGCCTTCTTCAGAAGTAACTACCAGGAACTTCCATGGCTGAAAGTTATGTGCTGACGGTGCCAACCGCACACAATCCATGATATACTCTATGTCAGCCTTGCTGATCGGCTCGTTCGTGTACTTGCGCACGGAGAAGCGCTTTATTGATACTTATTTGAATGTCATGTTTTTCGTTTTTTAATGAGTTCTTTTAATACATCCACATCTCTTGGGATTATGGTCTTATAATGAACCATGGAATGACAGTTGGAACATAAAGGAACCATATCCCTTTCTGGGACTAATTCGTACTCTCCTTTTCTTTGGGCGATTGGAGCTTTATGATGTACTTCAATGAATCCCTTACCTATTTCCCCATAGACTGTTTCAAAATCCAATCCACAGATATAGCATTTATAGCCCCACCGTTTCAAGCATCTTTCTCTTGCTTTCTTGCTTCTTTCATATCTAATGCTTGTTTGATCCGTGCCCCTTCCCTCTATTATGGGACGATCTTCATCATCCCATTGTGAGTATTTCTCTGAACTTTGCTTCTTTACATCTATTGGACTAATTCCATTCTGCTCACAGTAGAAGTCTATAAATAAATCTAAGCATCTCAACGATATATAGCCGTTCTGTTCTGTTAGCCATTCTTCATGACTTTCCATTATGTGAAAGTATTGCCCTAATTGATAAACAGTAAAGTCATTACTATAGAGTGAAGAGAAAGAACTGTCTAAATGAACGCGAATAAAGTGAGGCAGGGATAAATCCGCAGCTTGCATTAAGTTGTAGAGATTTAACCCATTAGCCTTTTGCTCGCTTTTCAAGAATTTTCTAAATTCTTTCTTTCGATTCCGTTCTTGGTCACTCAACAATATCATGGAATTACTTCTTTATAATAATGTAATATAACACTACCTCGTCAGGATATCGGGATGCCACAATATTACCGTCAAGATAGTCAAGATTCATGTATGTAGTCTTAGATTTCCACCCTCCACTTATTCCATGGTCTGGTCTTATCTCAACACTACCACCATCTTCCGTCTTAATATTAAGCCAACGAGGATGTTTAGCATCGTGAGAAGAGAAATCCGGAGCGACATCAATGACTTCTTCAAAGAGGCTCTTTGTATAGTTGTCAGCTTCCTTTGCATTTGGGAAGTTGCTGCTAATGTACGTGTACTCATTGAATCTCTCGTTCTCGCACTTGCGCTTTGGAGAATCAAGTTGGAGAATAGCACTTTGGATGTTAAATCCAAATAAATTCCTTAAGTCATCTATAAGATAGACTAACATAAGACTTGATAATGCACTGTTAACATACATATCACTGAAAGTGATTCTAACTTTCTTATGCCAGAGAATGTTTTTCAGAAGGTCTAAGTCTGATGGTTGTAATGCCGCCTTTGCAACGATGTCCCTAAAGTAGTGTTTTATGGTCATTTGCATTGCCTTAGTTTCGCCTTGGCGCACGACTTCTGCTGGATCGACCTTTAAAGTTGGTTTCTCTTGCTCCTCAAACTTGATGTCTTGTCCATCAGCAAACATCACTTCACAACCTTTTCCCCAATCATTTGAGAAAGAAGTTGCATCTGCGTTATTTGTGAAATAACGAGTGATACCTTGTCTGTTCTTGACTATCAAAGCCGTCTGAATGTTACCAAGGTCTTTCACAAATTCAACTTGACAATCTGGAAACTTATTTTCAAGGTCAACAAACGGCATCTTTTCAACGACAGTTGCATGAAGTTCCGGATGATATTCTACTTTGATTGAAATTTCCTTATCATATTCAGTAGCTCTGTTGAGTAGCTTACCCATTTCGGAGCGGACACTTATCCAATCCGTAACAGAGTAATTACCTATTCTATCAGAAACAACAAAAGTGATATCTTTCGTTTCAGAATCTTCTATGGCTTGTCTGGCAATGTCATGGAGTGACTGATAAATCACTTTCGCATTTGGACTGGTTCGCCTTACACTTTCAGGGATAATGACTTCTTTACCTTTCTGCTTCTCAAGCCAATCCATGGCAAGACCTTTAGACAGCTTATCGGCTACCCTGTAGTTATTCCTATCTATCAAGCATCTTGCACATGCTCCGCCGTCAATCTCACAGCGGCATGTGTATTCAGAGAGCATGTGGCGTGCTATATCAAATATCTTCTCACACTCATCAGGCTTTGTGAAGTGAAGAGAATATCCACAACCGCCCTTTGCAGTATCAAAGATGAAGAGTAGAGTTGCATTGTCTTCCTCTTTTACTCCGTAATCAACTTCATTTTCGTCAATGCCAATGAATTCTGCTAAAGCTCTCTTCAAAATAACTCCCAATGAATAAGCTAACCTGACATCCTTCTCAAATGACGGGTCATCCATTCCCTTTTGGAATCGGAATACGGAATAGCAAGTATAATGGATACCAGTTAAAACCGCCTGACGTGCAATGTCATTTTGTAAATTAGCATCACACTTATCTCCCCATAGTCTGTTATGCCCGTTATTGAAGACATTTGGTAATGTTGATTGATTGGCAACTTTAGACCATTCGACAGCTGCTCTACCACAGCGTTTGCAGAATGCAAAGCCATGACCTGAGCCTGCGTTCATAAATAAGATCCTGCCTGTTTCTCCACTGCCGGTTACTTGGCACATGTTGAGTTTTATAGCCTTCTTCCAATCTGCTTCCAACAAGACAGGACGAATGTCATAGTATTGTTTCTCAGTCTTCTCTTCTCGAGATCCATCTACAGATTGGTCTGTTCGGAACCCCACGGGTTCGTATGCGAGAGTATATCCCGTATGTTCTCTGTCAAGAATGCCATGGAATGGATTTCCACATTTGGAACATATCCTTTCAGGCTCTCTGACTCGTGAATACTCAATATTACCACAGTGTGAGCAATAGTAGATTGCTTTGTTCTGAGTATTTTCGTTATAGGCACCAAAAAGCATTACGCCTGCTGATACGTAATTTTTCTCGTTAACCACTACAGTCTGCCCAGGGGCATACTCGTTTAGAGCTGTCCTGATATCGCGACTTGCGGTTGTTGCACGCCTTAAATCTTGAACTTGCTTACGTATACTTGCTACATCCTGCTTTAATTTAGGCTTGTCTGCATCGTTAGCTGCCTGCAATTCACTTTGCGTCTTGTCAAGTTTGTTATACAGACTACGAAGTTTTGTAGATTGATCCCTATCCATGAAGTTGAATGTCACAACGTCTGTTGGCATGTTGGCATTCGGCAGAAACTGTTCTTCAGATAAGAAGTTAAGTAAGTTCTCACGCTTTACATTGTTGAGTTGGTTGCTGATTGCTATTGCTGCCCTGTTGTCCTTCTTCTTGTCTTCATAGGCAGCGGATAGCTCACTTACAACAGACTCGTACTTGTCTTTAATCGACTTTATCGAATCAGCAGTCTTCTTGATAGTATATTTTATCTCATTTCCAAACACTTTTTGGAAGTCTTTTCTAGCCTTCTTATTTGTTGACATCTTATCAAGGAAGCGCTCAAATTCCTCACAAGCGTTGTCCATAAACTCTGCAACAGAGGTAGTTCCTTGTATGCCTTGTCCATTTCCACAAATGAACAGGCGGAAAAAATAAGAGTTGATATGTCTTTGTATGATAGTTTGGCTTGGCTGCACCTTAACCATGTAGTTAACTGTTTGTAATGCCCACATAGGATTCGCAAATGCATTCTGGCCAACCGGAGTATTATTGCATAATGAGAAAGCAATAGCTTTTGTCTGTCCCATACGTCCGGCACGTCCTACACGCTGTAAATAGTTGGCCGCTGTTGGAGGCACTGTGTCCATCAGCACCACATCAATGTCACCAATATCCACACCCATCTCCATTGTCGTAGAGCAATGGAGAACATTGATTGTCGGGTGTTTTTGGGTAAATTCTTTAGTGTATTCTCTTAGCAGAGACTTGGATTGCTGTGCGGAGTGTTCCGCAGCTATATAAGGGTCGGTCTTGTGATAGGCATATTTATGTCTATCACTCCAAAGCCCTAGTTCTTTTAATTTTTTGACATGTTTGTCTTCTAACAGCCATGCAGGGACTTGATCATTATCTTTTGGACGAATAGGAAGATCTATGGCTTCATCTTTACATTTGAATCGTTGTATCAGTTCTTTTGATAACTCGCCCATTATTAATGGACTGTATCCGCAGAATGTAGTGTCCAACAATTTGTATGTAACAGGGCATTCTACAGCCTTTGTAGCCAATTCAACTTTGCACACTTGGTTGCGCTCTGTACCTGACAAGTCAAGATAATAACAACCAACATATCTTTCGTCTGTGTAAAAACGTGGATCGTTATAACCATCCGACTGGTCAGAACGAACTTCAGTGAGTATTTTATGCTGCGTCAACTGGTTCCAAGCATCGCGAAGAATGTTGTTAATGGCTTTCTCGTTTGCTTGCAATTCCTCAAATGTATGGATTCCGAGTCCTGCACAAAGCAATAAGACAACACGTCCCTGCTTTCTGGTTACGTTCTTTTTTATATCTTCAAGAACTGTAGGCCAATGTGATACACTCTTGCGAATATCATCTGGCCCTGATACTGGTGTACCCAGGTTGTTATCTCTCACATACTTCCTTTCACCATCAATTAGAGGCTGAATATGGTTGCCCATTCGGAAGTAATAATCTAAACAGATTTTCAGAAAGTTTCTCCAGTCTTCATCTGTTAATTGAACATGGTGACTGTCAATGTAGTCAGTCAATGCAGACGGCATGTGGATATTCTTTAATTCGGGATAGATGAGAGAAATTAGCCCCATGCTTTCAGAGTTGCTCTCATACAAAGGCTTACGACCAATAATTTGTCTTATCAAGGCTACCTTATATTCATGCAAGTCTTTAGCCCTATCTTTGCCAGCTATGTGCTCAAAAAGCAAGCCATTATATATACATTCAGACACTTTGTTTAAACTTAATGCACCTCTTTCGGTGCCCTTGTTTTGGGCCAATATCTGATTGATAATCTCTTGAGGTAAATTCAGACCACTCAGATTTATCTCAGGTGCTTTAGTAGGCACATTCACCAATTCGTCTAGCATTCTCTCCTTCGCTTGAATTCTTTCAATGTTGATATTGAATGTTTTGGCCGAGATGGCAGTGCCTTGACGGCTATCAGTAAATGCAATATACTTTCCCCATGTCCTGCCTTGTGGTGCACATTCATGAAGGAATACTGGTGATATAGTCTGATTGATGAAGTTAATAGGGATTCGGAAATGCTTTAAAAACAATTTTTTTCCTTGAGCTACACGCCCACAATTAGGGCAATAGGACTGGAGATTGTCTTTCCTTAAATCTACCCATTTGCCATTTCCATCCTTGCATTCAATGAGAGTGGTCATTCTTTCTTTGTGAACGAGGTCCATGATGCCTACATGAGCCTCTTTCAATGGATTGAAATAGTTCTTCTTGTCGTAAGGAACAATAAAGAAAGTATCCGGGTTGACATCCTCCGTCTCTTCACTTTCTACTACTTCTTCATCCGGGTCAACGTCAATAGAAAAGTAATCGTCTTGATTGTAAATATCCTCACAAGGACTTACTTTATGTGGTTCTTTTGGGTTGCTTGTCCCCATCAATACATAGCTTCCGCAGCGTTTGCATTGAACAAGTTCCAGCAGAGGTGCTCCACAATCTGGGCATACCGATGACTTGTAAGTCGTCAGGTGTCCGAAAGGAGTGCAGCTTGCGCCTTTGCAATCCGGATTGCCACAAGCATAAAGTCCACTGATAGCCCGCATGAAAAAGTGAGCACGAAGCGACATAACAGGATTACCGTCAATGCTCAGTTCACAGAGCTTGTCAACAAGTTGAAGAGCATTTTGCACATCGTATGCTTTCTCAGGCATAAGGCATCCCCAAATTTGGTTCAACGTCATTCCTGGAACATTATTTATTTTCTCGCGAAGCTGCAATACTCGTTTAGAACTTGGAAGCGTAAGATCCTTTCTTAATTCGTCCGTAAGCTTCCCTTTGTCTAATTGAGGCACGAGACGTTTACCGTCTATGACCTGTATCTTTTCAACGGGCTGTCCAATAATAGTAGAGATGAAACTTGCCAATGAATCTTTTCCTTCCTTGCTGCCCATTGTGGCACTGGTGCATGCGAAGCGCAAGTCTTTATTTGCTTCAACTCCGCCAAAAGCATCAATAATCCGTTTAATCTGGTATGCCAATTCTACAGCTGAACTACCTGAATAGCTGTGTGCCTCGTCAATAACAATCCATCTGAGTTTTCCCCTTGACTCTTGAAGCATTTTTTGATCCCGGGAACGAACCAGGATATACTCCAACATACTCGGGTTGCTCAAAAGAATCTGAGGCCGTGTACCATGATTATCGTTATCACGAATCAAATCACGAGTACCTATTTCGCAAGGAAGGAGTTCGTCTGTAGCATGATATTCCGGCGTATCTCCGTTGTAAACGGCAAAATGAAGTTGCGTAGCCTCGCAATATTCCGAAAGACGCGTCTTCTGGTCTTCCATAAGGGCATTAAGCGGATAGAGGAAGATAGCTTGTATGGCGTTGCTTTTGGGTTGCTCATACAAGTCACTCAACACTGGATACATAAAACACTCTGTCTTACCAGAGCCCGTACCAGAAGTAACAACGATGCTCTTACCTTTGGCAAGTGCCTCCCAACTCTCTGCCTGATGCTTGAAAGGAACGAATGGCTTGAAGACCTTGCCAGTCTGTGTTGCTCGTTTCCGACGGATTTCCTCTAACTTTTCCCACACATTAGGATTGAGGGAAGAACGCCAATTATCATTGTCAACATTCTCCCAACTGAATGTACTTTGGAATACCGGTTCTGTAATGAGAGGTTCTCTGTCAAACAATTCTTCTATGGCTTTACGCATAGGATGCTTGCCAGGAGCCCAAAGTGAGAGCAATGCCAGTCGCATGTTCTCTACCGTCTCATTGTATATATGTGCAAACTTCATTTTCTTGTTGTTAGTTCATTGTTGAGTGCCACAATGAATTCATCATGGCATACATTCATACTGTAGATGATACTTCGGCGAACTTCATCTTCTTTCTCGAACAGGTTTGTTTCCTTCTTGCCCTTGTTCTTCCAGTGCGATGCGACAGCCTTCACACGAGTCAGCAACCATGTCTCATTGTCATTATATCGTGAACTCTTGAATTGGTCGAAGAACTTGATGGTATTTACTTTCAAATCCGTATCATCTTGATTAACTGGTATATCAAAGCCATCGCTATCAAAAGGCAATAAGTCTCTAACGTTTTTCTTTACCATGTCCTTGATGATGGCAGTGATGTACTCTCTATTGGCATTTGCCATCTCTCCTTCAAGGGAAAGAACAAACAAGTCTTGCATCCATTCTTCGAAAGCAGCTGTCAACTCCTGTAGGCATTCTATGGCTTTTTCAAAGAATTCTTCAGGCTTGTTGATAGCACTCAGATATGTCATGGTTTTCTCAGCATCTATGTTCGACCATTTCGCATATGCCCACTTAGCGTATATAGCTTGGAAACTTGGGGTGTAGATGGAATTACTACCAAAATAATTATTGATAATAGCCATCGTCTGTCCACTCATGATAGGCATTACCCAATACCATTTAAAGGCCAAGTCCCTGCCAAAAGCCAGAAGTTGTCTTTGTAGCTGTTCACGCTCATCTTCATTGGTAATTGCATACTCCATGAATGCGAAGAAAATCAGAGCGTTTGCATCCTGTCCTAATGCCCAAAGGTTAATCACAGAAGATGCACTGATATCATCACTCTCTATGCGCTTAAACCAATTGGCTATTTGTTTCCAGACATTGTCGCCGAGTTTTCCTTCACGTAATTCCTGCTTCATGCACTCGCGTGTATCAAGGAAGTTCGCCTTTCTCTCTTCTTGAGTCAGCTCCTTCTCTGGTTCTACCAGTGTAGGGAGCAAACGGCCACGAGATCGGCCTAACACCATCGTCTTCCCCCAATCTTTAATCTCATCTGGCAAGACATAACCTTTATCTGGGTCATAATGAATTGTTACCGTATCATGGTTAGGCTCATCAATCTTCAACAGTTTAAGCGTTCCCTCATAATGGTAAGGTTTCCAGTCCTTGTCGATCACTGTCAAGGTATCACCATCCTGTTTAATTCTGTAAGGTGACTCTTTGATTTCGAAGTTCAAAGTCTTACCAACTCCATACTTGAAATGCACGGGAATAGAGGCACGTGTGATGTCCTTTGCCGTATGCTCTAATAGGTTTCTAAGTAATTCGCGAGAGCCAAAGAGTTGAAGCAGATTTCCCTCAGATGGTATCTCTTCACGTTTTTCTTTGTCTTCGAGATACAGTTTGTCTCCTATCCACCTTAGCTGCTTCCTATACTTCCCGAACGAAAATTCCTTGACATCCTGGCCAACAAGGTGATACTGGTACTTATCTACATCGGCAAATGGTATATAAACATTATCATTTATGTTAATACCATTGCTGTCATAGATGGAGAAATCCTTGAATGGAGCACGGACGGACAAAGTAAAGGCGTTCTTACTGTCTTCCTTAGGTGTGAAAACAAAGTGAATATGATGAGGATCGTTTTGGCAATCTTCTTTGTTTATAATCCAAACTTCATTAGCACCTTTCCTTCCTTCAATGCATGACACCTGACCGTATGGCCATAACACGCGTATCTGGCAGGTATCTCTATCAGACACGATAGACTCGATAGAAAGCTTTTTACCGACATTAATAAGTTCTGTCGGCGTTACATACATATTATCAGGGTCTGTTGCTCTTACGAAAATTTTCCCGTAAGGAGCTTCACTCTTCCACTCATTATTCCATTTACTTCGAAACAGGGCATTACGCTGATGACGGACCACATTGTTCTCATTATCATTGTAGCAACGGGCGAATTTCGTCTCCGTCGCATTGTAGAGTGGTTCAACAACATGAGGTTCTTGCAATGGAGTTGAAATAATCTCCGTCCAATCCAATTCGGCATCTTCGCTAAACGTGATGTCACCATCCTTGCTTGAAACGGTAATACTTCCCTCAAAGTCAGTATCAAACAGCACAGCTGTGTATTTGTCTTCGCCCCATCTGAATGTCTCAACTTTGAAGCCTTTTGCATCTTTAATTTTCCAATCTTCATTGAGCAGCAGCAGTGACTTCTGCTTGCCAAGTTGATTACCGAGTTCATAGTGCCCGTCTTTGTTTTGATATAGCAAGTGAGGAACTGAAAGATCCAAGCTGTCGCTCATATACGGCGTTTCCCTGTTCTCAAGATATATGTCAATGAAGTCACCATTCTTGTAAGGATGAAAACTTCTGACATCATAGCGGCAAAAGCCGTTGTTGAAGTCGAAAGTGTCTTGGATTTTTCCGTTTACCCGTACATCCACAGAAAAGAATTCACCCGACAATTCATTTTGTTTTATGAAATCATCAGATGTTTTCTGTAATCCGCGTCCAAAATATTTGCACGAGATTTTCCTCTCAATCTCGTCAATACCAATAATCCATGTAATAGAGAAAGGACGTGCGACTCTCATCCTCCTGCGTTCATAGTCCGTGCGCTGGATTAAGAACTGATACCATGGGTCAAACTCGTTTTCACAATAAAAGGGCATCAGCCGGTATTGCTGCTTATCAGCTGCGTCAATCAGTTGCTCGCAAAACTGCTTCAGACCTTTGTTCGTTTGTGCGGTCTTGCCAATATCCAGCTGTGAGAAATCTATGTGACGAAATACCAATCCACGCAGGAAGTTTGCCCATTTGCCTTCCCTTCCTGATTGGGTGACGAGCTGCATGGGCAAGCCTCCCTGATACAGCATGGAGTCAAGCATGTTGGATTTCCAACCTTGATAGACTTCTATTTTCAGCTTTTTTGCTCCACGACATGCCATGCTATAGAACAGGTCCGCATAGCAGTCTCTGCTTGAGCGTAAGGCATCATACACCATTGCTATGCTATGAGCACCGTTTTTATATTCGCGTCGCCAGAATTCGGCAAAGAACAACGTACACTCCTCCTGCAAGTCGCCAAAGGGAAGTTGCCCATTAACCATTTGCGAAGAGTGTTTAAGCAAGTCACGCAGCTGCTGATACTCTCCCTCTGTGAGTTTTAATTTCCACAGAGGAAGAGGAACTTTATTAAGTCCACGCTTGTCAAGTAACTGTTCTATAAATTTCATTCTTCCACCTTAAAGTCAAGACCGAGTTGTGATGCTGATTCCTTTACGCTCTTCACTATAGGAGAGTTTTCATTCAGAGGGCTGTTGCCATTGTTCTTGGCACGGAAGCTAACATTAATCTCCAAGCCATTATTCTTTAACGTGTTGACAAAGCTTGTCCACAGTTGTGTGTAGTTCTCTATAGGCACACGACCACTGATGGTTATTGCCTTATAAGTCTTGACCATTGGCTTGGGCTCGGAAGCCCCCTCCCCATTGCCTCCGTTTCCTGCATTGTCATCTTGTGCTGGATATGGAGTGGATGGCGAAGCATCTTGGCTGCTTGCTGGTTGCGGCTCTGCCTCGTCCTTCTTGATGGCTGGATCTTCAGGCGCATAGAGCCATAGGTCGTTGAAGTCTTCGGTAAGGAATTGTATCTCACTGTCATTATAGACCTTGGTCACTTTCTCTCCTAATCTGAAGGCTACACGGAACACATCATTTCTGCTGTATTTAACAATGGTGTTCTCTATGGCATCGCGACCTGTTATCATTGGCTTGTCGTCGAAGCGCAACATTGCTTCGTACAATGCCTTTACCGATATAGGATGACCAACTGTAGGCAGCATGTTCATGCTGTCAAGGATGCCTCGGCCAACGGTACCAATAATCCATTCCTCGCCATCGCCGTCAAGCTCTTTTATTACAGTCTCGTTGATTTGTGAAAAAAGAGTTGATAAGTAATTCTTGAATTGATAAGATTCTATCTTGTCATCTTTAGCTCTATATTTTAAAGCAAAGCAATATGCCTTAACCAGTGCATTTTCTACGTTCGAATTCGCTTCTTGCATGCGTGCCTTTACCTCTCTGAGCTGGTCATCTTCTAATCTCCCGGCATACTCTCGCAGAATCTTCTGGCACGCGATGTAGTCTTGCAACTTTGAGTTTAGGGCTGACAGGCCGGATTCAGAGCATGTAAGATAGAAAATGGTGTTCCTGTAAACACGTGCACCCGATCCACGTGTCGTTGCAATACGTGAAACTTCATTCTTTAGTTGTACGGTTGGTGTTGCATCATCTGGCATCGCATATTTAGGCGAGAAGATGACGAGGGTCAGTTGCGTCTGCTCAGGCACATCACCGGTTGGATTTACCAACACTTTAAGTCTATTGACATTGTTGGTTACAAGGTTGCAGCGTCTGATGGTTTCCGATTCCATCTCCTCCCGCTTGACATCAGCACGAGCCTGCGAAATAAGAATGTTGATGTTTGCCTTCGATTCAAACCAGTAAGTGCCATTGCCTACCTTGCTGGAATAGAGATAGTGGGCTACTTGAGAAAGTTTGTTAAGCGCGCCATCAATGTCGTTGTGATTGAAGGCCGACGGTTTCAGCATGCAGAGCTTCAACTCTTTGATGTCAAGGCCGCGGTTCTGTTTAGTTCCAATAGAAGCCATCAATAATGTTGTGGCAATGCCTTCGGCAATGCGATATTTTCCAATAGCGCTATCTCGGTCTTGCTCATCAATGATACGTGCATTGCTTGATATGCCATATACATCGGCAAGCATCACACTTTCCCAGTTGCTACCCATCAGCTGGGTAATGTTTCCTGTTAGCGAGCCGTTGTTCTCAAGGTTGACATCTGATGTCTGTATCAGGGCCTGGGTACCCGGTAGCGAGCCACGGCGATTCCATAAATCCTGCACGATGCTTGCCAAGAGACGGAGTACACCACGAGTGCGTTGGAAACGGTGGTCGCTGCCCCAACGGTCGCGGAGCATCTTTATCAGTTCCGGGTGGAATGGATAACTCTTCTTTATCAAGTTGGTGTATTCCTGTCTGTCGCTGTATGCTGGCAAGTCTGTCCGACGGTTGTGAATCATGCGCTTGTAGCGTGCTGCGACGAGATCAAGAACTTCTGTGTCAATGATGTTCTCAAATAGACGGCGACGCACGACCTCATAGATTTCCTCGTCATCAACCGGCTTTACGCTTGCACTGATGCGGACGATACGGTTCTGCAAAGCGTCAAGGACTTCCTGACCAATCTCTGAGCTTGCCACCTCGGTTGCACTTGATGGCAGAGTAGCTATCAGCACACATTTCGGCACGCGAGAGACTATCTCCGTGAGTGTCTGCATGAAATTGTTGGTTTGTGCAAAGAGATTACTGGCTCCAACTTTACGGGCAGATGCACCAACACAATAGGCTGCAAGCTCATCAATGAGAATGAGTGATGTCCCAGCTTCTTCTATGATGGGCTTGAACACGCTTGCAGCTGGAGCTATGAGTGACTCATCGTTTTCCCTGATTTTTTCGTAGGCTTTTTTGCCGCCAAGCTGGTAGGCTATCTCTCCCCACAACGTATAGATATGCAGCCCATCCTCGGTCTCACGGCCTTGTACCACGTCGGTAGTGTCTTGCGTAAACACTGCAACCTTGGCATTGTTGAATTGTGGCTGTGCAGCATCTTTGAACAACTTGGCACATGACTGCGACTGCAATAGGCTCTTACCATGTTTTGCCACATGATAAAGCGTGATAAGGGTATGGGTCTTACCACCACCGAAACCTGTCTGCAAAGAGATGACGCGGTTCTCTGTCTCCTGTCCATTCAATGCTCTGACCACGCGGTTTACAATATCATGAAGTCCTGTGGTGACGTAAGTCTTCTCGAAAAACTGCACTGGATTACTGTAAACTTCAGGACCTATTCCTAATGCCACTTCGTTGAGGTTAGCGGCAAAGACAGACTCATCGAGTACTCCCTGGCTGATGTCATAGTACGGTCTTACATTGTTGAACCATGATGGCACAGGGCTGTCATCAGAGTCACCCCATCCACCTCCAAAAGGTGAAGTCTGGGAGGCTGAAGAAGTTTGGCTTTCATTCTCTTCATTAAAAGAATTGTTGTAACTTTCTTCTCCGTGGGATGATTGCTGATAGGCTTCCTTTTCCAGGCGATCAATCTCTTGGCGCAGGTTTGGCATGTTCAGCATTCCTGCTGCCGTCTTCAAGTTGCTGTAGGCACGTTCTACTTCGTCGTCAGTTAAAGTCGTGAAGTGTTGACACTTATTGCGGGTCACTTTCAACTCGCGAATGATACTCTCCAATGCATATGTTCTTCCTTTGTCGCCAAGAGCTTTGCCAAGTTCTTCACGGAAGCCTTGGATAAAGTCTACCATGTTGTGGTAGTCAATACGTAGCAATGGCGCAACACCTTGCTGTTGAGCCTGGTTCCATAATGACTGATGTTGCGATTTCAGTCGGCGGAAGAACTCTCCCTCCCAAGGTTCACCTTGGAAGTTGTCTTCTATTACTTTTTTTATATATGGGCGCATAGAATCAAGGAATGTGCCCAATGCCTTGAAGATATTCTCGTTCATATATATAGATAAGTTTGAAGTCTTTTGCTATTATATTATTTGCCAGAGAACAAATCTGGTTGTACAGGAGTTTTGTGCTCATGACAATGCTGACGCAAGTCTTCTGCGTTCTGCAATAGACCTTGTAATTGCTTTCCGTCCTCACTTGTAGGAGGCAGCAACTCTTTCATTGTGGCAAGCAGTCGCCACAATGAGGATGATGCCTCCGGACAAATATCTGCAATAAAGCGAAGAAGACGTGGACGATCTTGGCCTTTGTAGAGCAGAATGGCACGATGCGCTTGGGATATGGGAGAGTCCGTAGGACGAGTTCCCTCTACACTTGACAATCCTATGTGCTCCTGCGCTGTGGCAAGGTGTACCTTGTTGCCTTTGAGTATCAGCAATTGCTCATGTTCGATGTCGCTGATGTTGATATTTACGCCGACACGGGTGAACTTCGTAGCGTCGTCGAAATCAACCTCACCCATGCCGTTGAGTTGAAGCCAACCGATATAGAACTTGGTATAGTCGTCGCCCTGCACACCTTTCAGCAGAGCGTCGAAGGCTGTGTTCTTGGCAAGGTCTAGGAGTTCAGCGACACTAACCTCACTTCCGTCGGCTTTCTCCACGGTCTTGTATTGCCCGAACTCACTTGCTGCTTGACCAAAACATGCCGTCAACAGATCGGCTCCACGGAAGCCAAGGTCGTATAAATAGTTGACTTCTTCTGTAACCTTATTTTCGATGTCTTTTTTTACTTCCTTGTAGTCGCCATAACCACTCCTTCTTGTAGGTCTACATGCTACGGTTACAGAGGATTCAAGAAATGCCATATTGGTTTTTAAAGCACCTTGCATTTCTGTATCCATAGGCCAAGAACCAGTAATGTTCATTCTTGCTTGTAATATAGAATTGCATAGAGTAGTCCAAGCCTTAGTACTTTGGTGTGCAAACATTATACTTACAACATCTTCTGTTTGGTCTTCTATAGCATCGAATATTTGAGTAAGTTTATTCTCAAAATGAGAATTGGCTTTTTTCTCATCATTATCATAGTGATATTTTATTGCAGTACATTCTTCGGTCTTTGGAGTCTGTGGTGTTGCAAAATTGATAGGAAAGACATTTCCTAAAGTTTCTTTTAGGAAAGAATAGAAGAAATCAGAGCAATCGGCATACCCGATAGCATCATAATATGGTGGATCCGTTACGCAAGAATTGAGTTCTTTATGATTAAACTGGTTCTTTTCACCTGAAGATGCATTATAAAAGAATGCAGGATAGTCACAAAAACTTTCTGAGTACAAGTATCTTATGATCCAATCTAACTGGTTAGAGGCACTTCCTGACTTTCCACAGAATGGATTTGATTCAGGGAAATCAAATGTCATAGAAAGAGATTGCCTGCCAAGTATTCTTTCCAGTTTCTCTCTTCCTGTATGATAAACTCCAAAAGAAGTATTTGCAATTGCAATACGATCTATCCATACAGCGAGATATACAGTAATAGCTTTGAAATAGTCGTTATTTGTAAATGCTTTAATGGTTTTCTTATAATTAAGTAACTGTTCAAAATTAATTTTACAAATATGAATAATTCACGAATAAGTT
>ERZ1034917.1283-NODE-1283-length-16285-cov-6.580838_pt1 | contig 16285 bp, 28 predicted proteins | sample MGYA00520605_ERZ1034917 | MGnify/ENA primary metagenome ERZ1034917 (study PRJEB33766, sample SAMN09781784) | gut metagenome | biome: gut microbiome | host: Homo sapiens | place: Madagascar | study: EMG produced TPA metagenomics assembly of the PRJNA485056 data... | reverse complement strand
TTGCGCTCCTTGCGGGTGTCCACGATGAACAGGGCGCCGGGCAGCTTCTTCATTTCCTTCACGCCGCCCAGATACTTCTCCAGCTTCTCGATCTCGCCCAGGTGCTTGATAACTTCCTTCTTGGGCAGCATGTCGAAGGTGCCGTCGGCCTGCATGGTCTTGAGCTGGTTCAAGCGATCCACGCGGGTGCGCATGGTCTTGAAGTTGGTCATCATGCCGCCCAGCCAGCGGGCGTTGACATAGAACATGTTGCAGCGCAGAGCCTCATCCTTGATGGCCTCCTGTGCCTGCTTCTTGGTGCCCACGAACAGCAGGCTCTGGCCGGACTCGCTGAGCTCACGCACGAAGTTGTAAGCCTCTTCCAGCTTCTTCACGGTCTTCTGCAGGTCGATGATGTAGATCCCGTTGCGCTCGGTGTAGATGTAGGGAGCCATCTTGGGGTTCCAGCGGCGGGTCTGGTGACCGAAGTGCACGCCGGCCTCCAGCAGAGCCTTCATGGAAACAACGTTCTGATTTGCCATTTTGTTCAGTTCTCCTTTGAATTTTAGTTTTTACCTCCAGCCTTTTCCTCCCCTCGGCCAACCGAAAAGGCACCGACCGAAAGTCCAAGGCTGTGCGGAATGCTGAAATATAATACCATATTGAATTGTAAAATGCAAGTGGTTTTTATATATTTTCTGCCATTTTTTCCGTCTTATCCCCAGCGTCTTCGTTTGCGGTCAGGCGGGCCGTCCGGACGCCGGAAGGGCTTGTCGATGAGGATGATGTCGTCCCCGAATTTCTGTATGCATTCCCACGGTATGTAATAGTCCTCTCCCCTGCCGAACAGTCCGAAAAAGCGGCAGGGGCCGAACACGATCAGCGCCCGCACCTCGCCCTCCGGCAGCTTCACCTCCACATCGCCCACGCAGCCCAGTCGGCACCCATCGCAGAGGTTGATGACCTCCTTGCGCCGCAATTGTGTAAAACGATTCAGCATAGCATCCACCCCTTTAGGCATCCTATGTCGGCCGCCGTCCACATTTGCCAGTCCCCCGCAAAAAACAAAACCTCCGTCTGAAACGGAGGTTTTGAATCACTTTTTTCCGCATCCGCTGCAGCCTTGGCAGTCGCCGCAGCAGCCGCCTTTTTTCCCTTTCAGCAGATGTACCAGTGCCGCACCGGCGCACAGGAGGATCGCTCCCAGCAGGATCCAATCCGTCACGCCCATAGCAGACCCCCGATTCGGTACACCAGCATGGCGGCCAGCCACGCAACGCCGCACTGCAGGACGACCACGCCCAGCATCTTCCACACAGAGCCAAGCTCCCGCCGAATGGTGGCCACCGCCGCGATGCACGGCGTATACAAAAGCGTGAACACAAGGAACGACAGCGCCGACAGCGGCGTGAACAGCGTCCCCAGTACGGAGCCAAGCGCCGCCGTATTTGTCCCCAGCAGCACCGCCAGAGTGGACACCACCGCTTCCTTGGCGGTGAAGCCGGAGATCAGCGCCGTGGCCACACGCCAGTCGTTAAAGCCCAGGGGGCTGAAAATGCCGGCAATGAACTGCCCCACCATGGCCAGAAGGCTATCGGCGCTGTCCGTTACCACGTTGAGCTTTGCGTCAAAGGTCTGCAAGAACCAGATGATGATTGTGGCCAAAAAGATCACCGTGAAGGCACGCTCCAAAAAATCCCGTGCCTTCTCCCACAGCAGCAGCCCCACACTCTTGGCCGAGGGCATCCGGTAGTTGGGCAGCTCCATCACAAAGGGCACAGGCTGCCCCCGAAAGGCGGTGCCTTTCAGCACCAGAGCCAGCAAAATACCCAGCAGAATGCCCGTCACATACAGGCCGATCATCACCAGTGCCGCATGCTTCGGGAAAAACGCCGCCGAAAACACAGCATAGATTGGGATCTTGGCCGAACAGCTCATATACGGCGTCAGCAGAATGGTCATTTTCCGGTCACGATCCGAAGACACGGTGCGGGTGGCCATAATGGCCGGCACCGTGCAGCCGAAGCCGATGAGCATGGGCACGAAGCTGCGGCCGGAGAGGCCGATCTTGCGCAGGAGCCTGTCCATGACGAAGGCCACCCGCGCCATGTAGCCGGTGTCCTCCAGAATGGACAGGAAGAAAAACAGCGTCACGATAATGGGCAAAAAGGACAGCACGCTCCCCACGCCCGCAAAAATACCGTCCACGATGAGGCTATGTACCACGGGATTGATGCCGTAGGCCGTGAGGCCCCTATCCACCAGCATGGTCAGCTTGTCGATGCCGAGACTCAAAAAATCCGACAGATTCTGCCCGATGAGGTCGAACGTCAGATAAAAAATCAGGAACATCACGCCGAAAAACACCGGCAGCGCGGTATATTTCCCCGTGAGAATTTTATCCATCTGCACGGAGCGGCGATGCTCCTTGCTCTCGTGACACTTCACCACGCAGATGTCCACCACGTTCTCAATGAAGCTATAGCGCATGTCCGCCAGAGCGGCATTGCGGTCGAGTCCGCTTTCCTTCTCCATCTGCACGATGCAGTGCTCCAGCAGCTCCTTTTCGTTTTGATCCAGCTGCAGCTGCCGCAGCATGCCCTCGTCGCCCTCGATGAGCTTGGTGGTGGCAAAACGAGCCGGAACGCCCGCTTTGTCGGCGTGATCCTGGATCATATGCACCACGGCATGGATGCAGCGGTGCACCGGCGAATCACCGGCGCAGAAGTCATATACCTTGGGCAGGGTCTTGCTGCGGGCGGTATGCACTGCCTGATCCAGCAGTTCCGATACGCCCTCGCCCTTCACGGCGCTGATGGGCACCACGGGAATGCCCAGACAGCTGCTCAGCTCCTGCACGTCGATGGTGCCGCCGTTGGCACGCACCTCGTCCATCATATTCAGCGCCAGCACCATAGGCACCCGCAGCTCCAGAAGCTGCAGCGTCAGGTAGAGATTTCGCTCGATGTTGGTAGCGTCCACAATATTGATGATGCCGTCGGGCTTTTCCTTGAGGATGAAGTCACGGGTGACGATCTCCTCCTGCGTATAGGGACGCAGGGAGTATATGCCCGGCAGATCCACCACGGAGCCGCTTTTGCCGTCCTTTATCTCCCCCACCTTCTGATCCACCGTCACGCCGGGGAAGTTGCCCACATGCTGGTTTGACCCGGTGAGGGCATTAAAAAGCGTGGTTTTACCGCAATTTTGATTGCCTGCCAGCGCAAAAATCATTCTGCGACCTCCTCCACCTCGATCTTTTTCCCGTCCTCCACCCGCAGCGTCAGCTCATAGCCCCGCACGCGGATCTCCATGGGGTCGCCCATAGGCGCCACTTTTTGCAGCGTGACCTTTGTGCCCGGGATCAGCCCCATATCCAGCAGCCGGCACCGCAGCGCCCCTTCACCGCCCACCTGGCGGATCACAGCGCTGCTGCCGATCTTCATTTCATTTAAGGTCATTACCTACTCTCCCTGTTATAATTTTATAAATTGTACTATTATTTTTACCATCCGTCAATGGCAGCAGGAAAAAAAGACCCGTACCGAAGTACAGGTCTTTTTGTTTACTTTTTCTTGCCGCCGTGGGTGGCTTTCATGCGCTTTTCGTGGTTGAGAATGGTCTTGCGGATGCGTAGGTTCTCCGGCGTGACCTCCAGCAGCTCGTCGTCCGCCAAAAACTCCAGGCACTGCTCCAAGCTCATCTTCCGAGGCGGCACCAGCCGCAGCGCATCGTCGGAGCCGGAGGCACGGGTGTTGGTCTGCTGCTTTTTCTTGCAGACATTTACCGTAATGTCTTCCTGCTTGGGGGAAACACCCACCACCATGCCTTCGTACACCTTCACGCCGGCGCCGATAAAGAGGGTGCCGCGCTCCTGGGCATTGAACAGGCCGTAGGTAATGGATTCGCCGGTTTCAAAGGACACCAGCGATCCTGTGTTGCGGCGGTTCATATCGCCCTTATAGGGCGCATAGCTGTCAAAGACGCTGGCCATGATGCCCTCGCCCCGGGTATCGGTAAGGAACTCGTTGCGGTAGCCGAACAGGCCCCGGGCCGGAACCAGGAACTCCACCTTCATGCGGCTGCCCACAGGGGTCATCTCCACCAGGTCGCCCTTCCGGGCGCCGATCTTCTCGATGACAGCGCCCACGGACTCGCCGGGCACATCCACCACCAACCGCTCGATAGGCTCGCACTTCTTGCCGTCAATGGTCTGGTACAGCACGCGAGGGGGCGAAACCTGGAATTCATAGCCCTCTCGGCGCATGGTCTCAATGAGGATGGACAGGCTCATCTCGCCGCGCCCCGCCACGTTAAAGGCATCCATGGCGCCGGGGATCTCGGAAACCCGCAGAGACACATCCTTCAGCGTTTCTCGGAACAGGCGCTCCCGCAGCTGGCGGGAGGTAACGAACTTACCCTCGCGGCCGGCAAAAGGCGAATCGTTGATGGAGAACGTCATCTCCATAGTCGGGGCGGAGATCTTCACAAAGGGCAGCGGCTCCACGGCGGCGGGGTCGCAGATGGTGTCGCCGATGGTGATATCGCCGATGCCGCTGAGGGCGATGATATTGCCGGCGGTGGACTCGGTGACGGGCTTCTTCCCCAGCCCCTCAAACTCATACAGGCTCACGGCCTTGGCCTTCTTGGCCGGGGCGTCGGGATCGTGGTAGTTGCACACGGCGATCTCCTGATTCTGCTTCAGCGTGCCCCGCTCGATGCGGCCGATGGCGATGCGCCCCACAAACTCGTTGTAGTCAATAGCGGACACCAGCATCTGGAACGGCTCGTCCACGTTGGCCTCCGGAGCGGGAATATACTCCAGAATGGTGTCAAACAGCGGCTTGAGGTCTGTGCCGGGCACGTCGGGAGAATAGGAGGCGATGCCCTGACGGGCGGAGCAGAACAGCATGGGAGAGTCCAGCTGCTCCTCGGTGGCGTCCAGATCCAGCAGCAGCTCCAGCACCTCGTCTATCACCTCATGGATGCGCTGGTCGGGGCGGTCGATCTTGTTCACCACCACGATGACCCTGTGACCCAGCTCCAAGGCGCGGCTCAGCACGAAGCGGGTCTGGGGCATGGGACCCTCGGCGGCGTCCACCAGCAGGATGACGCCGTTGACCATCTTCAGGATGCGCTCCACCTCGCCGCCGAAGTCGGCGTGACCCGGGGTGTCCACGATGTTTATTTTGGTGTCGCCGTAGCGGATGGCCGTGTTCTTGGCCAGAATGGTGATGCCCCGCTCACGCTCCAGATCGTTGGAGTCCATGACGCGATCCACGGTCTCCTGATTTTCCCGATACACACCGCCTTGCTTGAGCATTTCGTCCACCAGCGTGGTCTTGCCGTGGTCGACGTGGGCAATGATGGCAACATTTCTCAACTTATTGTTCTGCAATGGTAAAAGCCCCTTTCTCATGGCTGATTCTATATCTTGGCGCATTTTCTGCACTAACCTTTGTATTATAGGCTCTCAAAAAGCAGAATGCAAGGGTTTTTCCGTATTTTTCACCGGATGTTGATTTACAATCTCATTGCAAAGGTTTTCCGAAACCTAAAATTAACGAAATGAGGTATTTCAACATGAAAATCAAAGTCTGTGGTAAAGCCCATCTGGAGGGCGTGGCGAAGAAGACCGGCCGCCCGTACAACTTCAATCAGATCCACTACCTCGGCAAAGCCCGCGGCGTTATCGGCGAAGCCGCCCTCACGCTGGCGCTTGACCCCGAAATCTACCCTATCGACCTCATTGAAGTCGGTAAGGAGTACAACGTGGACTTCGACAACCGCGGCTACGTCTTCGACTTCTCCCCCGCCAAGTGATGGACAAGCCAGCCTTTCCTTTCCCATTTCCCCTCATACCTCCATAGCCACGGGGCGGCGTAGCCGCCCTGTGGGGCAGGGGGTCAGTATTACCCCCCTGCAACTTTTGAGAATTTGAGATTCTTTGACAATAATTGTCAAACTGGAGGTATTTTATGCCACGCTCACGGAAATGGCTTATTACCATCAACAATCCCATTGAGCATGATTTTGACCATGCCCGAATCAAAGCCTCTGTGCTTGACTTGCCCTCTGTTGTCTACTGGTGTATGTGCGATGAACAAGGGGACGAATGCGAAACGCTTCATACTCATGTATACCTTGTCACCGAAAACCAACTCACCCATACACAAATTGACGCTCGTTTCCCCTCGTTCCACCGTGACATTGCCCGTGGCAAGTCCTCGGAAAACCGCGCCTACGTCCTCAAAGACGGCGAGAAGTTCAACAAGCAGCCGGACGGCTCCTACTCCTACAAGGACACCGGCGGCCACCTCCACGAAGGTATCAACTTTTCCGACACCTTTGAAGAGGGCGGCGAGATGCCTGTGGAGCAGCAAGGCAAGTCCCGTGACGCTGATAAAATCGTTGAGCTGATAAAGGCCGGTGCAAGTAATGAGGACATTGTGGACGCTGTGGCCAGCGCCTACCGTGACCTTGAAAAAGTGGAGCGTGTCCGCTCTATGTACCGTGACGCACAGTTCAAGGATTCGTGGCGTGACCTCGAAGTCACCTACATATTCGGCAAGACCGGCAGCGGCAAGACCCGTTCCGTCATGGATAAGTATGGCTATGCTAATTGCTACCGTGTCACCGACTACAAGCATCCCTTTGATACCTATGACGGCCAAGATGTTATCATCTTTGAAGAGTTCCGCTCCGGCCTAAAGCACGGCGATATGCTGAACTATCTGGACGGCTATCCGCTGCTGCTCCCGTGCCGCTACTTCAACCGGCAAGCCTGTTTCACTAAGGTGTTCATCATCACCAACATTCCCCCCGAGGAACAGTATATGAACATTGACCGTGGAACACGGCAAGCCTTTTTCCGCAGAATCCATATCGTCCGTGAATATGAAGAATCCGGACGTGTGACCGATTACGCTGGCGTTCACGCCTATATCCACCGGCACGACTGGGCGGAGCAAGCCGCCCGTGAGCCGGTACAAATGACATTTTGATGGAGGACTAACGTATGACTGACAATGAGTATGGCATCTATATCCTGCTGTGCATGACCGGACGTGTGGAGGAAGCGCTGGTGTATCGTGCGCTGTGCGAAGCAAGAGAGCAGAAGAACGACTGACTGTTTTCCTTTGATTTAACCGCCCGCCCCATAGTAGGGCGGTTAAATCAAACAATCCCCTTGAATCTACACTTTCAAAATGAGGTTGGCTATGTCTTTCAATTTCTTCGACAAATTCAAATACTTCGTCATTGCCGGCTTCGCCTATGCCCTCGGTCGCTTCCTCTTTCAAGCGATAAAAGATTTCTTCTAATCCTGCGGGGTGGTGTAATGGTAACATACCGGTTTAGTGTTCCGGCGCTGCAAGTTCGATTCTTGCCCCTGCACCCAAACAATAATGAGGTGGTTTCGTGTTCTTCAAACTCCTGCTTTACTTCCTGTATTTCCTGCTTATTGCCGCCGCTGTTTTCGCTCTGATCGCTGCGGCTGCGTTCTTCATCTCCTGTGCCATTGAGCATGACAAGCCCTCGTATGCCCTAAAACTTCTATTCGGAAAGGCTGACTGACTATGATTAAGTTCCTCATCTACGCCGCCATTGTGCTGGTGTTCCTGTTCATTCTCACCCTCATCGGCTCCGCCATGCTGTGGGTGACCCTCAAGCTGCTGCGCTCCCTGTTCCCGCAGAAGTTCCAGCCCCACGGAAAACGGAAGGAGGATAAAGTATGAATATCGTTTCTGTTTCGCTCATTATATTCTTTTCCCTGTGCTTTGCTGCCCTTATCTTTATGTTCGGTTTTTGGTTCGGAAAGGTTGTTGCACTGGAGAAAAAGGAAAAGAAAAGATGCGGCTATTCCTGCTCCAACTGCGAATACTGGCCTTGCCACTATCTCCTTTGCGAAATTGAGCAGCAGAAAAAGAACCTCCTCGACCCCAAGACCGAGGAGTAAGGCTTACCGGCGCTTTCGTATTGTCCGTATGGCAAGCGCCGCTATCGCTATCAATGCCGCTGCTATTGCTTTAGCATGGCCGATTGCTTCAAGAAGTTCGCTAATTGCACCTGTTGTCATTTTCAAGTATCGGGGAAACCATTCTCCGAAAATGCCTTGAACGATTACGGTTAGTTTTTCTAATAGATTCGTCATTGAGGTGTCTCCTTATGTCTTTGCATCAATCTATCCTTGATATGGCCGCTAAACTCGGCTGCGAAGTCGATGATGTTCTTTACATTATCGCAAACGTTCAACTCCTGTTTGGTGTATTTCTGACCTGTGCGGTTTACCTGCTTATAAAGGCCGTCCGCACTTTGAAACTACACTTTCAAAAACCCTCTAAATAAGGCACATCCCCGACCTTTCGGCCGGGGAGTGACTATTATTTGATTTTATCTAACTCTTTGCAAAACCGCTCGGCGGCTGCTCGGATTTTGCCTAACTGCTTTGCTTCTTCCTTGCTGATTTTGCCGTCGTCTTTCATGGCAGCCATTTCACAGGACTGGATAAATACTTTTGTCATGGACTGAATGTTGAATATTTGTGCTTCAATATACGGATTCATGCCCCACCTCATTTTCTATTCTAAAGGACGGTGTTTTCTATGCTTCGCAAATTTATTATAACAGTTATTTGTTGTATGTCAATTCTTCTTTTATGCGTAGTGACATCTTATGCACAGTCTTTTCACACAACAGATTCAACACGTTCTTTTGATTCCGATAATTTGAACTTTAGCAAAACACCCACTCTTCTTTCGTTTGATGAACTTTCTTCCTTGTGCGTTCAAGTTAATGCAGATCTATCAAACGATAAATTTAGTAGTCATTTGCGTGGCTATAGTTGTTCTGTTGGCATGTTTTCCCTTGGTAGTGTTTCCTATTATGGCATTCGCTTGGTTTACAATGGGCAAGCATTATGGTATCGCAATGTTAATGGTGGCTTGTTTTATGCCCTTGATAACACTGATTCTCTCCTCTCCTCTATCAGCCGTGTGACCTCCTCCATCTCCTCCACCCTTACCTCCCTTTATAACAGTCTGCAATCGTGGTTCGGCGGCCAACTGACCGGTATTTACTATTGGACAAATTCTATTAATTTGTCCGCTTCACGCATTGATTCCGCTCTGACTTCTTTCCTCGGCAACAACACCGTTTCCGACATCATTTCTGCCATTCCCGCCGCCTCTGACCTCTCCAATATTGAATCTACACTTTCAAGCATCAATGACAAGCTGGACAACCTCTCCAGTTCCTCTGGCTCGGCCTATGATGATTCCGCGCTGCTGGCTGCCCTCCAGCCCATCATATCTTTCTATCAAGACGGCGTTGAGACCGTTGTCCTTGATTCTTCTTCGGGCACTCTATCTGGTAATATTCAGTTTGAGCGAGGTACATTTTCCCTGCTATCTCTTAACGCCTCGGCTGACGCTGATATTTTCTTTCTTGCCGAAAATGTCTATTATTCGCCCAGCAGTCTTAGCTTCGCTTCTCCTGTGCGTTCTTCTTCCTCGCCCACTCTTTCGGCGTTGGGGCCTACTCTGACAGCCGATGCCGACCATATTACCGTCACAGTCAAAAAAACATTGGATTTACCCATTTCTGTCGGCACATATGATATTCAGTTCTTCGACACTTCCGGCGATGCTATCGCTCTCAAAACCGGCGATTGCTTCTTGCCCGGCAGCGATGTCGGCGTTTGGCAGATTCGCCGTGCCGAGGGTGGCTATATCACTATTGGCAGCACCACCGGCCTGCCGGAAGGGTTTGAATTTTCTGACCTGTTCCATTCCTGCGTCCGGTTCAAGGTTTCGGACATTAATTCTGCCCCCGCTCAGTTTTCCTATTGGCTGGACTACTTCTATAACACCGACACTTATTATTCCCGCTTCCGGATCGTATCTCCGGACGATGCAACTATTACTTTTCGTTACTCCACCTTACACCCTGTTCTCGCGTGGCTTGCCCAGCGGCAAAACAGCTTTCAGACATGGCTCGGTAATAGGTTAAATGACCTCCCCGGCTCCTCCCCCTCCGACCTCTCCAATATTGAAAGTGCACTTTCAACCATCATCGACAAGATGGACAACCTCCCCGCCAGCGTGGAGAATACCGTGGTCAATATTACGGAGGATAACGATGCTTTTAACATTTTCTATGTAACGGATGAAGACGGTAACGAAAAGTCCGTTACCTCCGTTGCCGGAGATTCCCTGTCTGCATCCGGTAAGCTGCTTCAGTTCCTCTACAAGCTTATTATCGGCAGCGCTATTTCCGATGTAGACAACTCCATCGGCGGCCTGAATGATTTCTTCTTTGACAATGCCCCCAGCGGCCTTGGTGAGGGGGTGACAGTATGGGATTGATCGCTAACCTTGCCCTCGTTTTTACCGACCTCGGCAACGCTTTCAAGTTCTTCCGTGATTTCTTCGGCACTCTGCCCTTTGCTATTAAGCTGCTGATATACTTTGTGTTCGGCTCCATTCTCCTCTTTGGCATTTTCAAACTCGTGGTAAAGGTGGGTAGCTAATATGATAGGTTTCATTCGTACTGCGTTCCAGTGGCTTCCCACGCCGCTGTATCTGGTGGTTTCAGCGGTGATAACATTCTTTGCTATATTCGTTGCTGTGGCGCTTATTAAAGCCCTGTGGCAGCTTATCCAGTTCGTTGTAAATGTTCTCGGCGGTGTTCTTGGAAAGGTGGTGTCCCTCTTTGTCTGACCTCCTGCATGCAATCAAGACTTTTCTTGGCTATGCTTGGAAGTTCTTCACGAAAACGGATGTTCCCGGTCTTGATTTTTCCTTTGCCGCTCTCTTTATCGGTGCGGCTCTGATTCCCATTTCCCTCTCGTTCCTCTCTCTTATCTTTGGTTTCCCTGTGGGTACTTCGGATAATGCGGAGGAACTGGCATCCCGTGGCAGTCGGCGGCTTCGGCTCCCGCCCGCCCGCAAAAACGATGTGAGGTGATTCTATGCGTGACCTTATAATTTCCATCTTCGGCACCTACACCCCCGTGACCGATGCAGCCGGTACGCCTCTGCAAGGCATGGCTGGTGTAGATTGGCCGTATCTCGCCGGTGTTGCTCTATTCGCCCTCGTGCTGTATAGCTTCTTCCGGCTTATCGGGGTGGTGTTCAAGAAATGAATGACATGATAGCGTTCTGCACGGCGATTCTCAACGCCATTTGTGACTTTCTCATTACCCCGCCTGTTTTCTATCTCTTTAGTTTGGTCTGCTTCGCTGCCGTTATCGGCATTGTGCGAAGCTTACTCAAAAATCATTAACGAAAGGAGCGATTTGCACTACTACTCCCGCTGCTGTGACTGTGTCCACTCTGCTGACCTCCATCGGCTCTGTGTTCACCACCGTTATTGGCTGGGTAGGTAAGGTGGCCGCTGAAATTGCCGACCAGCCTATCCTGCTGCTGGCCTGTGTAGGTATTCCCCTGTGCGGCCTCGGTGTGGGCATGTTCAAGCGCCTGCTGTCTGCTCGCGCCTAAACCTGTCGCCCCCTAAATTCTGCTGAAAGGAGAAAATACTATGGAAGCTCTGCTTACCGCTGTCGGTTCCGTGTTTACCTCTGCCATTAGCTGGGTAGGTACTACCGCCTCCACCATTGCAGCCCAGCCTATCCTGCTGCTGTGTTGTGTCGGTATCCCCCTGTGCGGCCTCGGTGTGGGCATGTTCAAGCGTCTGTTGTCTGCTCGTGCTTAACAAAAAAAGAGGGTGTGCGTGCGCTCGCCGCACACCCTCTTTATCTTTGAATCTACACTTTCAAAAGAGGTAATTCCATGAAAGCAAAACCTGTTGCCCTCTCCCTGTACTTCGGTATTCCTGGTGCCGGTAAATCCACCTTCGCCGCCTACCTCGCAAAAAAGGATATGAAAAAAGGCCGCAAGGTGTGGTCTAACTTCGGTATTACCGGTGCTTACAAATGCGAAAAATCCGACTTCGGCAAATACATGATGTGTGACGGTCGTCTTATCATTGATGAAGCCGGTCTTGAATATGACAACCGTAAAATGCAAATGACCAACGATGAAATTTACTTCTTCAAATATCATCGCCATTATCAACTTGACGTTGACTTTTTCTCCCAAGGTTTGGACGTTGATATAAAGATTCGCAAACTCGCCCGTCATATCTACCTCATAAAGCCCTCTCTGCTTCCGTTCTTCATCAAGAGAAAAGAAATTGGTCGTAGAGTAGGTATTAATGATATGACCAAAGAAATATGTGACGAATATTTCTTCGTTCCGTTCCTTACTGGAGGTACGAAGCTGATATTCTGCCCGCCCCTCTGGAAGCTCTTTAACACCCTCGCCCGCAAGCCCCTGCCGGAAAAGCGCTGGGAAACGTGGTGACGCCCCTGCCCTATGGCTGGGGCTTTTTTCTGCCCTTTACGAAGCGGGGAGTATACGAATATACCCCCCGCCGTTATCTCCTCTGTTTTTTTCCTCGGTAAAAAATCACCCTCTGACTATGTATCCGTTCCGCTCCAACCATGCCATGGCTTGATGCTCCCTTGCGAAGGTTCGGCTCTTGCGCTTCTGCCTGTCCCGTCCGGTGATGATTTGCCCGCTGGCGGCCTGTATGAGCCAGCGTTCTTCCCCGTGCTTGATGACCTCATTCACATAGACCGCTTGCCCGTGCTGGTTGACTAATTTCATTTTTCGGCCTCCTTCCGCAGGTACTGCCGGAAGCAGTATTGCGTGCTTGTATAGCACGGCAGCAGCACATATAGCTGCCCTTTTCGGTTGCCGCCTGCCGTTTTTACGGGCTGCTGCATGGTGTCTATCTTCCGGCTAATGTAGCCCCTTTGGTATGTGCTGTCGGAGGGGACATACCCCTTTTCCTTTGCTTCTGCGTATGTCATGTTTTTGTCCTTTCTCCCCGTCCAGCCGATAGGACAGCTTTTGAATCTACACTCGGTATCTGATTCCGATAGTTTTTGAATCTACACTTTCATTTCTGTTCTTTGTCCTTGCACCAAATTTTTACGGTGAAGCTCTCTACGTTCGGGTGCGTAAAGCGGTACGCCTCTACCCATTTAGGTATGTCTTTTAGCGGCATTGACTGGTAGTGCTGTGTCTTGTTGTCTATCCCCGCAAAATAGCAGCGGATACTCATTTGATATTCTTTCGTCTGTTTCATCCCACCACCTCCATCTTTTCCATACAGTCCCCACAAATGAGGTTCACGGCTTTGGTGGCTCGGACGCTGTTCTTGCAGCATGGGCATTGATATTTTCGCGTGCTGCTTGGCCTCTTGCCGCCCTCCTGCTGCGTAGCCGCCCCGCTGCTCTGCGTCCCTCCGGCTGGTATGCTGATTCTCTGATACCCGCCACGGCTGATTTTGATTTCTGACCAGCCCTTTTCCAGCGCATATTCTGTCAGCCGGTCATTGTCATGCCCTTGTGTATTCCATCCGTATTGCCCCGCACGGTAGCACACAAGCCCCTTTTCCTCCGCCAGTGCCTTAAACTTGCCGTTGTGGTACTTCCCGCCACGGCTGACCTCCTGTATACCTTTCTCGCGGCAATAGAGGTGTATCATCTCATGTATAAGCGTGTCCAACACCTCTTCAATCTCCATGGACAGCATTTCGGCTGCTATGTTCATTTCGTATTGCTGGCTCTCCTTGTTCCTCCACACCTTGGACGTGGTGCAATGGCCGTAAGTTCCTGGCTTGCTCTGTACGGTAATAATTGGCACTGGCAGCGCCCCGCCGAACAGGTCTGTGTTTAGGGTGTTGTAAATCTTTTCCAGTTGGCCGACTGCTCTACTCATTTTCGTGGTTTCTTTCATGGTCTGTTCTCCTTTCATCTTTGCCCCGCAGCGCGGGAAACTTTGTCTTTAGATTTGAACCCCGAGCCCCTATGTCGGATTTGACTTTTTACCTCCTTTGCTATAATTTTTAGGGTGATGGGCGTAAACCGAAGGGAAAATCTTCCCCCGCGATTTTGCCTTTGAGTTTTCGCCCGTCGCCCGTTAAAAAAATTTTTGCAAAGGAGACAGTAAAAAGTCATATTCCGACATTGGACGTTAGTCCAATACCTCGGGTGGAATCGTATATTAAGTTTTTGCCGTCCCCCGCAAGGCAAAAAGTTAATATGCGAAAGTCCACCCACCCCAACGCCGCAGCGTTGTGCCTGTTCTCGTCCCGCCGCAGCGTTACCCCTCGTCCTCCGTCCTTCGTCCCCGCCGCAGCGGACAGCAGGCACTTGCGCAATGCGGAAAAGTATGATAATATGAGAAAAACAAACGCCAAGGCGAAAATGCCTCGGCGTTTGCTGCATTTTATGGACTTTTGAATCTACACTTTCAAAGGAGTGCCAGCCATGAAGAAGTACCGCCGTATTGACTGGAATGACCGCCTGCTCATTGAGAAGCTCTATAACCACGGCCAAAGCTGCTCCGGCATAGCGCATATTCTCGGCTTCGCCCCCTCCTCCATCTATCGTGAGGTAAAACATGGCCTTTACCCACACCTTGGCGCAGAAACCACAAGGCGGCCATTTCACTACTCCGCACAAATCGCACAGGACTACGCCGACTTTCACGCCACTTCAAAGGGCAAACAAATAAAGCTGGGCAGCAACTACGGCTTCGCCGCGGATGTTGCCCAGCAAATCAAGCGTGGTATTTCTATTGATATTATCGTGAATCAGAAGAAGCAGGCAAAGCAATGGACAGTCAGCACCACCACTCTATATCGCTACATAGATAGGGGCTATATCCCCGATATAACTAATCGGCATTTGCCCGAAAAGCCCCACCGCAAAAAGCGCAAGTTCGACAAGGTAAAGGCCAGCAGAGCGCCTAAAGGTCTGCCCATAGACCGCCGCCCAGCCGAGATAAACCGCCGCTTGTCCTTTGGCCATTGGGAAATGGACAGTGTCATAGGCACCGCAGAAGGCAAGCGGCAATCCCTCCTTGTCCTCACCGAGCGTCAAACCCGTTTTGAAATTATCATGAGAGCCAGCAGCAAGACCGCAGCAGCCACTACCAAAGCCCTTGATAGAATCATTCCTCAATTTCCGCAAGGCACATTCAAAACCATTACCGTGGACAATGGCAGCGAGTTCCAAGACTGCCACGGCATGGAGCATGATAAGCAAGGTAACAAGCGCCTGATTGTTTACTATTGCCACCCCTTTTCCTCTTGTGAACGTGGCAGCAATGAGCGCAATAACCGTATCATTCGCCGCTACTTCCCCAAAGGCAAGAGCATGGCAAAGGTCACTCAAAAGGATTGCGACAAAGCCGCCGCCCTCATAAATGCCATGCCCCGCAAAATCCTCAACTACCAAACCGCTGCCGATCTATTTAACCGACAAATCGTCAACCTTACCGAAAATCAGAACTGATTTTTTTCAACTTTTTTTCGCAATGGACTTGACAATCTTCAGTATTTTTCACCGGATGCATTGACATTTTTTCCATTCAAGTGTAAAATAGCAGAGCAAATCACCTGTCTCAGTAGCTCAGCTGGATAGAGCGTGCGCCTCCTAAGCGTAAGGTCGGGGGTTCGAATCCCTTCTGGGACGCCAAAAAGGAAACGACGATTTTCACCGGAAGATCGCCGTTTCCTTTTTGTTTCTTGTACCTCTCCGTCAGGACACTTAGCCTTCCCATGGCTCGCTCTGCTTTTTTCGGGCACTTTCGGGCAAATTTCACGCAGCACTTGCATTCTCATCATAAATATAATAAAATAAATGTGTATTTTGCACATTTGATCCATGCAAAAAAAGAGGGAGAAAGGAAGTATCGCCATGGACTGCCTGTGCGAGGAGGACAAAAACCTCCAAACCGTGGAGCTGCTGATCCGCTTTATCAACACCCGCCGCGCCGATTCTATCAAGGAAGCCCTGCAGGAGTACGACAAGCTCATGGCCAACCGCCAGCTGCTGGAGATCGAAAAGCAGAAGCTGCAGGCCGAGCTGCAGCGAACTGCCTCGGAGCACGCCGACCGCATGCAGCAGTTGGAGGCGCAAAAGCGCCACCAGTCCGAGCTGGAATATCTGGCGCGGGACAGCGCCCGAAGCCGTGCCCAGATCGTCGATCAGCTCAACAGCATCGGCAATATCATTTACTACGACCTCCGCTTCTGACCGGATATTTCTCCCTGCTTTTTAAGGCTCTGCCGCAGCTGCGGCAGAGCCTTTTGTCTGTCGAAAAACTTATTTCCAGCCAGTCCACAGGATGGTATTGCAATCTGTTCCGTAGATCTTCGATGCAGTCTTCATCCCTGCATGGATCAAATAATATCTTGGTGTGCATACATAAGCAGGGCGCCGGCCATATGG
>ERZ1034917.1279-NODE-1279-length-16318-cov-168.208695_pt1 | contig 16318 bp, 31 predicted proteins | sample MGYA00520605_ERZ1034917 | MGnify/ENA primary metagenome ERZ1034917 (study PRJEB33766, sample SAMN09781784) | gut metagenome | biome: gut microbiome | host: Homo sapiens | place: Madagascar | study: EMG produced TPA metagenomics assembly of the PRJNA485056 data... | reverse complement strand
ACACCTACTACCGCCACAGGGAGGGCCGCACCATCCGGCAGTACGAGCTGGAGGACTTCCTGTATCTCTACCGGGGCTACAAGGCCCTCGGCGGCAATAGCTTTATCGACCGCATCAAGTCAGAGATCGACGAGTGGGAGGTGATTTCGTGACGTGGTGGCAGGTGTGCCTCATCGCGGTCTGCGTGATGAGCGCGGTCGTCGTGCTGGCCTCCGTGCTGGCGATCCTCGCGCACTGGCTCGAGGGCGTGCGCAAGCGCGACCGGTACGTCTGGGCGGCGATCTTTAACCTGACATGGTACTGCATCGTGAGCCTCATTCTCACCGCCAACGACAAGATCGTGCCGGACAGCCTGACCGTCGCGTGGTTCGCCGCGTGGACGGCAGAGCTGGCCCTGCTCGCCAATATCAAGATCAAAGGAAAGGACGATTGAAATGAAACTGCAATTTAACGACAAGGTCTACGACATTTTGAAGTGGCTGTGCCTCATTGCGCTGCCCGCGCTCTCCGTGCTCTACAGTGCGCTGGCGGGCGTGTGGGGCTGGCCCTACGCGCAGGAGGTCGCGACCACCATCAACGCCGTGGTGGCCTTCGTGGGCGCGCTCATCGGCATTTCCACGGCGAACTACAACAAAGACAATGGCGCAGGCAAGTGACATCCTCGCCGTGGCGGTCCGTGAGATCGGCACGATCGAGCAGCCGGGCAACCGGCAGAAGTATGGCAAGTCCTACGGCATGGACGGCGTGTACTGGTGTATGCAGTTCGTGTGGTGGTGCTTCCAGCAGGCGGACAAGACGCTCTTTATGGACGGCGGCAAGACGGCCTCCTGCGGCGAGCTGATGCGCTGGGCGCAGGCACACGGGCAATGGGTCACGAAAGGCTTCCGGCCCGGCGACGTGCTGATCTACGATTTACCCGGCACGGCGTACAAGACCGACCATTGCGGCATCTGCGAGAGCGTCAGCGGGCAGTATGTCACCGCTATCGAGGGCAATACCTCCAACGGCAACACCGGCAGCCAGAGCAACGGCGACGGCGTGTATCGCCGCAAGCGCAAGCTCTCGCTCGTGCTCGGCGCGTACCGCCCGAAGTACACGGACTACCGCGCGCAGCTCCAGAAGCGCGCGGGGCTGGAGGACAAGACGATGGATTACCTCGCGGAGTACAAATACGGCGAGGATTTGATCCGAAAGCTGGCAACCATGAAATAATTTTGCCCGATTCGGGCAGAAAGGAAACGGGCGGAGTTCTGCAACCTCCCGCGCCACGGCGTTCTGCAAGCCTTTGGTGACGGTATGGACCCGCAGCATCGACACATCCGCGCACAGTTATCCTCTATGGCCCCGCGGCGGGCCGTGGCATACATCCGCTCCTTTGAGCTTCCACCCGACGAAATGGCGTGCCTCGTCGAGTGCGACGTATATGGCAAATCCTACGCACAGGTCTCCGAGCAAATGCACGTCTCGCCGGAATACGTCAAGAAGCGCCGGCGGCGCGCATTTGCCAAAATCGCAGACGAAATAAATAACGCATAAACGAAAGACCGAACAAGGACCTTTTTCAGGCCCTTTGTCCGGTCTCTTTTTTTGTACCATAGAGGCAAGAAGGAGGTGCGCGCACATGGAGCAATTCGCGATCGCAGGCTATTCCGGCAGCGGCTGCGTGATGGTCGCCGTCGACGGGAGCGAGATCTATCAGGTGGACTATTTCGGCAACCGCCAGCAGCTCATTGGCAAGACGCTCCCAGCCTATTCCGAGCTGGAGGCCACCACACAGGAGTATTACGACAAGCTCGTCGAGCTGGGCGTCATTACGCCGCCCAAGACGCAGGAGCAGCTGATGGGCGAGATGCAGTCGGCCATGAGCGACATGGCGGAGATCATCAAGGGCCTCTCGGCCCAGGTAAAGGAGCTGAAGGAAAATGGACCTCAAGCAACTCTTAGCGGCAGCGGCGAGAATGTTCCCCAGCGCCGACCTGCAAGGCGCGGCGGCGAGAGCGGAGCAGGCGATCAGCGGGACGGCTGACACGCTCGAGGGCGTGCAGAGTACGGCGCGCCGGCTCGGCATCGACCCCAACATTGCCAACAGCCTCTATGCGCGCTACGGGCGCACGATGCAGGCAAAGGCCCTGTGCGGCCTCCTCGGCACGACACCGGAGGCTTTGCGCTCCGACGCCAATAAAATACTCGGCGGCGCGCAGAACGCCTCACAGCCCCCGCAGAAGGGCAAAGCGGGGCAATCCACAAAATTCCCCCGGCTCAAGTAGCCGTCGGAATAAATATTTTGTGAAAGGAGCACGAACACATGGAAGATCGCAGCACCGGTATGAGCTGGATCGCAGTCCTCTTTGTCATCATCGTGGTGGTCGCCCTCTTTGGCGGCAACCTCGGCGGTGGCTGGGGCTGGAATCGCGGCGGAAACCCCTATCCCGCGCAGGAGGGCAGCTGCAGCCGCGTGAGCAACTGCCAGGTCGAGAAGCAGGGGATCGTCGACGCGGCGCGCACGCAGTATCTTATTGAGCAGCAGAGCAACGACACCCGTATGGCCATCAACGCCAGCACGGATGCCATCACCTCGCAGGCAAGCCGTATCTACGAGCAGCGCCTGCAGGAGACCATCTTCGACCTGAAGATGGAAAACCAGAGCCTCAAGAACGGCATCTTCACGAAGGAGCAGACCGACGCGCTGGCCGCGAAGATCTCCGATTGCTGCTGCGGCTTTAACCGCCGTCTCGACGCGATCGAAGGCCGTATGCTGACCAAGCCCGCCCTCTACGGCGTGGCTGCCACCAATGCGGGGCAGATCATCCCCGCGACCTGTGGCTGCAACGGCAGCACCAACCTTTAAGACCATATTCCCCACGCGGGGAACATGGCAGGCCCTGCTGGCCGGGTAACAGGCGGGGCTGATGCCCCGCCTATCTTGTTTGAAAGGAGACACAAAAATGTCTTGTAAATCCGCTCTCTATGCTGCCATGCAGACGCCCTCCGCGGTCGCGGTCGGCGGCGTCATTCCGCTCGGCAGCCTGATCCGTCGCTATGGCTGCGACGTAAATCTCAACGGCAATGCCGTCAACATCACCGGCGCGGGCTACTACGACGTCGACGCTTCGATCACCGTCGCGCCCACCGTGGCCGGCACCGTCACCGTCACGCTCTACAAGGATGGCGTGGCCGTTCCCGGCGCGACCGCTTCGGCGACCGCTGCCGCTGCGGATGATGTGGTCGACCTCAACATCCCCGCTCTCGTGCGCCAGGTCTGCTGCGCGGCAGGCTCGGCCCTGACGCTGGTTCTCACCGGTGCCGCTGCTACGGTCAATAATGTGGCGCTGCGCGTGCAGCGGATCTGAGAGGTGCGCTATGGTGCAGCTCTTGATCGGGATGCTGCTCGGCGCGATGGTGGCCACGCCCACGGGGCGCAGCATCGGCAATCAGATCGGCGACGCGGCCATGAAAAAGGTCAAGGATGTCATTCAGGCGCCCTTGACCGGAGAGGAGACGGAAAATGGAGAATCTTCATGAACAACTTAAAGCATATATTCCCAAGCTCGAGCGCAGCATCCAGTCCTACATGACGCAGACGCCGCCCTCGCCCAATTCCGCGCAGGGCATCATGGCGATGTGGGAATGTCTGACCATGCTCAAGGCCGCTGAGGCCGGCACCTGCGCCGAGTTCACGAAGGCCGACGCCGAAGCGTGGGCGCAGCACATGCGCAACACCGACGGCAGCACCGGCGCACACTGGAGCATGGAGCAGACCTCCTCGCTCGCCGAAAGCCTCGGCGTGAGCCGCGAGACGGTCTCGCCGTGGTGCTGGTGGATCGCTGTCAACATGATGTACTCCGACTACTTCGGCGTCGCCTCACATTTCGGCGTCGCCACGCCGGAGTTCTTCGCGGAGCTGGCGAAGGCGTTCCTGCTCGACGAGGACGGTCCCGGCCCCAAGGCCAAGATGTCCGCCTACTACTGCGGCATCGTCAAGGGCAAGGATTGACGTCTGTGTTCGCTGCTGTGTTCACAGCACGCCCTATAACGGGAAAAAACGGGCAGAAACGAGCAAGATGAAAACGGAGAAAATCCCTGATATTGCTGAAATATCCAGCAATATCAGGGATTTTCATTCTACAACGAACGAGAGGAGGAAACTCTATTTCGCCCCTTGCGTATCAGGCATTCTGCGCATTTTGTGTTTGCAACTGTGTTCACAGGCTTAGTCAAAAGCTCTTTTTCATCTTCTCCGCTGCGGCGGCGATCGCGTCACCGTAGACGTGCGTATAGATGTCCATTGTCGTGGACAGCTTCGCATGACCGAGCAGCTTCTGCGCCGTCTTTGGGTCTACGCCAGCCTCAAACAGTGCGGTTGCATAGCCATGCCGGATCTGATGCAGAGAGACCGTCACGCCGCTGGCGGCGCAGTACGCCTTGTAAAGCTTGCGGAAATCGCCGTCTGTCAGCAGCGAGCCGTCCGGCTCGGCAAACAGATACCCTTGCGGCAAATTTTTTGGCAGAAGCGCATCCAAGGCGGGCAGGAGCGGGACCTCTCGCACACCGGCGGCTGTCTTTGGCTCCTTGATCTTCGCGCCGTGGTCGTAATAGACGGACCGGCGGATATGCACGCGCATGGCTTTGCGGTCAATGTCGGCTCCGGTTAAGGCCTGCGCCTCGCCCCTGCGGCAGCCGGTGTAGTAGATCAGCGCCGGGAACAAGCCAAAGGGCAAATTCGTAGACGCCTTGATCTTGGCGATCTGGTCTTTGTCGGGAGCCTCGCGCCGCGCCTGCGGGAGATTGCGCGGCACGCGGACAGCTTGTGCCGGATTGTAGTTTGTTTTTCCTTGCAGCTCCGCCCAGCGCAGGACCTGGCGGATGACCTGCAGCTGCATGGCGACGGTCTTTCTTGCCCGCGCGGCGGCGAAGTCCCGAATAAATGCGTCGATCTCTTTGGCGGTGATGCTGCCGACCTGCCGCGTCCCAAATTCGTCCACGGCTCGGCGCAGCGCCGGCTTGTAGTTTTTCACCGAGTTCGGCTCAAGCTTCGGCTCGGCTTCATCCCACCACTGCTCCGCGATCCGCGAAAAGGTCGTCTCCGCGTCGATCTCCGCTTGCAGCTGAGCTCGGTCAAACGCCTTGACCTTTTCCCATACTTCCTTGTCGGTTTTCCCGCGAAAGGCCTTGCGCTTGCCGTTGATGCGGAGGATCGTCTCATGCAGACCGTCCGGTCGGACGTAATAGTTGGGATATTTCGGCATCGCGCCGCCTCCTCTCGCGGAAATTTAAAGGCCGCCGCCCTGCCGGGTGGCGGCCTTGTGTGTTACTTAGTAGCCGTTCTGCTCGACGCCGTAGACGGCTTGCTCATATGTAAATCCTTCGTATTCCAACTGCTCAATTAAACGCTCACGGGAAAACGACGAATGCTTTAAGTAGCTTGCTGCTTTTCCTGCGGCCTGCTCGTTCCAGTCTGCACCGCAGCTATCCGCGCCATAAACAGCTTGTTCATGCGTAAACTTCTCATATTCAAGTTGCTTGATCAGCCCGTTGTATGAAAAGTTGGAATGGCTCAAATAACCGAGTGCCTTTCCTGCGGCCTGCTCGCTCCAGTCTGCGCCGCAGTTATCCGCAGCAAAGGTTGCTTCGGATAGCGAATATTTTTCATATTGCAGCTGCCCCACTAACCCATCATGCGAAAAATTAGAGTGGCTTAAATATCGCTTTGCCGTTTCCAAGGCGTTTTTCTCTCCCATTGTAGCATCCGGAAAGTCCTCAACCGGTTCTGGCTCAGATGTCGGAATGTCTCCCGGCTGCGCTACCGTGGGGATTGAAGTGCTTGACTGGCTCGGCAAATCTGATGACTGGCTACGGTTTTCACGCCCATTTCTACCGATGGTGCTGAGGATGAAAAGTGCAACTAAGACAATGAACCAAGTGCGCTTGTAAAAGGGCTTTTTCTGCTTTTCTTCGCTCATGCGCTCCTCCCCCGTGCCCGAATCGGGCACAAATTTTTATTTTCTCCGCGAATTTGCGGGGAATTTATGAGTTCGTCCCTTGTTTCGACACAATAACCCCTCGAAAGGTGCTATGGTGGAAGAACACCGCAGGCCCCCCGGGACTTGAGCTGACCTGCGCAGGCTCCGCCGTTTGTTGCAGAGGCGGCGGAGCCGACCTAAAATAGAATAGCAGGATTGTTGTGCTGCAACAAAAGAAAGAGAGGTACATACTATGTCCGACACTTCCCACGCAGCACCGGCCGTGACCGACGTCACGCAATACGTCATAGACCAATTTGCCCGGCTCACGCCGGAGGAACAGAGTCTTGTTATTGCTTACGCCGAGCTTTTACGAGATCGACGTACCGCGCAACGTCCTGCTTCTCATCTTCGGTGAGATCGCCGAATACCTCCAGCAGCCTGTCCGTTTTGGATGGGCTGCTTTGCTGTTTTTCGCCGAGCAGATCGGCGGTCGTCGTGCCGAGGACTTGTGCGATTTGAACAAGAAAGCGATTGTATGAATTAGACTTCCCGCGTCGCCAGTCACTAACGGTCGATTCTTTTACTCCAACCGCTTCGGCAAAGGCTTTTTGCTCCATTCTCTGCTTGTCGAGCAGCTCAAAAATGCGGGCTTTGGTATCCATACACATGGGTCCTCCAATGGCAAAAAAGAATAGGCAAATTTGTGTCAGTTTAACAAATCTGGAAAAATTCCAGATAAATGCTTGACAGCTGGAATTTTTCCGATTAAGATAGGCGTACAAGGTAAACGCAAGGTTTACACGAAAGGAAAGGAGAGAAAGACATGAACGAGTTTGAGTTTCTGCGTGATGCAGCCGATCGCGGCGGACTTTATCCGGCGTTTGCCGGGATGGTCCAGACCGTCATCAGCGCACAGGAGATGTCGGACGTCGCAAAGGTCCAGCGGCTCTACGAGCTTAGCGCCGCGCTGAATCAGGTCATTGCCGCGCAGCATACATCGTACGAGAGGAGCGGGGAATATGCGCGAGTTTGAAATGAGCATCAAGTCCACGCCCAATGGCGCGCAGGTGCGTCTGGATGGGTACACGAAAGACCTCATTATGAATTTCGCCGTGCTCGCACACGATCTCAGCCAACGCTCCGGCGTTCCACTGGACCTTCTGGCCGAGCTGGTCCGTCACGGTGATGAGTTTGCTAACCTGACCGTAAAAGGCGGCATCGGCATCGACCTCAGCGCGATTAAGCAGGCGCGCGGCGAAAAGTAAATCCACAATTTACTGTATATCACAAATTTCACGCAAAATCAAGAGAAAGGACGTGACAAGATTTGACAAGATTCCGCATCCGGGAGCTGCGCGAGGCACGCGGAGTAAGCCAGCACGGACTGGCCCGCCGGCTCGGCGTGACCAAGATGGCGGTCAGCCGGTGGGAGAGCGGTGCGGCCATGCCGACGGCGGACAAACTGCCGACCATCGCCGCGCTGCTGGAGTGTGAGGTCAACGACCTCTACGACGACGAGACGCTTCGCGCCGCGAGCGAGGCGGCGAGGGCCGCGGTGGCGGCCAAGGGCGCGGCAGACGCGAGAGCGCTGGCCGCAGGAAAGTGAGGAGGGGCGAAACATGCGAGAGCGCGAGGCGTTCCGCGATCAGCTGCAATCCCTGCGCGAGCAGTTTGCCGGGCAGGAGGTGCTGACGCTGGACCAGAGCAGCAAGCTCCTCGGTCTTGACCGCGCGGCGCTGCTCGGCGACAAGGATTTTCCGGCGAAGAAGGTCGGCAAGAAGTACATCATCCCCATCGTGCCGCTCGCGCGGTGGATGGCTACCTGGTAGCTTGACATTACCACAAAGGAGGACAAAACACAATGGCACCGTTATACCCAAATATGTATCAACGAGCACGCAAGGTGACCCTTTTGACGCAAGAAGAGGCCGCGGAGCGGCTGCACATCTCGCCCGAAACGCTCAAGCGCTACGAGGGCGGACGGCTCACACCATCGGACGAGACCGTGGCGCGGATGTGCGAGGTCTACGGCGTCCGCTGGCTCGAGCTGGAGCACGCGAAGGCGACCGACCGGCTCGGCATCCTGCCGGAGCTGGAGCCAAAGCCCCTGCCGATGGCGACCATCTCGCTGACCAACCGCCTGCGCGACGCAGCGGACCGGCTGGCCGGATTGCTCCGCATCGCCGAGGACGGCGTGATCGACGACGCGGAGCGCCCGGAGTTCGACGACATCGTGCAGGACCTGCGCGAGACCATCGCCGCGGCCTATCAGGTGATCTACGCGGACGCAAAAAAAGAACGCCCCGAGGCGGCAACCTCGAAGCGCTCCTTGTCCCAGAGGAAAACCCCTGAAAACCATTGCAAGGCTATTGTACCGCAGAAAAAGAGAAATGTCAAGGCTCTCCGAGAGGAGGCGCGCGCATGACGGGACTGGACATGTTTTTAATCCTCGTCGGCATCACGTCTCTCACGGAGCGGCTGATGAAATTGATCGTCTATTTGGATGGAGGAAAGTATGAGCGAGGGCGTAATAAAGTCCGGCCATCGTGAGCCGTTTACCGTCCTGTATAAGTCCGCGATCCGAGACACGCGCCTGAGCTTCGAAATGCTCGGATTCCTGACCTATATGCTGGACAAGCCTCCCGATTGGGAGTTCACCATCTCCGGCATGGCGAAGGAGCGCGGCGTGGGGCTTGCTCAGGTCAGGCGCTTGGTCGGCTTGCTGGAGAAGGCTGGTTACCTGCTGCGCGAGCAGGCTCACGACGACGGCGGCAAATTTGCGAAGAACGTGTATGTCCTGCAGGAAAAACCACCGTTGTCCAGAAACCAGTACGACGGTGAACCCTTAAAATCACCGTTGTCCGGAAATGTCGATATCGGCGAAACACGACAACGTGAAAAACCGTTATCGGTTTTCGCGACACAAAGTAAGAACGTAGAGACTAAAGCTTATAATATACCCCCCTATAGTCCCCCCAAGGGGGACGGCGAGGAGCCGAGAAAACAGCGCAGCAAAACGACGCCGACATGGAAGCCGGAGCGCTTTGAGGGCTTCTGGGCCTACTATCCCCGCGGGGAGAACCGCATGGGCGCGGTGCGCGCCTGGGACAAGCTCAAGCCGGACGACGCGCTGATCGAGACCATCGGCCGGGCGCTGCAGGTGCTCAAGGCCTCGCCGGCGTGGCGGGACGGCGTCGGCATCCCGTATGCCTCGACCTTCCTCAACGGCCGGCGCTGGGAGGACGCCACGGCCAAGCGCCCGGCGCAGCGTGACGCGCCCGCCTGCGACGTGGTCAAGCTGGGGGTGTACTGATGAGCGAGCGAGGCTTGAGCGCCGAGCAGGCGCTGCTCGGCTCGATGCTGCAGGACGAGCGCATCCTGCCCGACGTGATCCACACGGTGCGCGAGGACGATTTCGCTCTCGACGCGGACCGGCTGATCTTCGCCGCCATGCGCGATATGTACATCCACGGCAAGCCCATCGACGGCGTGACGGTCCGCGCCCGAATCGGGCAGGACTACAGCGACTATCTGCTGCAGCTGCTTGAGGTCACGCCGACCGCTGCCAACTGGGAAGCCTACGCCGCGATCATGCAGGACGAGGCGACCAAGCGCCGCGTGCGGGATCTGGCGCAGAAGCTGCTGGACGCACCGGATACGGACCAATACGGCCCGCTGCTCGAGGATATCCGCAAGCTTTCCGCCGGCAAGCGCCGCTTCGAGATCTACGACGCCGCGCAGCTGCTCGCGAACTACATGGAGCGCCAGTCCAAGGGCGAGGATAAAAACTATGTCCGCTACGGCCTGCGCGAGCTGGACGACGCGGTACATACGCGCCTCGGGCACGTCGTGGTTGTCGCGGCCCGTCCCGGTCACGGCAAGACGGCTTTCGCGCTGCAGATCGCCCGCGAGATCGCCAAGACGCGCCGCGTCGGCTTCTTCTCGCTGGAGACAGACCATCCCGACGTCGAGGACCGTCTCATTGCCGAGACCTTCGGCATCGGTATGGATGATTCGGTCAACTATCGGCTCAAGCAAAAGGACTATGACGCGATCGCCGCGCATCACGAGCAGCTCGCGGAGCGTATGTTCAAGCTGGTCCACTGCCCCACCGCGACGGCTGCAGAGATCATCGCGGAGGCGGAGGCCTGCCAGTTTGAGGTCATTTTCGTGGACTACCTGCAGCTCATCCAGCCGGAGCGCTCGAACCCAAACCGGCAGGAGGAGATCGCGCAGATCTCCCGCGCGCTGCACGCCTTTGCGCAGCGGTCTAAAACGCTGGTCTTTGAGCTCTCGCAGCTCAGCCGACAGGAAAAGGGCGGCTGGCGGCAGCCGGATCTCCCGGACCTGCGCGAGAGCGGCCAGATCGAGCAGGACGCCGACACGGTCATGTTCATTTTCCGCCCGTCGGAGAATGACAAGCGCTTTGACGTCAACGAAAACCGGTACATCAAAATCGCCAAGCAGAAGAACGGTCCGCGCACCACGCTGGTCGCGAGCTTTGACGGCGCCCATCAGAAGTTTGCCATGATCGACTTCCAGCACACCGAGGGCTCCAAGGCGATGCGCGGCTTTGTGGACAAGGGCAACTTTGTCAAGCAGCAGCGCCGGGCGCACAGCGACGGCCAGCTCCGGCTGGAGGAGCTGCCGCCGGATACAGAGGCGCCGTTCTGAAAAAATCGAGAGAAAGAGAGAAACAAAATGCCAAGAATCGGAGATACCCACGCCATTCGGGCGGATATCGGCGCATTTGCCGGGCCCGGGAAGCGGGAGCTTCCGCAGCTGATCCCCGGGCGCATTGTGTACATCAACCGCGCGCACCGCTGGTTCCTCGTCGAGGCCGACCTCGGCGACGGCGTAAAGGTCCGCGAGGTCTTCAAATTTTGAGAGAGAAACAGGAGAACGACATGAAAACCATTGCGATCATGAACAACAAGGGCGGCGTCGGCAAGACCGTCACCGCCATCAACCTCGCCGACATCCTTGTCGCGGACTACGCGCAGCGCGTGGTGCTGGTGGACTGCGACGGGCAGGCGAACCTCACGCGCTTTTTCCTGCCGGGGGCGGACAAGCTGGAGCTCACCACCACGGCGGATGTGCTGCGGGGCGACTGCGAGCCGCTGTGGAGCGACAATCTCGTGCCCATCCGTCCTGGGCTCGACCTGCTGCCGAGCAGCTCCGACCTCTACGAGCTCGACCTGCAGGCAATCAAGGACGGCGTGAGCGCGCCGGAACGACTGCGTCACTTCGCCGAGGCCGCGGCTGCGGACAGCGAGGTGGACTGGATGATCTTCGACTGCCCGCCGGGCTACACGCTCGCGAGCGTTGCGGCGCTGCTGAGCGTGCGCGAGGTGATGATCCCCGCGCTTGCCGACAAGTTCTCGCTCGACGGCGTGTTTGCCGTGATCGCGCAGCTGCGCGGTCTGAGCGCGTCCTGTCCGAGGCTGCGGTCCCGCGTGCTGCTGACGCAGACGCGCAGCGCGGAGGTCGTGGGCGAATGCGAAAAACTGCTGCGGTCGCAGCGCGTGCCGCTGTACCGCACGAAGATCCGGCGCACGGACAAGGTGCCGGAGAGCACGGTGACGCTCTCGCCGATGCGGGAATACAGCCCGCGCAGCAGCGCGGCGGTCGATTACCGCTGCCTCGCCGGCGAGCTGATGAAGGAGGTTTAACAATGGCGGGCAAAAAGTTTGACATCACGAAATTCGCGGCGACGCTGCCCGAGGCCGTGCCCGAATCGGGCACGACGCGCGAGATCCCGGTGGGCGACATTCTCGACAATCCGCGCAATTTCTACCCGCGCCCGGACAACAACGCGCTTGGCGCGCTGATGGAGTCCATCCAGGCCAACGGTCTGCTCGAGCCGCCGACCGTCGTGCCGGACACGGACGGCAAGTACCGCCTGATCTCCGGCCACAGCCGCATGGCGGCGCTGCGGCTGCTCGCGGCGAACCGGGACGAGGCTGTCGCGAAGCAGTTCTCCACCGTGCTCTGCCGCGTGCTGCCCGCGATGACGGAGGAGCAGGAGCTGTGCGCGGTGATCGAAGCGAACCGACAGCGCGTGAAGTCCCCTGCATTGCTGGCGGAAGAGGCAGAGCGCTTGACGAAAATCTACATCAAGCGCCGCGAAGCAGGCGAGGAGCTGCCGGGACGCATCCGCGACCGTGTGGCAGAGGCGATGCAGGTCAAAAAGACCAAGCTCGCCAACCTGAGCGCGATCAAAAACGGCCTCAAGGTGCCGGGCATCATTGTCCGATGGGAGGCAGGCGAGCTGCCCGAGGCCGCGGCGCTCGAGATCGCCCGCATGGACGACGAGACGCAGTACCGGCTGCTCGACTGGATGATCGATAACGGTCGGAGCTATTCCATCAAGGATGTGCAGGAGTTTGTCAAGAGCCGTGAGGCGGGCGCGCAGGCGTCGGAGGACGAAAAGTACATTGAGCTGTTGACATACATGCGCGATAGCCTCGAACAGACCTTGCGGGACTGTGCCGATCGGCAAGCCGGTATTCTGGCCTTGAAAAAACGTTTCCGGTGGGCCGGCGGCGGGTCGAGCGAGGGCGGATTTAATGGGACTTCTAAGGGGCTGGCGCTATACGGCGAGGATGGAAAGCGCATCCTGCGTCCGTGGGCAACCGTGTGGGATATGCTCGCCGCCATGCGGCTGCAGGACGGCCCAGCGCCGAGCAGCAAAGCGGCAAAGGCCCCGCGGGAAATTGTTGAGCCAAGGTGTGGCGAAGGTGAAACGCAGCTTTCGCTCGTGTGGCATGAGTCGGGCGTTAAACCGCCGGAAGGTGCGCACATCGTTTTTATCGACGAAAACGGAGTAGCAGACGAGGACGTATACGTCAGCGGCAGGCTGAAAAGCGGATGGGCCGATTGGGAGGAGGTCGTTCTCTGGACGCTGTACCCGGACGATCCTGCGCAGCCCGAGGCGGCGAGCGAGCCGATTTGGCAGCCGCTCGACGCGGAGCACTGGCCGACCGAGGGCGCGCTGGTCGCGCTCAGCTACGAGACCGGCCTCGGCGGCAGCAGCTACCTTGTGGCCCGCTGCGCCGGCGGTGCGGATGATGAGTACCCGTTTATCTCGACGGACGCGGGGACCACGGTCGACGACATCGTCGAATGCCGCTGCGACCGCTGGATGCCGCTTGCCGAGTGCAGGCGCGGAGGGGAGGGCGCATGAAAAACGCTTACGCAAAGGAGCAGGCGGAGCTGCGGCGGCAGCTGCTCAACTACGGGGCGCTGGTCGGGCAGCAGTTCAACGTGGACATGATGTGCCTTGCCCTCAACGAGGAAGGCTTTGGTCACGACCGGATCATGCGCATCATCCACCGCGCGGAGAAGCACGGCGAGTATTTTCACGAGTGCCTCGCCTACGGCGTGGAGAGCGACGCGCGGTTCGAGCAGCTCGACCAGCGGCTCCGGTACATCTGCCGCGACCACACGGAGGACTTCGTGCCGCGTGAGGAGCGCTACCCCAACGTCAAGGTGCCCGGCATGGGCAAAAAATTCAAAGCGGAACCGATAGGAGGATGAACATGAAAAACGAAGAGATTGTCAGAGCACTGCGGTGCGTTTCCACCGCAGGCGGAGAGAATGCCTGCGAGCATTGCTCATACTGGAAGGAAGAGGAAGTCCCGGAAGAAGAACGGCCCATATACGGAGCCGACACGATGCATTCATGCGATGTCGACCGCGTCGGGCTGGACGGCGCGGATTTGATCGAGCGCCTGACCGACCGCTGCGCACGCTACGCCGAGGAGATCGCCGTGCTGCAGGAGCGGCAGAGATGGATTCCTGTGACGGAGCGCCTGCCGGAGGAGGGTGTCCCCGTGCTGATTAACTACATCGGTACCGATGGAGAGGCCTATGCGGACGGCGTTGCTGTATGGACAGAATGCGGCTGTTTTTGGTGGGAAGGAAGTCTTGCCGACTGTGAAGAAGATGTCGCCGTCCCGATCACTCACTGGATGCCGCTGCCGGACGGGCCGGAGGTAGAGTGATGTCTGTCAGCAAATCAAAGCGCGAAGCGGTCTATCGAAAGTATGACGGCCATTGTGCGTATTGTGGGCGCGAAATCGCTTACAAGAATATGCAGGTAGACCATTTCCAACCATTGAGGGCGTGGGGGATTGAGGACGCTGGAACAGATGACCTTGACAACCTCATGCCAGCCTGTCGTATGTGCAACCACTACAAGCGTGCAAATTCGCTTGAAACTTTTAGACGGTACATCGAGGAGATTCCTCGCAAACTGCACGATAACTATATTTACAAGGTCGGAATTGTGTACGACGAGATTGCAGAGCAAGCACACCCGGTCAAGTTCTATTTTGAGCAACAGGAGGCGATGAAGGATGTTTGAGCTCAGATTAGACGACCCGCACCTTGTGGAAAACTTTCAGGCGGCGTTGGATCTGAAAAAGATGGGATTTGCAGACGACGAGCTGCAAAGGTTTTATCAAAAGCAACTTGAAGAGGATGCAAAGGAGGCAGCTAATGACTGACATGGAACGCAAGACCTTCTGCGCGGCGCTCAGTCGCTACGGCGCGCAGGCGCAGATCACGATGGCCTTTGAGGAGATGGCCGAGCTGCAGGATGTGCTGTGTAAGTTTCTGCGCGGGCGCGTGGACGGCGACACGCTCGCCAACATCGCCGAAGAGATCGCCGACGTCGGGATCATGCTCGACCAGATGGCGATCGAGTTTGAGGTCGAGGACGCGGTGGCGGAGCAGCGGGCCTTTAAGGTCCGGCGGCTGCGGGAAAGGATCGAGAACGATGCCTGAATACATTGACCGTGAAAGGGTGTTTAGGGCAATATGCGGTCAACGCGGCCCGAATAGGAGTCCAGCGCAAAACCGGATGCTGGACAGTTTAATGGCATCTGTTACCTGTATATGCGCCGTCGATGTGGCTCCGGTGGTGCGGTGCAAGGTCTGTCGGTCATACAACAAACCGAGGGTAGGATGGTGCGAAGTCCATCTCGACCGTGAACATCCGGATGACTTTTGCAGCTACGGAAAATATCAGACAAACGGAGGTGCTGACAATGCCTGAATTTCGCAGACTGACCTACAAGACGCCGGACGGGGCGTGGGGCATCGAGGGCGTGAGCCTGCTCACCTGCCCGGCGCGGCTCTACGGCACGGCCGCAAAGCTGTGCAACATGGAGTGCCTGTGCGAGGACGTGTACCGCGCCAAGGACGCCGAGCTGACGCTCGACGCGCTGCAGGAGCTGGTGGACAAGGGCCTCGGCGGACGCTTTATCGACTTGCGCAGGGTGCTGGAAGGGGTGGAGCTATGACGTGGAACAGGGTGTTGATCGTCAAATTGCCGGAGCTGCACGCCGACGTCAAACAGCTCGAGGCGTTCCTCGCCTATGTGTGCGACGCGCTCGGCGCGGGCACGCTGGTGCTGCCGCTCGGCACGACCTATGCGGTTGAGGAATTTCCCCCGCTCGGCGCGGTGGAGGTGGTCGCGGGGAACACCGTGCCTGTCGTGATCGGCGGGTCGAGGCCAACGCCTGCGGGCGGAGGCGGTGGGCTGGTCGTTGGCGGGCGCGTCGTCCGCTCGGTGCCCGATTCGGGCACGGAAAAGGACCATCCCAAGAAGGAGCTGTCCGACATCCCCGCGGCGAAGGGCGTGAGCCGACCGGAGCCGAAGCCGGTCGAACCGCCGGAGAGACCGCCCGAGGAGAAGCCCGACGTGCCGAAGCCGACGGAGATCAAGCTGCCGTTGGCGGTCGGTCAGGCAACGCCGCGGTTTGCCGGGAAGGCGTCGAGCGAGAAAGCGGACATCCACGCCCGGCTGAACCGGTACTGGTCGGAAAAGGGGCCGGGCTCGATGATCAAGCTCTCCGAGGCCTGTGGGCTGGACGCCTCAAAACTCTACCTGATGCAGCGCAACGACGGGAAGTTTGACATTGAGCACTGGCGCGCGGTCAACGCTGGTCTGGACAAGCTCAGATACGGAGGGATGAAATGACAAGAAAACGGATGATCAAGCTGTTGATGGGGTTGGGCGCATCTCGTAATGATGCGGTGTGGGCAGCGAACCAGTGTGACGGTGAGTTTTCGCACGACCATTGTTTTGGGTTCTTGATTGACGAATACATCCGGGCCTGCCGATGTCAGCAAAAATGGTCCATTATTGAGGGCGACATGACCGGCGCGGTCGCCGGAATGGTCGGAAGTGTGTATGAGTGAGCTGTGCGTGGTCACGCAGCGGAGCGGGCCGCTGACGAAGACCTACACCACCGACCGGTTCCGCCTCGTCTCATGGGCGGGCGAGCAGCAATGCCGCGGCTCGCCTGCGCTGCCCTCCATGTGGAGCTCCAGCGCGGAGAAGCTGG
>ERZ1034917.1277-NODE-1277-length-16386-cov-3.113710_pt1 | contig 16386 bp, 17 predicted proteins | sample MGYA00520605_ERZ1034917 | MGnify/ENA primary metagenome ERZ1034917 (study PRJEB33766, sample SAMN09781784) | gut metagenome | biome: gut microbiome | host: Homo sapiens | place: Madagascar | study: EMG produced TPA metagenomics assembly of the PRJNA485056 data... | reverse complement strand
ATTAAAGGCATTTCTCTTTTTTTCATTGTTCTTCGTTCCTTTCCTGAGAAGTTCTATATATATAGTGCAAAAAACGGCAAAAATGTTGCACGAAAAAGGACAGTTTTTAAAATTTATTCAAAAAAATTTTATTTTGCCTTGACAGTGTACTGTCTGTTATAGTACACTCAAGACACAAAAGAAAGGAGGCTGAAATGTTTCAGATAGATTCAAAGAGTCGGAAATCCATTTACGAACAGGTGATAGACAATATCAAAGAGCTTATTATGCGAAATGTACTGCCGCCTCAGAGCAAGCTTCCCTCTGTGCGCGAGCTTTCAAAGCAGCTTCTGATAAACCCGAACACTGTGCAGAAGGCATACAAAGAGCTTGAACGGCAGGGGTATATCTATACTTCCGCAGGACTTGGCACATTTGTATCCGAAATCGACACAAATGTACTGGATATGCAGAAATACAAGGACATTATAGAGCATATCAGATTCTATATAGAGGAGCTCTACTATATCGGGCTTACAGATGAGGATATACTCAGAGCTGTAGGCGAAATTATAAAGGAAAGGGGTGAGCATCTTGATTAAAGTTTCAAAGGTCGATAAGCATTTTGAAAATGTTCACGCGCTCAAAAGTGTTTCAATGTGCATCAGAAGGGGTTCTATATATGGTCTTGTCGGCACCAACGGCAGCGGCAAAACCACAATTTTAAAGCACATTACAGGAATTATAAGGCCTGATTCGGGCAGCATCACTTTAGACGGAAGAGCTATCTACGAGAACACTTCCGCAAAGCAGCGCATATGCTTTGTACCCGATGATTTATTCTTCTTCGGAAACTACAATCTTAACGATATGCGCAGGCTGTATGCCGGCATGTATCAGAAGTGGAACGGTCAGAGGTTTGATGCTCTTGTAAACGCTTTCGGCCTTGACCGCAGCAAAAAGATAATAAGGTTTTCAAAGGGTATGCAGAAACAGGCGGCTTTCACACTTGCCATATCGGCAATGCCCGATGCCCTTATTCTCGACGAGCCTGTTGACGGACTTGATCCTATAGTAAGAAGAACAGTATGGGATATCATAGTAAATGATGTTGCTGAAAGAGAAATGACAGTCCTGATATCATCACACAATCTCAAGGAGATAGAGGGCATCTGCGATACGGTGGGAATACTCTCGGCAGGAGAACTGGTGCTTGAAAGAGAGCTTGACGATCTCAAATCGAATATACACAAAGTACAGGTTGCCTTTGCAAAGCCGCAGCCGAACGTTTACAGCACACTTAACATTCTCAGCCGAAACACCAGCGGCAGCGTAGATATGCTGATTGTCAGAAACAGCGCAGAGGAAATAGAAGACGCGCTCAACCCATACAGTCCGCTGATCCTGGATATGCTTCCGCTTACACTTGAAGAGATTTTCATTTATGAACTGGGAGGTGAAAAGAATGAATACAGCAGCATCCTGCTCTAAGCCAATCAGAACAATAATACTGAATGATTTCAGGAGATTCTGGGTTTTATCTCTGGCTGAATTTCTGGTGCTTTTTCTTGCCACCACCGCAGCAGTAATTATAAATTACTCGAATCTTCAGTCCATAGCAATGTACATACAGTCAACTATGGATATGTCCAACGTGTTTATGACAGGCCCGGTCTACATATTTACAATGATTGCAGCGATTGTGGTTTTCAGATATATGCACCTTGTAAATGCTGCCGCCGTATGTCACAGCCTGCCTGTGACCAGAGGTCAGCTGTACATAGGGCATCTGATTTCCGGATATGTTCTTGCAGCTGCACCTGTTATAGTAAACAGTGCAATACTTATGATACTGTCAAAACCTGTATACTATGACGAGAATATGTACTACAGTTCCGCCACAGAAGCTATAAGAGGCAGAGATATATTTACGATAAAAACAGTTCTTGTCACAATGCTTCTGCTTCTTCTGATTATGCTGTTTGTATATGTAATATCGGTATTTGCGGGTATGCTCTGCGGCACCTCCGTAATGCACATCATCGGTGCTGTCGGTCTTAATGTTCTGGCGCCCGCACTGCTTGCCTTTGTCTGTGAATATGCGCAGCTTTTCCTTTACGGGTTTTCGACATCATCGGCAATGCGCCACACAATCAAACTGTCCACGCCTGTACTTAGCATATCGTCTATGAGGACCAGAGCCTTTCCGAATTCGGACAGTATAAATATTCTGCCTGTAATTATATATATTCTCATAGCGGCTGTGATTGTCGCTGCAGGATACTTCCTCTACAGACATAGAAAGCTTGAAAATGCGGCAGAACCGCTTGCTTTCAAAATCATGGTACCTGTAGTATGCGGTCTCATAACTTTCTTTGCGGCAACGGTTATCGGTCTGTTCGCAGGCGAAGAAAGCAGATTTTTCATATGGTTTATTACAGGAACCGTTGTTTTCTATGTATTAAGCCGCATGCTCACACTCAAAACAACAAGGGTTTTTAACAAAGGCACTTTAAAGGCTCTTGGTATATACGCTGTAATAATAGCCGTATTCATAAGTATATTTGCATTTGATGTCACAGGTTATGAGAACAGAATACCAAAACAAGCGGACATCAAATCAGTATCAACCGATATACTTTCCCGGTATATACAGACTGACCGGAAAGCAAACCGTGCTGAATTCACTTCAAAGGAGAACATAGAGAATATCAGAAATCTCCACAGGGAGTTTCTCCTGCGGAAATCCGGCGCAGTAATCTCCGGAAGTCTGGATTCTTTCCTTGGGGATTCGGAGAGAAGCTGCAGCTACACGCTCAAAAACAGCCATACTTTAAAGAGAAGCTATGATGCGTCTTTTGACTTCATAAAAAACAGCAGGGCAATCAAAGCAATCTACGAGTCTGACGAATACAAGGATATATACTCGCTGTATAACAATGATTTCCTCAATGATTTGAGCAATGTTTCAGTATCGCTGGTGTCATATACATCCGATGAATATTACTCAGCAGAGATAAAAACTGCAGAAATTGACGGACTGATTGCCGCTATTGAAAAAGATTTTAAGGACAGAACCTTTGAAGAGGAACTTGATGCAAACAATGCTCTCGGAGCTATAGAGATTTCTCTGTCCGGTCCTGACAAAGACGGAGATTATGGTAGCTGTAACAGAATTCCTGTGCTTGACAGTGATACAAACACAATACGCTGGCTTAAAAAGCACAGCTATTATTCAGAGATTGACCCCTCAGAATATATTGTAAAAAGCGCATCGCTGTTTAATAATTCCAATGATAGTACCCTTGATATTTCAAAGAGGTTAAAAGGAAAAACGCTTAAAGAAATTCGGAAGCTTTACCCCTGCGTAGCCGAGGAGGCAGGCGCATACTATGAACTGTCCCTCGATCTGAAGCGAAAGGGATCTTCAACGACATACTATTATTCTATGTCCTATTCAAAGAAAACACTTCCTGAGGATTTCAGAGATCTAATTTTAAAATAGAAATAATAAAGGCGCAGTCTGCAAATGCAAGCTGCGTCTCCTATTTTCTGTCTGCCACGAAATCTCTAAAGGCTGCCGCTGCGGGAGATAAATAGGCATCGTTGTTCTGTACCATAAAAAATTCCCGCCTGTACGGCGGATATTCAATCTCTAGAATTGATATATCAAGCTTCATAAGCATATCCATGTAAGGAACCACGGCAATTCCAAATCCTCCTGCCACCAGACCCGCAATAACCTGATCCTCCTCGTTTTCGCACGAAATCTGCTGCTTTGCCTCTATATCTTCAAACAGTCTGTCTGCCACGTTTCGTATTCCTGAGCCTTTTGCAAAATATATCTGAGGATAAGGCAGGGTTTCCTCAAGGCTCACAGCCTTGCGCTCTGCAAGAGGGTGTCCTTTTGGCACTATAACAACAAGCTTCTGTTCGTGTACAGGGATTGCTGTCATATTCAGCTCCGGCTTTGGCGCAGAGCTGAACACAAGGTCAAAAGCTCTGTCCGAAAGTCCCTTAAGCAGAGGCTCCGTCCTCTCTGTATGGAAAGTAAACTGAATGTTTTTTCCGGGGTTTTTCCTGTATTCACGCTTGGCACATGGACATATCTGTTTCAGGGAGTACTTGTATTAAGCCTTATGATTATGAGGCGAAAATTCATTCCCTCATATATGTTCAGCTTCGTCATAGGCTTTATCTTCGGCAAGCTGCTGGATTTACATTCACTGTGAGTTGACGCACTTCCCGATTCGCTTCCATGGCGCATAGCATATTTTGTAATAAGTTATGTAATGATATGCATAGGAATTGCGCTGTGCAACCGCTACGGGCTTCCCATCACTCCTACCGATCTGTTTCCGAGGGAGCTTACAGTCATTACATCACTTGGCTATTCAAAAATAAAGATAGGCTTTGATGCGCTCTGCATTACGGCAACCGCCGCAATGACCTACTTTGCCCTGGGCCATATATCGGGACTTGGCATAGGCACTGTACTTGCGGCTCTTACTATGGGAAAGATTATCGACATATTCGGTACTCAGATGGACAAAAGATTTACATTCAGAGCATATCTGCCGGAGCAGGCAGAACGGTTGCTGAGAGCAGCAGCTAAATAGATACTTGTTTTCAAGGAGGTTATCATATGAACACTTTTTTAATACTGGTGACATACAAAACCAGACCAGGAGTCAGAGAAGAATTTGTGAATAAAATATATGCTTCAGATATTCTTAAAAAAATCCATCAGGAGGACGGCTGTATTTCCTACAGCTATTACCTTGATGCAGACGATTCCGACACAATACTTCTACTTGAGGAATGGGAGTCTGAAGCCTGCCAGAAAGCACATATGCAGACACTTCATATGAAGGAGTTTATGCCTGTTAAAGAATCCTATGTATCTGTTACAAAGGTACGAAAAATACAGCTTTAATACTTAGGAAGCGGATATCTACCGCCGTTTCCTAATATATATAGATATGATGGCTTCCGCCTGATATACTGCAATGCGGGAGCTGTCAACATCCTCCCTTAACATTTCGTGAATTATATCATACGAAGAATAGAGCCCTGCATCAGTTGCAAGGCTCTGTTTTTCAGTTAAAGCAGCATTCTGTCGTTATCTATTTCGAATTTTTCCACAAGCTTTTCGACAGTCATTTCATCACGGTCCTGTCCTGAGATATCCATAACTATCCTGCCCGCCTGCATCAGAATTGTTCTGTTGCCGTGTTCAAGGGCAGCTTTCATATTGTGAGTTATCATCATTGTACACATTCCGCCCTCGCCTGCAAACTTATCCGTAAGCTCAAGGACTTTCTTTGCAGCAGACGGGTCAAGAGCCGCAGTATGCTCATCTAAAAGCAGCAGCTTAGGCTTTGAAATCACTGCCATAAACAGTGTAAGCGCCTGTCTCTGTCCGCCGGAAAGAAGTCTTGCCTTTTCTTTCATTCTGTCTTCAAGACCCATTCCCAGCATAGAAAGCTTCTCTCTGAAAAGCTCTCTGTCCGCTTTGTTTATGCCTGCCTGCAGGCCTCTGCTTCTTGTCTTGTTATATGCAATAGACAGGTTTTCCTCGATAGTCATATCAAAGGCAGTACCCTTTAGAGGGTCCTGAAAAACACGCCCTATATATCTTGCTCTTTTGTGTTCAGGGAGCTTTGAAAGCTCTATACCGTCAAGCATAATGCTTCCGCTGTCTGACGGAAATACTCCCGCAATAGAGTTCATAAGCGTGGATTTGCCTGCGCCGTTACTGCCTATTATTGTAATGAAATCCCCCTCTCTGCCGTGAAAGTCGATACCGTCAAGGGCTCTAAGCTCATTTATTGTACCTTTTCCGAAAATTTTCACAAGGTTTTCTATTTTAAGCATTTTTTCTGCCCCCTTTATCCTTTTTTCTAAACAGGGAGAAGTTCTCACCCAGAAGTCCCATAGAAAGAGCGATTGTAACGATTATCGCCGATACCAGCTTCAGATCTGTCGGTGGCATACCTATGTAAAGCGCAATCGCTATTACCATTCTGTAAAGCACTGCTCCCAGAGCCACCGCAATGAGCCTCCTGATAAGGCTGCGTGTTCCGAATATAACCTCGCCGATGATTACCGACGCCAGCCCTATAACAACCATTCCGACGCCCATACCGACATCTGAATATCCCTGATACTGCGCCAGCATGCCGCCTGCAAGACCTACAAGGCCGTTTGATACGGCAAGTCCCAGAAGCTTCATATTATCACTGCTGATACCGTAGGCTCTGACCATTTCCTCGTTGTCGCCTGTAGCGCGGAGTGCAAAGCCCTTGCGCGTATTTAAAAATCCGTACATGAGAGCAATTATAACGGCTGCAATAATCGCCCCTATAATTATCGAGCTGTATTCAAAGCCGCCGAATAAATCTCCCGCTTTTCTGTATATGGTAGGTACGTTGTTGAGATTAACGTTGGCCTTGCCCTGTATTCTTAAATTAATTGAGTAAATTCCCAGCATTACAAGTATACCCGCAAGCAAAGGCTGTATCTTGAGCTTGGTATTAAGCAGCGCTGTAATAGCTCCCGCTCCCATACCCAGCACAAATGAAGCCGCCAGCGCCAGTATGCACATAAGCGCCTGCATATGCGGGCTCATATCTGCCGCGGCAGTGCATATTACCGCCGATATTGCAGCGCCCGTAACTATGCTTCCGTCAACCGTAAGATCAGGTGTATTAAGTGTTCTGAATGATAAAAATACTCCAAGGGCCAATATTGAATATATCAGCCCTAGTTCCAATGATTCCAATAAGATAATGATTAGCATTTGTACTGTCCTTTATAAATCCTCTTTTGCAAGATCTGTTGCTTTTTTTAATATTGCTTTGGGGATTTCAATTCCCAGAGCAGCGGCTGTATCACTATTGATGTAGATACCTGTTTTGTCCATTGTTCTTACAGGCATATCCGCTGTATCTGCGCCGTTAAGCACTTCAGCCACCATCTGAGCTGTCTGCTGTCCCAGATATTCGTAGTCAACGCCTGATGTCGCAAAAGCTCCGTCCTTTACCATTGAGTCAGCGCCTACATAAAACGGAATCTCTGCCTTCGTAAAGACTTTATTTGCAGTTGCTATTGAAGATGCAACGGTATTATCTGTAGGTGAGAATACGATGTCGCATTTCTTTGCAAGGCTCTGTGCCGCTGTCTGAATCTCGTTTGCGCTTGTAATAGCTGTTTCGATTACTTTAAATCCGTTGGCTTCTGCATATTCTTTGAGTTTTTCGACTGTTGCGACCGAGTTTGTTTCACTTGAATTATACAGTGTTCCTATAGTTTCAAATCCCGGAGTCAGTTCCTCTGCAAGCTCTATTATCTGGCCTACGTCGATAGCATCTGATGTTCCTGTAATATTTCCTCCCGGATTTTCAAGGTCTGTAACAACACCTGCCGCCACAGGATCTGTAACCGCTGAGAATATGATAGGAATATCTTTTGTTTCACCCATGGCAACCTGCGCTGCCGGAGTTGTTATTGCTACAATTACATCAACCTTGTCTGCAACAAAGCCCTGACATATGGTTTTGAGATTTGACTGCTCATTCTGTGCATTCTGATAATCTATTGTTATGTTCTCACCATCTACAAAGCCTTCTGCTTCAAGTCCGGCTATAATTGACTCTCTGATCTGGTCCAGTGAGGTGTGTTCGACAAGCTGCACAAGACCGATTTTGAGGGTTTTGTCATCACCGGATGAACTGTCCTGTCCGCAGCCTGTAAACATCGCTGTTATCACCATAAGCGCTATAAGGGTAATTGCCATAAGTTTCTTTTTCATTTGTTTTGTTGTCCTGTATCTTCTCGTACAGAACTCTCCTTTCTTTTTTGTTTGTCTAAGATGTCAGGAGTCTCTGCAAACTGTCACAGGCTGGTAAAATAAAAAACGCCTGTCCTCACTCAAGGACAAGCGTATGCCTGCGGTACCACCTTGTTTAACGGAAAAAATCCGTTCTCTCTGCAGAGTGCCGTCACACTCCCTGCCCGTCACGCCGGCATCACGTCTTGGCTACTTGGCAAATACCGTTCACCTCGCCCTCGGAGGTCCATTTACTGAAACTGCATTTATCCGGATCACACCGCCCCGGACTCTCTGGGAAACCGTACCTCAGTTTTACTTCCTCGTCTTCGGTTTGTTCTTATTTATTTGGTATGGTCATATATTACCATTTGTCTTTTGTGCTGTCAACTATTTTTTAAAAACTTTTTTGTGTTTTTTCACAAAATTTCATCTGAAGCTGTTTTCGTATATGTCCATAAACGTAGATACAAAAGCAGCCTGCCTTCTGGCTTCCTCACTGCCGCCTGTAACCTGCCAGCCATTATTTTTATAAAACCAGTATGTAAAATCAGTCAGAGGTATCATACCACATTCAAGCCGTATCTGCCAAAGGCCTTTCTTATAATCCTTTTTGAGCCGCCTCATAGCTTTTTTGGGGTCTTTAAATACAGCAACCCCGTATTTATTGGCTCCGATTTCAAAATCAAGGCTTTTCTCAAGGAACCAATCTGTGTCCACATCCCCAACAATATTACCCTCCCCGACTACGTACTGCTGTGAATATTTAAGGTCATCGTCCATAACAAATCCATTCTTTATAAGCAGCGGTCTTGAACATACGACAGTGGCAGCTGCAAGCAGTAGCAGAACTGCAATTATTATCACTCTGTTTCTTCTTCTGCTTTTTTCGGACTGCTTCACAACACTAAGCAGATTCTCCTCCGACTGTCTCTCAATCTCACTGTCATCAAGGTGCCTGCCTGCAAAGAATTCATTCAGCGATATTCCCAAAACACTGCGCAGCTCCTGCAGGTTTGAATAGTCTGGCAGATTGATGCCACGCTCCCACTTGCTGACGGCGTTGATGCTTACTCCCAGCTTCTCTGCAAGCTCGCTCTGAGTCATTTCCTTGTTTTTTCTGCATGAAGCAATGAATTTTCCTATATCTCTCTGGTCCATACTCTACCTCCCTCTGAAAAAACAATACCATCCGCCTCAGCAAATGAACACACATCACAGGTTTAATCCTTATGTTTCCTGAAACTGACTGTTGTAAATCTCGCTGTAAAGCCCACCTTGTTCAAGCAGTTCCTCATGTCTGCCCTGCTCCGCTATTTTTCCGTCACGCATAACAATAATGAGGGATGCGTTTCTTATGGTAGACAGCCTGTGAGCAACAATGAAGCTAGTCCTGCCCTCCATAAGTCTGTCAAAGGCCTCCTGTATCTGAAGCTCTGTCCTTGTATCTATATTTGAAGTTGCCTCATCTAATATGAGCATCGGCGGCGATATAAGCATTACTCTTGTGATGCACAAAAGCTGCTTCTGTCCCTGACTCAGACTGTCCTCATTTAAAACAGTGTCAAGACCGTCAGGCAGTTTCTCTATGAACTCCCAGCTGTGAGCCTCCTTTGCGGCCTTTATGATTTCCTCATCAGAAGCCTCAGGCTTGCCAAAGGCTATATTTTCTCTGACAGTACCGCGCTTAATCCAAGTATCCTGCAATACCATTCCGAAGCTTTCCCTCAGTGAATGTCTTGAGATACCGTTTATCGGAGTTCCGTCAATTCTGATACTGCCGCTGTTTACATCATAAAATCTCATAAGCAGATTTATAAGGGTGGTTTTGCCGCAGCCCGTAGGTCCTACAATGGCAACTCTCATTCCCGGAGTTACATTGAGGCTGAAATCCTCTATGAGCGGACTGTCCTTGACATAGCTGAAATTCACATCGTCAATATCAACCTCGCCCTTTATGTCCTGCAACACATTCTCACTGCCCGGCTCCTCCTCCGGCTGCTCAAGCAGCTCAAAAATTCTTGCCGCGCAGGCAAGGGCATTCTGCATTTCGGTAACAACCGAGCTTATATCATTAAAGGGCTTCATATACTGATTTGCATAAAACAGCATAATCGTAAGTCCGCCTACGGTAAGCGCCCCGCCCGGAATAATCAGCACTCCGACAAGCGCAACTCCCGCGTATATTATATTATTCACAAATCTGGTGCATGGGTTTGTAAGGCTGCTGTAGAATACAGCTTTCTGGCTGTACTCCTTTAGCTCCTCATTGATTTGCCTGAACTGTCCCGAGGCTCTTTTTTCATATCCGAAAGCCCTTACCGTTTTCTGTCCGCTTATCATTTCCTCCGCCAGCGCCGTCTGCACGCCTCTTGCCTCACTTTGTTTTCTGAACATATTAAATGAGCGGGAGGCTATGAATTTTGCAATCAGAAAGCTCAGCGGCGTCAGCAGTATTACCAGCAACGTAATCCATACATTCTGCATAAACATAAACACAAGCGTGGCTATAACTGTAACGACACTGACAAAAAGCTGCGTAAATCCCAGCAGCAGACCGTCCGAAAGAATATCGGCATCTGCAATAATGCGGCTGACAATATCCCCCGAAGCATGCCTGTCAAGATACGACAGCGGCAGCTTCTGTATATGATTTATCGCCTTTGACCGTATATCCTGCACAACCCTGTAGGTCATGCGGTTGTTGATAAGGTTCATAATCCAAAGAAGCACAGCGGCTCCCGCTGCAACTATGATTATCTGCCGCAGGTACACCCACATATTATCAAAGAACACATTGTGCTCCGATATGATTTCATCTATGGCATTACCGAAAAGCACCGGCACATAAAGCTGCAATATAACTGAAGCCGCCGCAAGAAGTAGGCTCAGCACCAGCAGCCATTTATAGCCTGCAATAAACTTCATCAGTTTGCGCAGGGTTTTGCGGCTTTCGCCTTTTTTCTTATCCTTACTGCTCATTTTGCACACCTTTCTTCCGGGAACTGCGAGTAATAGATTTCACGATAGGTTTCACAGCTATTCATAAGTTCCTCATGACTGCCTTTGCCTGCCATAACGCCGTTATCCAGCACTATTATAATGTCGGAGTTCCTGATGGCCGAAATCCTCTGTGAAACAATAAACACAGCGGCCTGACGCTTCATATTATGCAGAGCCTTCCTGAGCGCCGCCTCTGTAGCAAAATCCAGTGCGCTGAAGCTGTCATCAAAAATCAGTATTTCCGGCTCTTTGACGAGAGTTCTTGCAATGGAAATACGCTGTCTCTGACCTCCCGAAAGGTTTCCGCCGCCACGTTCAAGCTCAAAATCAAGCTGTCCCGGCTTGCTCCGAACCACATCCTTTGCCTGCGCGGTTTCAAGAGCCTGCCACAGCATTTCGTCATCTGCCTCTTCATTGCCCCATTTAAGATTATCCCTGATGCTGCCTTTAAACAGGACTGTTTTCTGCTGTACAATTCCGCACCTTTTTTCAAGGGTTTCCTTTGAATAATTCTTAATATCAGTACCGTCTATAAGGACTTTGCCCTCTGTGGCATCATAAAATCTGGCAATCAGATTTACCAGTGTGGTTTTGCCGCTTCCCGTACCCCCTATAATTCCTGCGGTCTGACCGTTCTCAACTGCAAAGGATATGTTTTTAAGACTCGGAGCTGCGGCATTCTCATAACTGAAAGTCACATCAGCAAACTCAACAACAGGATTTCCTGCTTCGTACGAAACAGTATCCGCTTCGGGATATTCCATATCCGGCTTCATATCAAGAACTTCTGATATGCGCCCTGCGCATGCCACCGATTTGTTCAGCGTTATAATCAGCGCTGCCAGCTTGATGAGCTCAACAATAATCTGCATCATATAGTTATACAGTGCGACAGTCTCTCCCTGCTGCAGATTCCCCAGATTGACCTCTATCGCTGCTTTGTCAATCAGAATTACCGCCGCTATATTTATCATGGCATAAGTAAGCGGATTAAGTACGGCAGAAATCTTTCCGACGAATTCATTGAGCCTTGTAAGCTCCCTGTTGCTGTCCTCAAACTCTCCCGCCGCATATTTCTCGCGGCCAAATGCCCTTATCACACGAACTCCTGTAAGGTTTTCTCTTGTAAGCTCTGTTATCCTGTCAAGCTTCTCCTGCACTTTTTTGAAAAGCGGTATACTTGTAAGCATGATACCGAAAATAACCGCAAACAGTACCGGCACTGTCACTGCAAATATAACGGCGCATTTAACATTAACCGTAAACGCCACAGCAGTTGCTCCAAGCACAATAAACGGACTTCGCAATATCAGCCTGAGACACATATTGACACCGTTCTGCACCTGATTCACATCATCATTTATTCTTGTAATCAGTGTATCGCTGCCTGCCCTGTCAAGCATAGAAAAAGAAAATTTCTGGATATGATCAAACATTGTCTGTCTGAGAGATGCTCCGAAGCCTGCAGAAGCTCTGGCTGCAAAAAACTGTGCCGTAACGCTGCACAAAAGCCCCAGCAGCGCCATAGCAAGCAGAATTGCGGCGCACCTGAATATAAAGGTGTAATCCTGCTGTGCCACCCCTGTATCTATCATTTTGGCAACAACAACAGGCACCATCAGGTCAAAGGCCACCTCAAGCAGCTTGAACAGCGGCGCCAGTATGCTTTCTTTTGTATATGGTTTAAGATATTTAATAAGATTTTTCATACATTATTCCTTTGTGTTTTTTACATAGATAGTATAGCACATTAATGATGATATTAATATTATTGTTTATCCCCCTCTTATTGTAAGCTTCTCTGTTTAGTGGTACAATAACAAATAAATCTGTGACTTCGTAAACGGAGGTGCTCTGAAATGAAATTAAAATCTTTTTTATTGGTAATACTGGTTGTTTTATGTCTTATCCCTGCCGCAGCCTGCAATGACGCTCCGGCCGGGCCCCCTGAACCCGAAAAAGAATCGGCGCTTGATATTCTTCAGGAAGAAATCAGAGACAGCGGCAGCATTATCGGCACAGCTTTTATCGGATATATCGCCGACAAAGAAACAGATGAAGATGTTATGTCCTTTTTAGACAGCAGCGCCTATGCAGATAAATATCCGTTTTTATGTCAGAAGCAGGCCTGCAGCTTTGTTTCATACGAGGGCGATGAGCTTTATGCTCTTGTGCCGGCAGACGATACCTGTTCAATACTCATATGCGGCACTACTCTTACGGAAACATGTGAATACATAGATGAACCTGATAATGTAATCTTCGAAGGCAGACCGGGAGAAGCAGTTCTTCTACGCTGCAATTTCAGTGATATATATTCAAATACTGTAATATATGTAACCGACGGCTCTGGCAAATACACATTCCATCCCGGAGTTTCCTTAAATGACAGCACTGTTGCCATGGAGGACGGTTATTATGATTTTACACTCCCTGCCGCCTCCGGACAAAGTGATACTGAAATTGCCTCAGAACTGCTCCGCGAAAGAGCCAAAGTAAAGCAGGGGCTTGAACAGGGCATGAAACTGCTCTATCTTGACGAAAAACAGGAAATAAACGGTGTTGACTGTATGCTGTTTGCTATGGGGACAGATCACTCTGATCATTTTGTACGGGAAGAACTGTTTGCCGTTTCAGACAATATTGTATATATCTATGATGCTGTTGATGACAAATGGACTCTCATGGACAACTGATCAGCCCATGCCTGTAAAACAGTATATATATCAAAAGGAGTAATGTAACGATGAAAAAGATTTTACTGACCCTTGCGGTCACTCTGTTATTCATATTTCCTCTATGCTCATGCGGCACAGAGGTTCCAGCGGCGCTTACAGGAGAATGGGAATGTCAGGACAGTTCCTACGGCTGCGAAGCAGGCTACGGCTATCTGGCTCTCAGAATTGAAGAAAACGGACATTTCAGTCTTTATGATGCAGAAGCAGGAAATCCCGGCATATCCGGTACTATGAAAGGGTCGGCAGATGCACTTACCGGAACTGTTAAGATAAACTGCGGAAGCGATGATTTTGACCCTCCTGCCTGCTGGGATATTGAAGAAAAAGACACACTGGAATTTGAAGCAGTCACACCGGGCCGCATAAAACTCTCACACAACGGCAAAAGCCTGAGCTTTGCCAACTATATATCAGAAGACGATTTCACTTCTTTCAGACTCGCCGACAGGTCTGAAAACTACAAATGGGAGTATGATATGAAAGGTGGCGGAAAAATAAAGCTTAAAGTCACGACAGAGCCTGACCCCGATGCTGTCAAATGGCAGCATTATGCTGTCAGAGGCATATCTGCGGGCGATGTGCTTCTTACTATGAAATACCGCAGCGGTGACGATGTAATGTACACTGTGACCTTTGATCTTACTGTTAAAGATGACGGCACTGTCAGAGAAAACGACCGCGACGGAGACATTGACGAAGCCATGACCTCATAGAAATACCGCTTCGGAACAATCCGAAGCGGCTTTGTGTTTATATGTCTATCTTGTACTTGTTCTGTATTAATCTACCTTTGGCATTGTTGCGAAGCTTGCTTCAAGCTCCTCGTCTGTAGGTATGTAGTCTGACATTTCGCCATTGTGGAATTTTTCGTATGCGTACATATCGAAGTAGCCTGTACCTGTAAGTCCGAAGAGTATTGTTTTTTCTTCGCCTGTTTCCTTGCATTTAATTGCTTCGTCTATTGCAACCTTGATTGCGTGGCTGCTTTCAGGTGCAGGAAGTGTCCCTTCGGTTCTTGCAAACAGCTCCGCTGCTTCAAATATGCTTGTCTGTTCAACTGCTCTTGCTTCCATATATCCGTCGTGGTAAAGCTGTGAAAGTGTAGGGCTCATGCCATGGTATCTAAGACCGCCTGCATGATTTGCCGACGGAATAAATCCGCTTCCCAGCGTATACATCTTAGCCAGTGGGCAAACCTTACCTGTATCGCAAAAGTCATATCCGAAAGTTCCTCTTGTAAGGCTTGGGCATGATGCAGGCTCTACAGCTATGAACTGATAATCTGCTTCGCCTCTGAGCTTCTCGCCCATAAACGGTGAAATAAGGCCGCCGAGATTGGAGCCGCCGCCTGCGCAGCCTATGATAACATCAGGCTTGATACCGAACTTGTCCATTGCCAGCTTTGCCTCAACACCGATTATTGACTGATGCATGAGCACCTGATTAAGAACGCTGCCCAGAACATATCTGTAGCCCTCTCTGCTTGTAGCTGCTTCTACTGCCTCTGAAATTGCGCATCCAAGGCTTCCTGTTGTCCCCGGAAATTCCTCGTTTATTTTTCTTCCTACGTTTGTTTTCATTGACGGCGACGGTGTGACATTGGCGCCGTAGGTTCTCATAACCTCTCTTCTGAACGGTTTCTGTTCGTATGAAACCTTGACCATATATACATCACAGTCAAGATCAAGATATGCGCACGCCATTGACAGCGCCGTACCCCACTGACCTGCTCCTGTTTCTGTCGTAACGCCTTTGAGTCCCTGCTGTTTTGCATAGTATGCCTGAGCTATGGCCGAATTAAGCTTATGGCTGCCGCTTGTGTTGTTACCCTCAAATTTGTAGTAAATCTTTGCCGGTGTATCAAGCTTTTTCTCTAAACAGTATGCTCTTGTCAGAGGTGACGGTCTGTACATCTTGTAGAAATCAAGGATTTCCTGTGGTATAGGGTAGTATCTGGTATCGTTATCAAGCTCCTGCCTGACCAGCTCCTCACAGAATACTCCGCCCAGTTCCTCTGCGCTCATAGGCTTGCCTGTTCCCGGATTAAGCAGCGGCGCAGGTTTGTTCACCATATCTGCGCGAACATTGTACCAGTATTTAGGCATCTCGTTTTCGTCTAAATATATTTTGTAAGGTATTGTTTTGTCTGTCATATTAATTTCCTCCTGTTTCTCCCTTTTAGGTTTTATCACAAAAACAACTAAATCCTGTCCCTGCATAGTTTAATGCTGGGACAGGATATATTAATCTCCTGCGGTGCCACCCGGCTTGGTGCATTGCTGCACCCTCTTACCATACTGTCATATGGTTACCTTTGATAACGGAGGGTTCTCCGTCGCCCCTACTTGCCTGCCGCTTTGGGTTTGCCCTCGGAAGTCCATTCACTTATATCCTCTGTACCGCTTCTCACCACCTGCGGCTCTCTGTAACATCCTTATAAAAGTTACTCCTCTTCCTCATCGGTTTTCTTAATTCTATATCATCATTTTTTGTTTGTCAACATATTTTTGTGTTTTTTAACAAAATTTCTTTTTCAAATTGGGTTTTACAAACAATTTACAATATCATGGTAACTATAGCTGTCAGAATCAGCACTATTAATGCTACCAGCTTAACCTTGTTAAGCTTATCAAGCATTGCTCTGTTTTTTTCGGCGTCGCTCGGTCTTAAATCCCCTGTTTTTTTAATTGTGCTGCTTCTTGATACAGCGTAGAAATATATAACAAGGCATATTATTATAACTGCTGTAAGTATATATTTGAGCATTCTATTCTCCCTTTAGTTTATCCTGAAGCTTGGCATACACAAGCTCTTTCATCCATTTCTCATCTGAAA
>ERZ1034917.1271-NODE-1271-length-16425-cov-9.715822_pt1 | contig 16425 bp, 31 predicted proteins | sample MGYA00520605_ERZ1034917 | MGnify/ENA primary metagenome ERZ1034917 (study PRJEB33766, sample SAMN09781784) | gut metagenome | biome: gut microbiome | host: Homo sapiens | place: Madagascar | study: EMG produced TPA metagenomics assembly of the PRJNA485056 data... | reverse complement strand
CAATTAAGTAAGCATTTGCATTCATATAATATTTTTATCTTTCTATTTTAATCCAAATTGCGCTTTTGAAATTACTTTTCCATTTTGAAAGGTAATATTGGCATTTGCTCCAATACTTCCTTTTCCATACCATGAATATATTATAGTTTTAATATTAGAAATCTCCGATTCTGATAAAACAGTTCCTTCTTCGCCAATTATAGCAACTACTTGCTCATAAGTCATTCCTGTTTCGATTTTATTAAATTTTTCAAGATTTAACTTTTCATGTTTTTGAGTTGCCTCTGTACCTGTTGTTATTAGTTCACCATTCTTATTTTCATTTATCCCTATTATTACCATACTAAAAATCACTATCAACATAAAAGTAATAACTTTATGCTTTATAAAAAAATTTCTTTGGTCTTTTCCACATTTAGGGCAAATTCCTTTTGAACTTACTTCTGTTCCACATTCTTTACATTTTTTTAATACCATAATGTATTCCTCCTTTTCTTTATATAAAAAGAGTATAATATAAATCATCTGTCAAATGCTGTCGAAACTTGTCTTTTTATTAACTATATAATAGTAAATGTTTTCTGTAGAAAAATCATCATCTTGATACCTTTTATTAATTCACTTTTATTACACATTTTCCTGTTCTTCTTGTTTTTTGGTTTATATAATCTATTGTATCATCAAATATTTCTTTTCCTAAATATTGAATTGTTAGATGTAATGGTTGTCCATTTCCGCTATAATTAGATAATACATCTTCAAATGTATCTCTCATTATGTTTTGTGGTGTTACAATCTCTGGATTTGTTCTGGCTCCTGAATACTCTCCAGCTAATACTGTTGTTGCCTCTGTTAATACACCACCTTTTGCCAAACGTGGCAAACTTAATGTATTTATAGTTCCAACTGTTACTCCTGGAATTAAATTTATAAGCTTTATTCCTCCATTTATTAATCTTATTGCACTGTTTATTGTTCTTTCAATTAACGATATAACACCATTTATTCCAGTTTTAACTGCTCCTGATATTGCATCTCCTATACTTGTTCCCAAATTAGAAAAAGTATTTTTTACATTATTCCAAATACCACTAAAGAAATTTCCTATATTGCTAAAAATATTTTTTATTCCATTGTATGCCTCTTGAAACTTATTTTTTATACCCTCTTTTATTTCAGTAACTTTATTAATTGTGTTTGTCTTTAAATTTGAGAAGAAATTACTAACATTATTTACCCAATTAGATACTGTTTCCTTCATTTTATTGCACACATTGACTACTGTTTCTTTTATTGTATCCCAATGTTTAACGCATAAAACAATTATTGCAATTAAAGCTGCTATTGCTGCTACAACCAGAGTTATTGGTGATGTTAATACTGCTATTGCAGCATTTAATAACCATGTTGCTGCTGTTGCAATTCCTGCTTGAACTGCTTCTGCAGCATACATTGCTATAAGTATTGCCGTTTCCGTTGCATCTGATAATTTTGCCGCTACACTTGATAAAAATGCAAGTGTTTCTGATGCTTTTAAAGCATTAACTATTGCTAATATTGCTGCCAAAGCCTTATACGCTGTAACTATTGCAAGTATAGTGCCTGAAACTTCTGGATGTTCTACTAGCCATTTTAAAGAATTAGTTAATCCATCTAATACATCTAATGCAAATGTACCAATCGTAGAACCTAACTGTAATAATGCATCTACCATTGGTTGCCAATTAATACTTGCTATTTTTTCTGAAATCACCCTAAATTTATCTGAGCAGTTATTTAACCATTTTTGAAATCCTTCACTTTGAACTACATTGTTTATTGCTGTTAATAGATTATTAAATGCGTTTGCTAAATTCTGTACTATTGCATCTCCATTGCCGATTATAATTCCATGCGTTTGCAAATGCCTCTGCTATATTTCCTATAATTGCTAAAATTAATTCTAATGATTTGTATACAGTCCCATTTGTAATTATTTTCTCAAAACTCCCCCATACTGCTGATATTAAACCTGCTACTTGTCCTGCTGTTGTCTTTATTTGTTCTACTAAAGCAGGTCCATATTTATTCCAACTATCAACAAGTGGTTTAAAGAAATCATACAATTTTTGTGCTAATGGTGACATTTGGCTATCTATTTTTGACATATCTCCGATATTAGGACTTGTATTACTATTATGGTCTCCAACATTATTTATTTCATTATGAACATTTGCTAACTGTTTACTTGTATTTTTTGCTTGCTTTTGTGCATTTTTGAAAGCAGATGCACTTGCTTTAGCAAATATATTTACTTTAAATAAAGCATAAACTACAGATTGAACTGCCTTTAATAATTGATATACACAGTTTGTTGCAAATTGTATTACAGGCGCTAATGCACTTCCAACGGCGTATTTCATATACTCGATATTTGCATTTAATTGTTTTGCTTCTGCATTTTGACTTGATAACCATGTATGTGCTGCTCCACTCAATGCTGAATATACTGATTGCATTGAAAATAAAGCACCTGCATATTTTAAAACATGTCCTAGTCCATTTCTAATTCCTGTACTCATTCCCTTTATGTTATTTGTAATATTTTGAGTTACCCTTGAAATTTCTTGTCCAATAGCTGGCATCTTACTAAACACATTTTTTATTCCTGTTATATTAGGCTTTGTTTGATCTATTTTTTGCTTAAATGTGCCAAAAAAACTACCCAATTCGCTTTGAGTAGTTGATGTTTTTGAAGTTTGTTGTTCTAGTTCTGCCATTTTTGATTTTGCACTATTTAACAATGTATTATATTTTTCAATTTCATTATTTAATTTATCACTTTGCTTAACCAAACTTTGATAATTTGTATTATTGTCTAATTTTCTATATGTTTCTTGCTTTATTCGTTTGTTTCCAGCTTCTGGTATTTCTTTTATTACTGATTGATTTGTATCATATCTTATTTTGTCTAATGCGTTATTTGTAACATCTAACTTTAATTGTCGACTAGTTATTTTCTTTTGTAGACTATCTATTTCTTTTTCTATTTGTGTAATTTGTTTCTGTGCGTCTTTATTATTTACTTTTATTGCTACTTCACTATTTTCTGAACTTTTTTTGAAATCTTCCATTTTTTTTTTCATAAAATTAACTGCTTGATGTAACTTGTTTGTCATTGCTTTTGTGTCTACCTTTGAAAAAGCATCTTGTGCTTGTTTCATTGATTGCTTTATTGCTGGTATTATCTTTTGAAATTCTTTCAATGCTTCTTCTACTTTTGCAGTTACTACAATTTCTATCTCTTCTACTGTCATTGATATTCCTCCCTTCTTTTTTGTATTTAACATAATAAAAAACACCTACCTAAGTAGTAAGTGCTTTTTTGAATTTTTTTTTACATATTTATCTAAATATGCTTATAGGAGCAGAGCCCATTTTGCCTTTTTTTATTACCCATGTATTACCACAATTTTGGCAAACTCCTACTGTAGAATTAATTGTTTTAGTTTTATTTGTTCCTTTAGATTTCTTCCAAAATAAATTAGACATACCTAATGTACATAAAGCTGTAAAACCTCTTGCACTATTATTTATATGCCCACCAAATCCAATACCTTTTTTGTTAGTTTGTTGGCCTTCTTCAACAAGTTGAACTTGAACATTTTCACTTCCACATTTAGGACATTTCATATTAATCCATCTCCTTTTACCTATTATAAAAAGATTATATCACTTTTAGTTGTACTTTTTTGTCGAATGTTGTCGAAAATAATATTTTTTTAATTTTTTTCTGCTTTCATTATTCCTCTCATTCTTCTCATAATTTCCTCAGGAGATTGCATTTGTTGTTTTTCTTCATTAAATAACTCTTTGTAGTTATCTCTAATTAGTATTATTTTGGGATTTTTGCTCATACTATCTGCTCTTATAAGTTTATTTGTTACCGCTTCTTGTAAATTAATTTCACGTTTCAAGTCATCTATTATTTTTATTAGATGAGATTGACAGTATACATTTATTTCTAAATATCTACTATTCCAAAACTCATATGGTTTCATATCAAAATAATAAGCTAATCTTTCCATTGAATATATCAACTCAATCAAATTATTAGATTCCTTGATTTTTTCTACTATTTCATTTAAGCCTCGTAACCTTGAAATCCTTATTCCTGAAATTGTCTCTCTGCTATTTTGCTCATTGCACTTTCTGCTGATTTTTGAACTAATTCGTTCATATTCATTGTTGATAAAGGATTTGAAGTCATTTCTTTTAATTCTTTCTTGCTCATTTTCTTTTTGAAAAAACCCTCTTCATTCAATGCCTCTGCAATCTTAGCATATAATTCACTTATAGTTATTCCTTCTGCTCTACAATCATCTATAAAATCATATACTTCATCTGATGAATTAAATGCACTTTCCCCATTTTCGTTTTCTGCCAACTTGAATATTATTTTTGTTAAAGCCTCTCCATCTAATATTGAATATGCTTTTACAAATGCTTCTTCAAAGTTTTTATTTTTTAGTAGATTAGCTATATCTACTATTTTTCTTGTTTTTAGTACTAAATTAATATTTTTATTTTTTGTTTCTATTATCATTTTATTTCTCTCCTTTGCAAAAGAGAGAAGGCCTAAGCCTCCTCAGTATTTTCTTCTATTGTGCTAATAATTTTCTTTGTCCTACTCCTAGCACTTAATGTAGAACTAAGCTGTGGGAAAACCTTTGCTTTCTTGTATCTCTGAACTTCTATAAATTGTTAGTTTTGACTTTAACATATCATCTATAGCAATTTCACTCATTCCAACATAACATGTTCCTGTAAAATACCATGTTAATGGTTTGCCAGACTCTGAGGCTGTACTTTCTGGTAATTGAATTGCCCAATATCCATTTGTCTTTGCTGTTTGCACAGCTTTTAATTCATCATATTGGTCCTCTTTAAATAATATTTCTATTTCAAGATTTTCTGCTTTTTGTCTTCCTTCTGCTTGTCTTTCATCTGGAATATCTAAAGCACTATATGTTATTCCTTCTGGTGCTTTTAGAAATTCAGGGATGCTTTGTACAAAAGCAATTTGTTTTCTTTCTGATGCTGATTTTAAATCTTCTAATGTATCAGCATGAAATAATTTTGTCATTGTACTTGTTTTTGGATCCATTTTAAATTCCTCCTATTATCTTATAAAATTAAAAGAGGTTGTTATTGAATTATAACTAACCTCAAATGTTATTGTTATACCGTATTTTTGCAATATAGTGTCATATACTGCAGGGCTGGTATTTGTCCTTATGAAATTTAATTTTTGAAGCTCTTTATCAACTTCATCTACCATTTTCATTGCTTGGCGTTGCTTTTCATTCCAACAAGTTATTGATATTTGAAATGTAGAAAACAATGGAAAAGACTTCTCTGTTTTATTTACAGATTTCAAAGGAGTATGTAATTCCAAACAAGGAAATTTACTTGTAGTTGTGGGATTTGTCAATATTTGCTTATACTTTAATAGCTCTAGTTTTTCATATACTAAGTCTGAAAACTCTAATTCACTTAAATCTTTCATTTACATATCTCCTTTAACATCTCATCTAATTTTTTCTTAACTATTTCTGCATTTTCATTTCTACTTTTAAATCCTGCATCACCTATAAAATGATTTGCTTTTGCTCCGAACTGCCACATAAAATTGTTTTTCACTTATTGTTATAATAGGATAATTTAATGTTCTTCCTACTTTGTCTACAGGTATATACCATTCTGTATAACCTGATTCAATAAAGTGTTTTGTTTTTCCTATATGTTCTTGTTCGGCATATTGTCCAGTGCCAAAGTATTCAAACCATAAATAAGATTGTCCATTTTCAGTCATAAATTTAGAAGGGTCAGCATAAACACGACCGCTTTACTTCTTTAGTAGACATATCAACCATTTCAACTAATATGCCATCTTCATTATGTCCCTTTTCCAGCCTTATAGCATAACCTCTAATGTTTTTTAGTACATCTTCTGTTATCATTTGAGTTGTTTGTGGTAGTTTTTGAATTATAGTATCTATATTTTTAAAATTATGTTTTACTTTAATATTACAATCGAAATTTATCATTGTACTTTCTCCATTCTATATACATAAGTACTTCCTATTTTATTTTTGTCCAGTACTCTATACTCTGGAAAAAACCTTTCCAATTTTGAAATATCTTCAAATGATATTCCATTGCCTTTTTTTATGTCATAATCTCTAGTCGTACGACCTTTATATGTACTATAATCCACTTCACCAGTAGACTTTCTATCTAACTCATTGACATCTTGCTGCATATTTAGCCAAGCTAGTCCTTTATATTTCCATATTTTATCTGGTTCCCCATGATTTTCTATTTCTTCATATTCTGATATATATACTTTTGTTAAATCTCGTAATAACATTACTTAACCCTCCTTAATCCAGACTTTATAATATTATTTCTTAATTCTTCTACAATATCTTTGTATGAACTTGATATACTACCCTCGTTTCTTGAAAGTAAACCCTCTGCTCCTCTTGCAAGATATTCACTTCTTACTGCTTTTTTTATGTATGGAAATAACCTTTCATCATCTTTTTTTCTGTTAGAATTATCACAGGCAATAGATGTTATATCATCTATTATATCCTGTAATATATCATCTGTATTTTCTTTATAGTTTGCTCCTAGGTTTTTCTTAATTTGCTTTAACATTCTATCGCCTCCTTAACTATTCTTTTTCGACTTTTGTTTTAGCCTCTTTTGTTTCTTTTTTTTCGACTTTTGTTTTAGCCTCTTTTGTTTCTTTTTTTTCGACTTTTGTTTTAGCCTTTTCTTCTACTTTGTTTACTTTTAATCCTATAAATGTTGACATTTCACTACCTCCTATCCTTCGTATGAACAGTATACACCAGCTAATTTATTCTCATATACGTGTCCATATAAGTTATTGTTTCTATATTTAAATACATTGCTATCTCCATTTTGATCTTCGTCTGGTGTAAAGTACTTAATAAATTGGTCCATAGCTGTAACAACTGCAGATTTCTCAACACATAAAAAGTTAATATCCTTTCCTCCTTCTACTAATTCATAGTAATCTGATGTTGATGGATTTCCTGTTGGTGCTGATACTTTTGAATAACTTCCAGAAGATTCTGTATAATAATTTTTCCCTGATACTACAGCTGTATCTTTTGACTTAATATATGTATCTTTTGCTTTTTGATATCCATAATTTTCTTTTCCATTGTTCAATGTTACTGCTGTATACATTCTTGTTTGTGGAACTTCAATTATTGTAGCAAATCTTTCTAAAACTTTTTTTGATTTAGTTGTGTCTAAATCATCAATCATTCCTTTTAATGTTGGTGTTATGAATAAGATTCTATTTTCTGTTGAAACTTCATCCTCATCCATTTTATTTGTACATGCTCTTAATGCTGTTACAACTCCCGCACCGTCAGAAATTGTTTCTTGCTTTCTTGATATTCCATCTACTCCCGCTATTTTTGCAATTCTTGCTGCATCAGTCTCTGGAACAACTTTTGTTCTTACAAATTCTCCAGATAATCTTGCAAAAGGTAATCCTAATGCTTCTTGATTATCTAATCTGTCAATTCTTAAATCTTGACTTCTTTCTTTGTCATATTTTACTGTTTCCCATTTGAAACTTGTTGAACCTTTTGTGTATCCATCATTTCTTGAGAAATCTCCTAAACCATCCATATCTAGTTTAGCTACTTTAATTTCTCCATTTAATCCTTTTTGTACTGTTGTTTCATCTCCATCTAATATAGATGTTTTTGCTTCGTTTTTATATACCTCGTCTAATTTAGGTAAATAAATTGTTGATAATTCAATATTATTCATTTTTTAATCCTCCTATTTAATTAATCCCATTGCCTTTCTTATTGCTTCATCAGCACTTGACTTATTACCAGATGGGTCTGGATTATATGGTGGTTTTTCTTTTGACCACTCATTTACTGCTTTTTCTACAATTCTGTCTTGAATTGCTTTTATAAGTTTTGTTTTTTCTTGTAATTGCTCTGCTGTCATGTTTTCATAATCAAAAAGATTTAAAAATTCTGGGTCAAATGCTGTATCTTGTGTTGTTGCTATTTTTAAAGCTTCATCTTTTAAATCTCTAGCATTTAACTTTCTTTGAATTTCTTGATTTGCTTCTTCTTGTTTCTTCAATTGATATTGAAGTTTTTGAGTTTCGTTCATTTGAGCTAATTTTTCTGCTTCTGACTTTTGTGTATCTTGTTCTAATTTCCATTGTTCTTTTAATTTTGTTTCATGTGTTTGAATTGCTTTTTGAACTCTTCTATCAAATTCTGCTTGATATTCTTTATTAGATAAAACATCATCAAAAGTCTGTGTTTGATTATTATCCGTTGCGTTATTTGCCCCGTTATTATCAATAGTTGTGTTATTTGTATTTTGGTTTTCATCTTCCATATTTTCTCCTATCCCAATTTGTTCTTTTGCCCAAATTGTTACATTAAAAATTCTGTTGTTCTTTTTAGCCTTCAATCAGTAAAAAGGCATAAAAAATAGACGCACGTCTACGTCTAAAAATTTATAATTATAAAATGTTAATAACTTATTTATTCTTTTTGCTCTCCATAATCCCCTGATAAAACTCAAATTTTATTGGTTCTATAAATAATGGTCTAAATATCGTTATTATAGTAAATATAATCCAATACCAAGTTGGCATTTGTAATTTAATACTTAATATTAGAATTAATAACCACATATACTTTTCCTCCTTTAATTTTATTTAATTTGTATTATTAAACAATGAACTAAATAAATCATTCTTTGAAATCTTTATTTGTAATTCAATTGTATTTCTTTCTTCTGATGACATCTTGTCAATTATTTCTTTAGCTACGATATCTAATGATTTTTCTACTGCCTCATTAAATTCTTCTTCAGTAAACCATCCTCTTTGTATCATTACTCTTGCTAATATATTTAAAATTGCACTTGTTTGAAGATTTGCTCTAATAACTTTATTTGTCTTTAAGTATTCAATAATTTCTTTATCTGACATTTGATATCCCTCCATAATAAAAGCACCTACTTTTATAGTAAGTGCTCTTTTTCTAAATATTCTTTATACTCTACAAAACTATTTCATTCACCATAATTAAATGACAATGGTCTTTTCCCTTTTTGTTCTATATTTTTATGAATTAACTTCTTTACTTAATCTGGTATAATCATGTATTTTACTACTCCTTATTTTTTCGTATTTGTACTGGATTTTGTATGCTATCGTATTTATTAGTCAATTCTTCTATTTTTGCCTTTATTCTTTTATCTATTTTATTAATGTCAAATCCCTTAGGATATATCTTCATTAATTCTTTGTCTAAATCAATAATATATTCTTTTTTTAGCAAATCTTGAATTTGTTTTTCTGTCATTTTAAGACCCCCTTAATATAATTATACAAATCTATATCTTTTCTTTTCAATAAATTATTTTCTTGAAAATAACATCTAAATCCTTCTGAAAAATATTCTCCTAAAGTTTTAGGATTAAATGTAAAATCTAAATAATTTAATTTATAATTTCCATCTATATCTTGTTCATACACTCTTCTTTGATACTCTGAAATAAATTTATTTCCATCTAACCAAAACTCATTTTCTTTTCCATATCCATTTATATTGTCTGTATGTATTTCTCTAATATTTAAGCCATTTTGTTGTATTTCTATGTATTTTTTATCATGTAGTAAATCTAGTTTTGTTTCTATCACATGTCCAATTTCATGCAATATTTCATATTCGTTACTATCACTTAATAAATGTATTACATTATTCTTTCTATCATAATAGCTATTGTTTTTTGATATTTCAAATTTTGTATCATTTATAATCTTTCGAATTTTTTCTGGCAATTTGTTTATTGCTTTCTTTATATTTCTATCTATTTTTTTACTATTAGTATAATTATTTTTTCTTATATAATCAACATTATTATACTCTGTTTTTTCTTGTTTCGCAACTGGTGGCACGTATCTTATAGTGCTCCTGCACCAATGCCAATAGTACATTATTGGAGGTAAATTAATACCAGGTACTAGACCTTTTACCCTAACTGGCATGAGCTTAATATCTTTCTTGCTATTTCCCCAATATCTATCGAATTTATTTTCTTTATTAATATAAAATCGCATCATATTCATTGATTGACACATTTCTGTACTATGTTCATCAGTTACTGCCCAAAATTCTACTTGTGCATTATCATTTGCATTTGATCTTATTCCTTCTACTTTTGCTAGATTATTCAATCCAATCATTTGCAAGTCTGTTGCACCTGATATTTTATCATTATTTATATTAAGTTTCTGATTGTTTTGTCTATTTATTATTGTTTGAAACTCGCTAGAATCGATTTCTAGGTTTCTTTGTTGTTGTATATTTAAAATTACCTGTTTATATATTTGTTGTGCATTATATTGTATTGTCGCTTCAATGTATTGTTTCCAGTTAAATCCACTATAATTTGGTTGATCTAATAATGCAAGAAATAAAGCCATCGGAATTATTGACGGCTTTTTCTTTTTATTTACTTCTTGTTGGCCTTGGACATAGTAATAATTTGCATCTTCATACATTATTTGTTTTTCTTGCTCTTCTAGTTTGTCTTGTTCTTCTATATATGCACTATAAATAAGCAATTCTAGTATTTCACTATTTTTTACTCTTGTTTTTTTATAAATATTGTTTGCTAATACACTAAAATAACTATTATTTTTTAGTAATCTTTGTTCTTTCCATTGTTCTATATATGTATTTATTCTTTTTTTAATTTTATTATCTGCAATATTATAGATGTTTTCTGTTGTAAAACTAAATGTATCAAATATTTCTTGCAGTCTGTTTTGAGTTTGTTTTGATGTCTTGTTATATAATTGTTTTAATTCTTGCATTTTTGTATCGTGATAATTCCATATGTTCATATTAAACCCTTTCATAAGTATTCTTAAATATTTCTGGTTTACATGGATATATCTCACCTTGTATTCCTTTTATTATATAATCTCCGTAATTTGCATGCATAACTCCTTCTAATGTTTGTATATCCGCATTAGTATCATCATAATGTTGAAAACCTGTTGATTTTCCATATAATATAATTTCATTACTTGATACTTTATCCATAAACCAGTCTGGAATAAAATCTATTCCTAATCTAAATGCTTCTATTTCTATTGGAATTTTTCTATATTTCATTTATATCCCTCTATTCTTTATTAATTTGCTTATTAACTACTTTTGCTTGTTCTTTCTTATTGTCTGCCGTTAACTTCTGTGCTTTCTGTTGTTCTGTCAAATCTGTTACTTTATTATCTTGATTGTTTTCTTTGTTATCTTGTTCGACTCCTGCTTGTCCCATCATTTGCATTTGTTCTAAATTTTTTTGTATGTTTTCTTCATTTTGTTTATCTATCTTTTCTAGTTCTGAATTGCTATCTAAGTCATCAGGTAACATATCAATAATAGACGCATCACTTAATAAACCTCTTAATTTCAAGGCTCTTGTTGTTTCTGTATCTTTGTCTGTTGGTAAATTTCTTTGTAAATCTATTTTTATACTTCTAAAATCATAAGATTTATGTTTTCTTTTATTTATTCTATCTATGATTGTTTCCCATCTTCTTAATATTGCTTGTTTAAAGTGTTTATCTGCATCTGTTATCATTTGCTCTAATGCAAAAAACTTTCTGTCTAATGCACTTGCATTGTCTGCATTTGTAAATCCTAAATCTGTTATATTAGGTACGCCACTTATCATTGCTATTAAGTCTATTAATGTCTTTTTATGATTTTCTAATGCTGTATCTTGTACTGATTTTTCTACCCATGATATATCACCTGAATTGTCTGGTGTATAAAATACTTTCATTTTAAGCATTGTTTCATCATTTTGTTTCCTTTCTGGATTCTCAATCATAACTGGATTTCCATCTTTGTCTTTTTCTACTTCTCCGTTGTTTATCTTTCTTTTCTATAAGCAATGGTATATCTGGTTCATAACCTGTTATTTTTAATTTAGCATCATCATTATATTGAAATGTATTTCTGCTGTTTTGTATTACCCTTTCATAAGCACAAATTAAAGAGACTACCAATTCAAAACTTGATAGTCCCATTTCATTTTCTATTGCTATGCAAGGAAGCATATTCCATTTGCTTTCTTCAAATTTTTGTTTATCTTCTTGTAATTTTGCATAATCATTTGGTGTTGGTGAATAGTATCTTTTGCCATTTATTGTTGTTAATTCTACTATTGTTATATCAGCACCATTTTTATCTCTTTCTGTCCATTTTCTTAGTTGTCCTATTTGTTTTACTGGTGTTGAATAATCAAATACTCCTATTGTATTTAATGCACTTTGTTTAGTATATACTATTTCATTATCTTCATTCTCGTATAATACTTCATAGCATCCTCTCATTCCAAAATAATCAAATGCTAAATCAAAAAATTCTGTTGCATCATCATTATATTTACTTATATAATCTATTAATACTTTTAGCTCTTCATCTTTGTTTACATCTGTATTAAAGACTTTATTGAGTAATTTCTTGATTATATTTAATTTTGTTGGGTCTGATATTTTTTCAACATCATATACTGGTGCTTTTCCTGCAAAATATCCTGTTACCATTGAATTTATATAATTTTCAAATGCTACTTTTATTTCTTCATCATTTATACTTACTAGTTCAGAATTATCTGTCTTTCTTCTTATTCTTTCATATAATTGTTTTCTTGCATTCCATTCTTTATCTGCTAACATTAATATTTGTGTTACGCTATTTTCATTTTCTAATGTTTCTGGATTCCATTGTATCATTATTTTCCTCCTATATTGGTTTTATATAACCAAATTGTAATTTCTTTTGATTTATGTATTTTTCTACTGCATATCTCATTGCATCCATCAAATGATTAAAGTCATCTATTGGTCTATTTATTTTATTTCCAAACTTATCCTCATCCCAAGTATAGTTACTTATTTCTGTTATAAAATTTACACATCTAGGGTGTATTATTATTTCAAAGTCTTGTATAAATTGAATACCATTGTTTATACTGTCTTTTCCTTTTAAAGCTCCTGTAATATGTCTTAGTCCTAATCCCCTTAACTCATCTATTGACTTTGGTTCTGCACTATCTGCTGTTATTTTTTCCTTTGAATAACCCATTTGATTTACTTTGTCATATATTGCTTTGTTACTCATTCCTTTTTGATATATTTCATCATATACATAAATCTTTTTATTTTTTAAATCTATTGCACCACAAAATAGTGCTGTTGGGTCATTTGTATAACCAAAGTCCAATCCAAAAGCACTATCTAAGTTTCTTATTGTATTTAATTCAAATTTTTCTTCTTTCCAATTCTCATATACTAATCCATCAACTATACCCCAGTTACCTAATCCTGCAACTTGATATCTTCTAGGATTATTCTTTTTCATTCTTTCAAATACTTTTTTGTCTGCTTCATCTAACCACTCATTACAAAGATAATTTGTTGTCATTGCTAATATATCATCATCTTTAACATCAAAAAATCTTTTCTTAATCCAATGATGTTCATTCCAAGGGTTTAATGTTATTGTTATTTGTTTAAATAAACCTTCTGGAACTTCTCCGTCTTATACTTTCATCTATTACATCAAAATCTGACTCTTTTGTTATTTCGTATGCTTCTTCTATCCATAGCCAACATAAAACACCTATATCTACTGATATTGATGTTACTTTTAATGGGTCATCTAAACCTCTAAAATATATTTTCTGTCCTGTAGGTTTGTATGTCATTTCTAATGGGCTTTCTTTTATTTCCCAGAAATTATCTACTTGTAATCTATGTATTGCCCATTTTAATTCTGTAAAGCAACTATCTTTTAATGTTCTAAATGTTTTTCTAATTACAAGTGTATTAGCTTCTTTATATTTCATCATGTTGCTTATTATCCATAATGCTGTTGTCTTTGATTTTTTACTTGCTCTTGAACCTTTACATACTCTATATCTACATTTGCAATGCCAATACTCTGCATAACCTTTTCCAACTATACTTTGTAATGATATGTTATTTACTTGTTTCTGTGTATTTTTATTTATTATTTTATTCTGTAATATCATCTGTTATCACCACTGGTATATTCCCAGCTACTTCAACTTTTTCTTTAAATGTACCATATCTTTTTCCAAGTAGTTCTGCACATTTTGTTCTATCTTGTAATGAAGCATCTAATCCAAATTGATCTTTTTCTTCTCCTCGCATTACTTTTGTTAAGTATTGCAATACTTCTTCTTGTGAAGCAATTCTATTATTTTCTAGTTGTTGTAATCGTTCTTGAATGAAATAGTTAAGTTTTGTTAAGTTTTCTGCACCTATGTTTTTCGCTGTCTTAGAACTATATCCTGCTCTCTTTGCACTTTCTGTTGCATTTGCTGTTTCCACATAATAATCTATGAACCTTTTTTGTTTTTCTGTTAGTTTATTATAATCTTTTTCATCCTCCATCTACCTCACTTCCTTTTCTAAGTTCTTCTATTAGATATTTCATTACATCTACTTTGCTATAACATTCATCTTTCTGTTTATATCTATCTTGTAATTCAAATTCATCTGTTTCTTCATTGTGTATTTCTACTTGTTCTTTTCTTAGTATTTGATATTTAGTACAATACTTGCAATTCTTTTCACTATAAAATTGAAAAGTATTTATTTTGTATATTTTTCCTTTTATTGATAAAGCATATAATAGTTTGTTTATATTTTTATTTATGTTCATGCTTTTTCTCCTTTTTTTGACTGTACGGCATATCTTATTGCATCTATATAATCATCTTTATGATTTTTCTTTAATCTTTCTATATAAGATTCATTTTGTTCTTTATATTGTTCTACTATTTCATGTATAATGTCATAAGAATTTGCTACTATGTCTGCAACATCTTCTTCTGAATATTGTTTTTCACAATGTGTTATATAATTATCTATATAGCAATGTGTTAATTCATGAATTAAAGTAGCTTTCTTTCTGTCTGCTGGCAAATCTTCGTCTATATATATTTTTTGTATATCACAATATGTAATACCGTAATATCTTGTATCTATTGATTTTAAGTTTTCTTCTTCATTTGCTTTTCTAATATTTTGCATATTTTTTATTGATTCTTGTGATGTCTCTGTTATTTTCCATTCTCTGTTGTTTATTTTGAATTTCATTCTTATTCTCCTTTTTCGATCTATATCTAAAGCAATAATCATAGTACCTGCATTGTTCACATTTTATTTGCATGCAATTTGCATAGTTAATATCTTTCATACTCTATTCCTCTTCTGTGCATGTTAATTTGCCATCTATTCTTTTTACTATTTTACAGTCTGTATTTTTTGTACATTCAATACAGTTTTCTTTTTTGAATTGTTCTATTTCTTTATCCATGGCTCTTCCTCCATTTTATTTTATATTTCGACATATTTTGACATTATTTTTACTTTTGTTTTGCTATAATCATCTCGTACATAAGATAATAATTTTAAATTATGAAAGTGAGGTGATATATTATGAATAAATATTTTTCAAAGAAATACTCTAAAATTCAAGTTCTTAATTCAATATTATCTTCTTTAAATGAATCTGAATCAGATACCGACAAATTACTAATTCACACAGCAAACGGAATTTATCAAAGTACACTTCGAAATTCAAGTATTGTATCTGATGCAGCTATTGAAACTAACGATGATATTTTAACTTGCTTTGATAAAATGTATCAATCAGCATTAAATACTTATGAAAATTCTGATACTGCAAAAGATAATGTTACAGTATCTGAAAATCCTATTTCAATTGAACTTGAAGATGTTGAACTTCTTACTAGTTTAAAAACTATTCACATGCCTTTTGCTATTATATTTGTTGACCAAATAATTGGTTTTTCAATTGGTCATATAAAGTAATATTTCTATTGTTTATAGATACATCAGTTTTCTCAGTAACTGGTGTATCTTCTTTATTTTCAATTAATTCCTTTAATTCTTTAACTGTACATTTTATTTCCATATCTTTTCCTCTTTTCTTTTATAAAACACTATGCAATGATATATCGGTTTGTATAAGTAGCTATCTTACACTTTGGATTCTGGTCTATATCACAGCTCAACCTTTAGCTTACGAGCCGAATCTCTTGGAAGACTACACACTTTTTCTTCCCTGTGACGGAATTAGTGTTTCAACCTTATGCTCCCATTGATAAGTTTTATATATCACTGCATACTATTTTATAAACTTTATATAAAATATAAAGAGTTGTATTTCCTCAGATTTACAACCCCCTGTTTCTACAGAATTTTATTTATAAACTCTATGT
>ERZ1034917.1268-NODE-1268-length-16508-cov-399.273810_pt1 | contig 16508 bp, 15 predicted proteins | sample MGYA00520605_ERZ1034917 | MGnify/ENA primary metagenome ERZ1034917 (study PRJEB33766, sample SAMN09781784) | gut metagenome | biome: gut microbiome | host: Homo sapiens | place: Madagascar | study: EMG produced TPA metagenomics assembly of the PRJNA485056 data... | reverse complement strand
GGTGCTCTTACTTCTTGAATCGCTCATAATAGTAGGTTACTATCTGATGCTCTGTAGGCTGGAAGCCATTACGAGAGGTGAGCGTATCGACTATCTCATCGTATGTACACTGTGGCATCTTAGAAATCAGATTCTCATCGTGGATGCCCTGTGAGAGTTTACTGAGGCAGAGCCATCCAAGGACTAGCCAGATGGCAATGCAGAAGATAATCTTAATTGTTTTCATAACTTTATCGTTTTATATTGTTTGTAATGGTGGTCGGTTAGGGAGTCGAACCCTTGTGCCTATCTGCTTAGTTCTTTTTCGCAGAAATCATGGTGAACCTAGTAAAAAAGCATTTAAACAATCAATCGTTTGTTATGAACATCGCCCCCGATGGGCTAGGCTACATGCAAGATTGCAATGCCGACCGTGTAAAGAAAGGTGCCTGAGTAGGATTTGTACTTATCAGATTTTTAATGATGAAGAACTGTTCTCGCAGGGATATTTGCCCAGACACCTTTTGAATGTTTCAACGATAAGTTTCGCTTCACAGCGAGCTTTTCTTGTTTGCAATGTTAGCTTATGTCTATTCTCTAAAAGTAAAATTACCTATGTGGGATGTAGATAGTCTTGAACTTTACAGGCACAGGCTTCCAGCTCGGACAGTCGGTATTCGTAGCGAGTAATCTTGCCGTTCTTGCCACGCCCGAAGACCTTGACCTTGCCTTCCTTCACCCATCGTTCTACATTGCGTCTGCCGAAGGTGTCGAATGCCTTGGCTTGGGTGATGAATGGTCGCTTGCCTACAGCCTTGGAAATTTCTTCCTGGACTACATTGCGTATGGCTGATAGGAATGTGTCGAACGAGACCATCTTGTCAGCAAACTGGATTTGTACTGTTTGGTTCATGACTATTTTGTTTTTAGAGGATTCTACTACTTGATGCGAGTGACGAGGATGATTTGTCTTTCCTTGTCAATCTTGGTACGAAACTGTCGGTTGTAAATGATTCCATAGCTGGAACATGCATTCTTGACCGAGTTCATTCTTTGGATGGGGAAATCAATGTCTTCTCCCACAGCCATGTCTCGAAGTCGAGGCCATATAGGTGCTTTCTTTTCTGCCATATAGCTTTAATTGAATTATTATCTTATTAGAACGAAATCGTAAACGAAGACGAGAGGATTGCTGCCCCAATGGAGGTGGAGCTTACAGCTGAGCATCTTGTATGCTTCGATAGGAGTTCTGTACCACCATTTCTTCGCAAAACTATCATTTGTGGCATCGTATGAATAAGCATCGTCAATGCCATCGATGTGGCTACAGAAGATTCCTTCCTTCATGCAGTCATCGGTGCTTATGTCCTGTAGCCTTTCATACCGGATGTTGGTAATCTTGATTTGATGAGGCATCGTTTTTGCCGTGACGAACATCTTGTTATTCCATCCAGGATGTTTGCATAGTATTGTCCTGATGGATGGTTCCAGTGAAACTTCGCAGTATCTTTGAGCGACTGCCACGACTTCACCTATTTTATAAGTGGACTTTGCCACAATCTCATTGCCATCATTGATGGTTAGCTTGCCCTTGTCTTTTCCTTCCGTACAGATACCGCAGCTGCAATTATACTTGAAAGGGTCTTGAAAGGCGATTCTTCTGGTCTGAGTCTTGCGACCTTCCAGAACTGCTTGGGTGAGACCGTACTGGTCATTGAACATTATCTTTTTCATACGCTTTTGCTTTAATCAATCGGGACGATGGGCTTTTATGATACAGAACCTAAAGTGACTAATTTTAAATTTTCCTCACCCATTGTTGCCCGATTGAATATTTTTGTTTATCTTTGCACCGACTAATTTAATATTTATAGATTATGATACAAAATGTATTTACTTTTACCCATCGCTTGGCTGGTAAATCAAGTGGTGAGGAGCATGATTTCATCAGCTCTATTTCGAAGTTGGCAAATGAAGGATGGATTGTGAAGCAGATTTCTTCAACAACCTATACTCATGGTAGCTCATCCTTCATTGCCGTAACCGTGCTAGCTGAGAAAAGCGAATAGCTCTTTTGCTTTTCTCAGGTGGAGTCCATTGCTTTCATGTATTTTATATTCGTAAGATAATGTTAGGGACTCTAGCATATTTTCCCAATCCTTTAATGGTGCGTTGTATATCCAGTAGAATGCTTTTTCCATTTCTTCCTTATACAATGCGCCATACTCATTATATATCTTCGAGCGTAGCCAGAAACGCTTGGCAAGTTTTTCCGGGTCAGCCTCTGTGCATTCACCTGTTTTCTTTGGCTCAGGCAGCAAGTCTTCCAGATAGCACCATCTAGTGCATCCCTCTGGGCAAATCCAAGCGTGCTTGTCTTTGAGGTCTTCATCAATGTAGTGTCCTACACCAGTGTCGAATGCCTTCATCTTCTCATCCCAAGGGAATAAGTCGTAGGCATCTTTACCTTCCTCGTCAACACCAACGCTAACGATACAAAGAGCACCATCCTTCTTTGGAGTCTCTTTAATTGGGTCATGCCAAATCTCTTTGAGATATATGGCAATTTCAAGTTTTTTCTGTTGTATTTTCATTTTTCTCCAAATTTATTTGGTTATTACTAACTAATTTACTAACTTTACGGTGCAAAAGTAATAAAAATAAATTGAACCGCAATAGAAAAGCATTGTATTTTAAGAAATATATAATGTAATTATATTGCATTAACACTATTAGCGTATGAAGATACAATATTTTAATATTAATATCGGTTTAGCTATAGAGCAGCGTATTAATGAACTAGGTATTTCAAAGTCTGAATTTGGACGTAGAATAGGTTTGGCTAGTCAAAATGTGAAGAAATTCCTCGATAGAGAATCTATCGATGCTAGCAAGCTAGTAGAGGTGTGCAAGGCTTTAGACTATGATTTCTTTTCTTTGTATGTTGGTAAAACATGTGAGGGCAATACCAATTTATTGAATATCTCTAGATTGAGAGAGCTTATTCTAGACAGAGGCATGTCACAAGTTAGTTTTGCTTCTGCTATCGGAATAACTAGATTAGAATTGGATTCTATTCTTTCAGGCTCTGATGTTTCTCTTGGTATGGTGGAAAAAATAGCTGAGGCATTAAAAGTGAAACCAACAGAACTAATCAATGGTGGGTCTTCTAATGTTGAGGCTCATAGTGAATCTGATAATTCTCTGCTAGAGTTAGAAAAACAGATTATAGAACTTAAGGCAGAGAACAAAGTACTTAGAGAACTTCAAGGTCTTCCTGCAAGAAAAATGGTAAATGTTGGATAATTAAAATGTAATGAGTATGAAATACTTTCTCGTTTTTTGGAATATTATGTTTCTTCTCCTTTTAGCTTCTTGTGATGGCTATCCATCCAAAGAAGACTTAGAGGTGCGTAATTATCTCTATTTAGATCGTTCTTCTGTACTACATATTGACATGAATTGCCCAAATGTATCAAAAAAATATGGAACAACAAAGATTGAGCCTATAAATGTGAAGGAGATTTCAACAGGAAAATTGGATAATATATGTAACAAATGTTTTAATGAAACTTTATATATAGGCTTAAAGGAATTTTCAAGGGCAAAAAGCCTAAATAGCGATAGAAAGGTTAAGACTTTATTGTATTTAGAGCCTGGCTATACATGCTATTTTGACTTAGATTTGCTTAATAAAGTTTCTTCTAATAAAGTTTTGAAAGTACTAATGGTCAACGAAGAGAAAAAAATCTACGTTCCATTAAACGAATCATTTCATCTTTGTGATAAGGGGTATAAAATTGCAAAATTTATGCCATTCAGAATGGGTGACATAAAATTGGAGATTTATGAAGGAAAGGAGGTGTACAATATCCCATTTTCTGTAATTCATGAACAATGGGATGATTTTTACGCTGATTTTTATAACTGTTATGTGACTATGTTTAATAGAGAGGGTAAAATGGTTGGCATTGATGTTAACCAGATGAACTCTTATCGGAAAGATGGATATAAATGGTATATTTCAGGATATAAGAAACATCCTCATTTAATATATAATATTATGTGTCTTTCTTCGAAAACTGTGAGAGAGCATAGCTTGGAATCTTTTATCACTAATATAAAAAATAACGAAGAATATAGGAAAGTTGTATATAATGATTTAATTAAAGACGGATTTGTTGATTTTTCTAACTTTTCCTCATTTAAGATTTTCATAAACAAGATTATTTAGAAATAATAATGTGATATGGGATTTTCTAGAGAAGATTTTGAAAAGTATGCCTACGATGGCCCTGTGTATAATACAAAAGGTGAAAGTATCGCAAAAGACAAAGGTTCACAAAAAGACTTAGACAGAAAACTGAGGCTTTCAAAGAAGTTCTTTTGCTTTGGTCTAGTGACTTTCTGCATAGGTTTCTTGATGATTGGCTTTGCAATAGGTAGGTTGTCTTCCTCTTCTAATAAAACTGAGGCTGATGCCTTCCAAACAGAGGTAACTGTAGGAAGCAAGGTTTATGTTTCAGATAGTCCTGGTTCCAAGCGATACCATAAGGATAGAAATTGCCAAGCTCTTAAGAGAAGTATAGGCCATATAACTGCAACTGATGAGGCTAATGCCATCAATCAAGGCAAAACTTTATGTGGTTGGTGTGGTAAATAGAAAATAATTAGTAATTTTGCAAAATAAAGAATAGGAGATTAAAATATGGAGAATTTAGGTATAATTATTAGTATTTTGGTAGGATTGGTAACATTGTTATCAATGCTTGTATGGTTTGGACGTTTCATCCAGCGTGTGAATGTACATGACAAGAAACTAGATGATTTGTCTGAAGATGTGGAGGACTTGAAGTTGGATATGAACTCAGTTAAGACTTTGCTTATGGCGAAGTTTAAGGACTTCGAGGTGGTCTTTTCTGGAAAGCATTCGCCTAGAGCCTTGAATGAAACCGGCCAGAAGATATTTGATGATATGCACGGAAAAGAGTTTTTGGAAAAGAACAAGGCTTTGTTGTTTGCTTACGTTGACAAGAACAAGCCAAAAACTGCCTACGATGTTGAAGGCTTGTGCTATTTGGCTTGTCTTATGAATGTGAACAACGATGCTTTCATAGAGATAAAGAGCTTCCTCTACAATTATCCTACCATAACTTTGCCTGATGGCAAAGAACATGAGGTAACAATGGATGAGGCTTGTTCTGTACTTAGCCTTCCTTTGCGTGATATGTACTTAGAAGAGCATCCTGAGATTGTGAGATAATAAAGAGCATAAAGTTTGTTCGTAAATTTAAATTCCAAAATAAGTTTATAGATTGTTTTGAAAGAAACGCTAAAACATTAGTAAATACAGTGTATTATGAATCTCGTTTGGAAATTAGAAATCATATTTTCGTAATTATCTGATATTTGAAGAGTTAGCGTAAATGGCTGATTTCTAGATAGTCAGAAGTATAGTGTTTTAGAAACGTTTGACACGTTAAACGTGACAAATGAGAGCGTTTGTTTTGAAATAGCTTTGAAAATAAAATAACTATGGCTACATTTAAAATTGTTGTTCAGCATCAGAGGTCAGATGGTTTTTACCAAGTGTACATTCGAATGACTCATAATCGTAGGTCGCTTTATATTAAGACGAACAAGATGGTGGGACAGAAAGGCATCGTGAAGGGTTCTCATGATGTGAAGGATTCTTTTGTGCTAAATCCACTGAACCAAATTATTGAAGAATGGATGTTCAAGCTTAATAAGCTAGACATCCGTTCTTGGAGTGCTGAACAGGTTAGGGACTATCTAGAACAGGACGATGCAGATGTGTGTTTCTCAGACTTTGCAAGAGAATATATTGATGAGTTGTCTGAAACATTGAAACCTCAGTCTCTTGTAAATTATCGCAATACCCTGAATAGTATAGAAAGATATTGTGGTTCTGAGAAGGTAATGTTTAGTGAATTGAACACCAAACTAGTGCAAGGATGGATAGATAGTATGAAGGATTCCAAGGCAAAGAAATCTTACTATCCTCAGTTCCTAAAAAAGATGTTCAAGGCAGGTGTGGCTAAATATAATGATTATGATAACGACATCGTAAGGATAAAAGTGAATCCTTGGACTAAAGTAGAGTATCATAAGCATGCTATTCCCAAAAAGCGTGCTATCTTGATGGAAGATTGCAGAAGGATTTTTTCTGTGATTCCTTCTTCTAAGACGGAATGCTTGGCTGTGGATGTGTGCAAGATGGTATTGTGTCTTGCCGGAATCAATGTGGCTGACCTGTATGAAATGAAGAAGGTTGACTATTACGATGGTATTTTGCATTACAAGCGACAGAAGACACGAACGGTTAGAGCTGATGAAGCTTATATAGAAATGAAAGTACCAGATATGCTCATACCTACCATGATGAAGTATTTCTCAGATAAAGAAGACCCTTATCTGTTTAATTTTCACAAAAGCTATGGTTGCAGCAGGTCGATGGACGGTAATTTGTGCCTATTCCTAAAGAAATTCTGTGTGAATACATTGAAGGATAGTGAATTGAAGATAACACCTTATACTTTTCGCCATACTTGGGCTACAATAGCTCAAAATGATATTGGTGCCAATTATGAAGAGATAGGTTTTGCGATGAATCACATCAGTACTCACAAGATTACCATGGGCTATGTGAAGCCTGATTTCTCCAGAGCCTGGGAACTGAATGAGAAGGTGGTGGAGAAGATTTTCTTTACCAATGACCCAAGCAGACGAATACAGGAGTATCATGCGCCTGTTTTTGAAAAGGTGGAGGAAACATTTGAACTCAGTGCTGATGCCTACTTCATGGGTGAGGTTGTTGGCCATGTGGAAGGCATGGGCTACCTGAACACGGATGATATTATCCAGCAACTGATGGATAATATCAATGATACAGTGCCTAAGAACTGTACTATACAGATTAAGGTGAAGAATATCACCAAAGACCAGACGAAGTATTTTGAGCGCATGAGGGATAAAAAGTAGCTAATATATCTTAAAATTGTGCCAATAAAACTTAATATTTGACAGATTCAGTCAATTTCATACCATAGGGTAGTCTTCTCTAAAGTAGCAGAAATTTTAGAGAGGGCTACCCATTTTTCGTATTTAGCCATTATTAACAATCTTAAGATTCTTGATGTTGATGGTGGTCTCCTGTTTCTCAAATTTCTCTTCCAGCTCCATGAAGGACTCTTCCACGTACAGGCTTCGATGCTCATCATTGTTGAATGATATGGATTGAAGCTTTGGAGCAACGTATGGGAGGAACTTTGCTACTATAGCCAAGCGTCCGGCAGGTTCTTCTATCTGCATGAGGTCATTGGCGAGAGAGTAGCCTTTTTCATTGATGCCGTTGAAATAGCCAGTGATGGCATCGCTAAGGCTTTCACGTACCGTTTTCGTTATCTTGTTTGCCGTGCCAGCCTTGCGTCCACCTGTCTTCTTTCGCTTTGGTTTCGGCTCATTGTTATTGTCTTTTTTTGTTGCCATATTCTAAGAATTTAAATGATTACTGATAGTTTTCGGGTGCAAATATAGTGAAAAATAACGAAACTTGTTGTTCAAGTTGCGCAACTTATCACAGATAGGTGAGAAAAACGCATTACTTTAGCACTGTTTAAACATTAAATTCGAATTTTATGGGACTTATAGGAAGTATTGCTGGTGGCGTTACCTCAGCTGTAGGTGGTGCTCTAGCAGCCAAAAAACAAAATGCTGCATACAACGAATACATCAAGACCTTTGAGAATCGTATGCAGCAGGTGAAGGACCACCGTGATAATCTTTATTATCAGGACCCGACACAGACAGCCGAGAACCAGGTGGCAGTGACCAACGCCCAGAAGGTGCTGGATAATGCCACGCAGAAAGCCAAGAATACCAACATCGTGAGTGGTGGTAGTGATGAATCTGTGGCACTGAGCAAACAAGCAGCCAATGAGCAAGTGGGCAACATGATGCAACAAGCTGCTGTGCAAGGTGCCCAACAGAAAGAGAATGTATGGAACACCGCAGATTCTCAGATAGACCAAATGACCAACTACATTGCTACCGCCAAGAAAGAAAAGGGTTTGGCTCAGGCGCAAGCCATTCAAGGTGCAGCTAGTGGTTTGGCTAGTGCTGCAAGTAGTTTGGCGTGGTAAGGAAAGGAGGTAGATATGGGATTTATGAGTGACGATTTAACTCCAAAGCGTCCAGCTACGGCTGTGACACCTATAACCGATTTTCCATCCAATGATGATGGGCAGTCAGCACCATCTGAGCCAGCAACTTCTTCTTCTGTGCAGACACCGACACAGCCAAGTGGGGATAGTGCAGCAGCACAAGCTACTTCTACAACTGCAACAGCTCCAATAGATACAAATGGATTGGTGGTTGGTAATCAGCCATCCTTCACTCAGCAACCAACCGAGGAAGTAACCGAGGTAACTCCAAACCAAGGTATTTCGATTGATTGGAGCAAACCTTATGCCGATATAGAGCAGAATCCTCTCTTGCAGCAGATGAAGCCTTATGACATCATGAGGGACTTCGAGAAGAATGGCAATGGCGATTGGGCTTCTTTTATGCCATGGCTTCAATCTCTTGGTGATGTGGATAAGACTATAGCAGCCAATGCTGCTTTGCAGAAGAAAGCCGAGAGGCAAGCCAAATGGGAACAGTTAGGCAACCTCTTCCAACATATCGGCAATTTCTTCGGCACAGCTATCGGTGCTCCTGAGCAGAAGGTAGAATCAGCCCAGGCATTGACGGAACGCCAACGAAAGCTGAGGGAAGGCACTGATGCCCTTCGTCAGAAAGGATATGACCAGATGATGGCGAATATCTGGAAGGATAGAGCCAATAAGCAAGCTCAGATGCAAGCAGAGGCAGCAGCCAAGGCTAATGATGCCCTTGCTGCTTATCGTGGTTCGCAGAAGGCACAGGAGGATGCTTTGACACCAGAAAAGGTGAAGACCGAACAGGCTAGGCAAGCAGCTTCTAATGCAGCAGCTGGTCTTTCTACCGCCAAGACCAAGACGGAAGACGAACTGAGAGGAAAGAAGAGTAACTTGCTTACCGCCCAAGCAAACAACGCCAATGCAGGAGCAGCCGACCATAACGCAGGTGTGACTGTGAAGAAAGCACAAGTAAGAAAGATTAACGCTGAGACCGAGAAGGCAAACCGAGGCAACCAAGCCGATAAGGAAGCGGACGATTTCAATACCAACTATGTGAACGACCCTGTTTTCAGGAAGTATGTGAATGAATGGGCTACCCACAATGGTATGAACATCGGTGGCAATACTGATGGAAGAGGTGGAACTTGGGCTAACAAGTACAATCGCCAACAGGCATCCGCTTATGCTAGGGCTAAGATGGCTAAGGAGGGAAAGAAACGAACCGTTCGCCCTTATGGTGGAAAACCAGCCAAGGGAACTTCGAGCACAAAGGTAGATTATTCTAAGTATCAAAGAAAATAACATAATATATGGCAGACAAAAACAACAAATCTAAGTTGACTTATCACGTATGGGATAAGGACAACAACGAGTATGACATCCCTGATGAGGTTGTTCAGCAGCGAGGCATGGATAACTTCGCCAAGGACTTCGAGGGTGGCTATATCACCATGTTTGACGATAAGAAGCAGAAGGTGGATGTGCCTATTGAGGATGTGGGAGAATATCGTAAACAAGGTTACATTTGGTATGATACCAGTGGAAACGCTACCCCTATCAATGAGGTAGGCAAGAAGCCTTCTCCTTCTTCATCTTCTCAGGGAACAGAACAGTCTCAATATCCTCAGGAGGTACTTGATGCTTTCAACTCTCCTGACAACAAGCCGGGCAACTTCAAGGACTTGGCACAGCTGAATGATGAGTATCAGCGAGGCGAGCTAAAGAAGCCTAGCTTGATTTCGCAAGCACTCGGCATGATGCCGAAGGTGGATGCAGGTAATATCGGCAGGGAGCAGAAAATGGGTGGCATGATTACCAGTATGCTTCTTGGTGATAATATGCAGCAGCCACAAGACAATAATCAGCAGGTACAGCATTCTAATCAAGAGAATGCACCAGCTACCGAGCAACCTAAGCCTACTGTGAAGGATGTTGATGCAATTACAGGTGCAGCTCCAGTCCAGCAGGTGGATGCTATCTATAATAAATATGTAGGCAAGGGCGATGCTTTGTCTGAAACTATGTATGACTTGATGGCTAGCGGACAAGCTCAGAATCAAGAGGAGGCACAAAGTATGGCTATGGGAGCCATGAACCGTGCAGCAAATCGCCTCGCTCAGCGAACTACTGATGAGTTTGTATCAAAGTTGGGAGATACTGTAGAAGGTGTGGACGAAGCTGTAATGAATGGCTGGCATTCTCATGCTGTGCAGGACAACTTGAAGAAGATGGCTTCTCAGTATGGTATCATGAACAGTGTTGCCTTGGATGAGACTGGACAGTATATCACCCAGACGCATGGCTATGACCAGTTTATCAATGGTATGGTGAAGCCAGCTATGGTAGAAAGTCTTGTGAAGAAGTATGGAGAGAACTACCGCAAAACAGCGGAAGACCTCGCCACTCGTCTCTATTCAAATGATGAGGTTATTCAGAACCAGTTGATGAACCAGGATATTGATGAGGCTCTTTCTGGTGTTATCAGTAAGTATGTGAATCCATCTGTAGTGGAAGAGTATAACAAGGCGCAGGAGGCAGGAAGTAAGGCTTTTAATGAAGGTATGGAAGGAAGTCAGAATATTCCAGCCAGTCTTCGCCTTGGTACTGCCATTGCTTCTCAGTATGAGGCTAATCAAGCCAAAGACCCTCAGAAAACTCTCAGTGCATTGCAGAAGAAGTTTAATGGTCTTTACAAGAATCCTCAGTTTCTGAACGATATGAGCAACGCAGCCTTCAATGTGATGCAGCGATATGGCATGAATGGAACTCTGAGCGGAAATCCTAAGCAATTTAAGCCGATGATTGATGACGTGTTGAAGGCTCAGCTCAATCAGTTGGAGGTGAAGAATATGATACCAAAGGGTAGTGCAGAGTATATCATGAATACAGGATTGAGCAATACCATTGTGGGCAAGGTAACCCGAAAGTTGGTGCAGACCGACTATCAGAACTGGCTGGAGGATATTGCCAATCAACAGTATCAGCCGGGCTTCTGGGAGCGTGTAGGCAGTGGAGCGTTGACCTTCGCAGGTGATGCTTGGAGTTATTGGCTTCCTGGTGCCGCAGGTGGCAAGGTAACCAAGAGCATGATTGCCAAGGCTGAGGGCAGACTGGCTAGCGACTTGATGGCTAAGGGCATGGAAGCCAAGATGGCAGAGCGTGCAGCCAAGGTTCTCATTGGTAAGAGTAAGGGAATGGCGTTGAAGACTGGTGCAGCTCATGGTGCAGTAACCTTCGGTGGACAATCGGCTATCTCCAAGCCTATCGATGAAATCTATCGTACAGGTCAGTTTGATGAGAATGGCAAGGTTTACAATCCTTCTGTGGGCAAGATTCTTGCCAATACTTTGGGCGAGGTGGTTAAGCAGAGTGCCGTAGGTGCCATTATGCAAGGTGGTACTATTGCCAACATGGTAGGCAAGGGCAAAGGTTTGGCTACCAATATCCTTGCAGATGTAGGTGGCAAGGTGGTGGACTCTAGCATTATGACAGGTCAGCAGATGTTGGAGCGTATGGCACAGGACCCATCTTTCAAACCTACAGGCAAAGATGCCGCTGAGAGCTTCTTGGAGAGCATGGCTAACCTTACTTCCATCGGTTTGCCTGGTATGGTGGGCAAGTATGCCCGATTCAAGGATGCCAAGGAGTTTAACCGCAAGTTTGACTTCAACGACCAAGATATTGCCGAGTTGAAGAGATTCGGCTATGATGATTTGCGTGATGCCTTCGAGAAGTTGGGCATCAATGGTTATCGTGCAGATGGTGAAGGTGTGCAGATGATGGGGCAACTCACTGATAAGTACATGAACCTGATGAACGATAAGGGTGTGCCAGAGGTATTGAAAGCAAAGATGATGGCTGTGGTGGAAGGAAAACGCCCTTCTTCCTTCTCGCCTGTTATCGACTCTATTATCCTGCAGCCAATGGATAATGATGGCAAGGTATATCTCGAAACCTTGAATAAGGATGGTGGCATCATCGACCGCAAGGAGTATTCTTCGCTTGAAGAGGCTCAGAAGGCAGAGAAGAAGCTAGACTTCGAGAAGTCGCTGAATATCACTTCCGAGTATGAAAAGGCTTACCATACCGATGCCTTGCAGGACAGACTGAACACTGTATATGAGCAAGCTAGGGATAAGTATGCCGCAGGTGAACAACTGAGTGATGAGGATAAGGCTGCAATCTATCTTCATCAGAATGCCAGTGCCATCGGTGACATCATGCAGAAACAGCAGAAGGGCATGGAACTGACCGAGCAGGAGCAGCAGATGGTGAACAGTTATCGCCACTTCTATGATAGTGCTTTCGAGAATAGCCCTATCATGAAGGAGTATGTGCGCACCTTCGAGGATTCGCAAGGTGTGGAGCATGGTACGCTTCGCAAGGCTCTAGAGGGTGATGGAAAGTCTCGCACAGCCGAACAACAGAAACTTGTGGAGGAATACCAGAAGCAGCTCTATAACGACATCGTGCTGAAACGAGAAATGAACGATGCAAAGGAGCAGATGAATCAAAACTTGATTGAGGGACAGCGTGAACTGCCTGGTGCTACACAAGAAGGTGGTGCTTCGGCTGAGAATGCTGAGGCTACAGCGGAAAAGCCTGTAGATGCTTCTGTTTCTTCTGATGTTCCACCAACAGAACCGCCAACGCCTCCTGTTGGGGGTGAAACGCCTACAAATGCGGAGGGTGCACCTTTGATGGAGAACGGTGCCAGCCCTTCTGATGCAAATGTGGCATCCAATGAAAGTAAGTCTAATGCCTATGTGATGGGACAGAATGCCTACCAGAATGGGGATGTTGAGGGTTTGAAAGCGATTGACCATAACGATGATGTGTCGAAGGCTAGATTGAAGCGTGCTTTTGCCGATAATGAGGCTATGATGGATGTGGTGGTGAAGGCATACGAGGAAGGAAAGGACATGGAGCAGTTTGTGGCTCAGCGTGCCAACTCAATGACTACAGCACAACAGGATGCCGTGCGTAAGTATGTGGAGGCACAGGATGCCAAGAAGGGCGTTTATGATGCTCTGCAACATGCTGATGATGGCTATGGTGATGCCTTGAAGGAGCAACTTTGGTCTTATCAGACGGAAGACGGAAACATCGTGCCAGCTACCCTTACTACTGGTCAGCAAGTGTTCTTGAAGAAAGACAATGATTATGGTGGAGGCTTTGTTGTTGTGCCTGATGAAAATGGTAAGCCTACCATAAAACAATATTCTAAGGTTGATATTAAGGAGAAGAGTACGCCTATTCCTATGGATGATTTCGTCAATCAGAAGGCATTAGAACAGCAGGATGCTAGATATAAGCAGTTCCGTTCTCTGTTTGATGGCAGTGGGTTTAAACGAGGAGATATTGTATCTGTTTCTATGGAAGCAGGTGATGAGCCTTCTGATGTTAAAATTGTGGGCTATACAGAAGATGGTCGTGTGATATTGACAGATATAGATGTTGATGTTAATTCGCAAATAGACCCCAATAAGTTGGAAATTGTAACCAAGGACGAGTTTAATGCTTGGCGACAGAATGCCATCGATTCCTCTGTTGGTGCAGAGCTGGATGCCGAGGACGCACAGCGTGCCAACGATGATGCAGCCAAGGCTGAGGCTGACAAGCAGGAGCGATATAAGAAGGGTATCGTAGGCTTGGGCATGGGACAGCCTGATTATTCCTCTAAGGACACAGAGCCAAAGGTGGCAGCTGAGTATCTACAGGAGCAATTTGGCAATGACCATGGTAAACTGATGAACCTTATCAGTGGTAGCCGTTCTGACATCAAGGAACAGTTGGATAACAAGAGAAAGGCAGCATCTGAATATGAGGACTGGCTATCTCTCAATGCCGACTTGGACCCAGAGAAGGCTCAGAAGGTGGAGAACGACTTGGCACTTGTAAATGAGCAGATTGCCGACCTTGAAACTCGTTATAAGAACTGGAATGCTATCCGCAAGGAGGTTATGACTCCAGAGGAGGCTAGAACCTTGAAGAATGAGCGCAAAGCTGAAATCGAGAAGGCAGGTGTGGACGAGAACGCAATTACATCTGCTGATGAGCGTGAGGTGGCTGTGCTAGACAATAAAGAATTGAAGAAGCAATATCCAACCATGGATGAGGCTAGCAATTATATTGCCTCTGAGCGCAAGCGCATCTATCATATTCAGAATGACGAGGTGCAGCCACAGATAGATGGTATCAATGAAGCCCTGGAGCAATATATGAATGATGACATTGATTATTCGGCTGACCAGTTGAAGGAATTGAACACTACCAAGGCACAGTTAGAGGCTAGACAGGCTAATCTATCTGCATCGGCAAAGGATTTGAAGGCACAGGATAAGTTGCTCAATACTCTATATAGTGCAGAGAATAAGGAGGAAAGAGCCAAGGCGATGGAAGAAATGACTCCTTCTGAGCAGCGCAAAGCTCTTGTGGCTGTTGCCTTCAAGAAAAATGACCTTGGAGCAATCAAAGAGATATACAAGGATGCCTCTGTTGATGTTATGGACTTAACGCCTCAGACATTGGAGGAGGCTGTGTCGGAAGCATTAAGCCCTCATAGCTTGAATGCCGAATCGCTTCAAGCGGAATTGGGCAAGGATAACTTCAAATATGGTATTGGTAAGGGATATGATTCTAATAAATTCAATTATCTCCTTGCCAAGAAAGGCACAGGTTTGTCGGTTAACGAGTTTGCCGTGAGAGTGTACAATGACCTTCCTGTAAACTTGCAGGATATGGGATATTCTGACCAAGATGTGAGAAACACCTTGCTCGATATGTTCAAGTCCTACGACAACGTGAAGGATATGCGTAACGTGGCACTTATGAACCGAATTGCCGCAGCAGAGGAGGAACTTTCAAGCGAGGAAGAGTATTATGAGGCACAGAAAGAGCGTGAAATTATCGAAAGACAGGCAGAAAATCCAGATTATTATGCTTATCTTGAAGATAATTCTGTACCTTTGCCGTCAGAAAACGAACTTAACCATATTGCTGGTATGGAATATGACCGCATGATGGAGATTGAGAATCGTGAACGAGAGTACAAACAATATGTCAAATCAATTTTACCAGAATTAGCAGATTATGATGACAGAAGCAATGAAGAAGGATATGGAGGAGGCAGTAGCCTGGGTAGCGACTCTTCACGGAGAGGAGTTGATGAAGGAAATCGCAATCGCCAAGAAGGTGGTAGCAGAGAAGCATCTGCTGAGACCGAGACTGGAGCGTTACATAATAGCACAGGCGAAGGGAGACAAGAGATTAGCAGCTTGGCATCTGGCGAAGGCTCAGCTGATAGAACTCCACATCTACCGCAAGAAGCATCCTTCGGAGAACGTTTAAAGAATGCCATTGCCGAGACTGAGCCTAACCCTTCTGAGGCTCAGAAGAAGGCAGGTAACTATAAGAAGGGACATTTGTCCTTCGGTGGCTATGACTTTACTGTAGAGACACCGAAGGGCACTACACGTAGCGGTAAGGACGAGCAGGGCAAGCCTTGGAGCGTGACCATGCACGACACTTATGGCTATATTTTGGGCAAGATTGGCGTGGATGGTGACCATATTGATATGTTCATCAATGATGCTGCTGACCTTGATTCTTTTGATGGTAACGTTTATGTTGTTGACCAGGTGAACCCAGAGACTGGTGAGTTTGACGAGCATAAGGTGATGTATGGCTATCCTTCTGAGGAGGCAGCAACAGAGGCTTATCTTGCCAACTATTCCAAGGACTGGAAGGGACTTGGTAAGGTTACTGCTGTGCCTAAGGCTACCTTCGATAAGTGGTTAGAGTCTTCCGACCGCAAGACTAAGCCATTTGCGGACTATGCAATGATTAAGAAAGGTGCTCATCAGGACTTTATTTCAGATATGGAATATACATACGAGAATGATGTGCATCCTTCGGAGGAAGATAAGCCTAAGATGCAGAAGTTTGCAGAGCGTTTGCTTGATTTCCACCAAGATAGAGAAGATAAGCCTGAGTATGGATATACTATGCTTTCTTCTAACATCAATGGGGATAAACTCTATCCAAGCGAAAAGAAATGGTTTGGTACAAAGAAGTATCGCCAGGGTGTTTCTTGGGTAGATAAGGACAATGTATGTGCTTATGAGTTGAATCCTCGCTTTAACGCTAGGGGGTATCTTACTGCTGTAGGCGTACATAAGTTAGTGCCTCTTGCATCTTTTGACCGTGATGTGAAGGAGGTGAAGCCATCTGAAATGACGGAGGCGCAGAAGGTAGCGTTTGATGCTGTATCGACCATGCTAAAGAAGGCTGGCATTCCGGTGAAGGTGGTTAGTAACGAGGATATGGAGAAGGTGGCTGAGGCGCAGG
>ERZ1034917.1267-NODE-1267-length-16544-cov-116.957729_pt1 | contig 16544 bp, 29 predicted proteins | sample MGYA00520605_ERZ1034917 | MGnify/ENA primary metagenome ERZ1034917 (study PRJEB33766, sample SAMN09781784) | gut metagenome | biome: gut microbiome | host: Homo sapiens | place: Madagascar | study: EMG produced TPA metagenomics assembly of the PRJNA485056 data... | reverse complement strand
ACCTGCGGCGAGTACTACTATTGCGAGTACTGATGCCAAAATAATGTTTTTTACACTCATATTATTTAAATATTAAAAATTATCCACTAGAACAGCTCCTTGATTCTTCGGAAGTCCTCACCCTTTGGAACCGGGCAATCCTTCACCCACTCCATGTCCTTCACTTTCCACATAGACAGGTCGATGTCCTTAGGGAGAAGAGCCTTCATGTCTGCGAAGAGGTTGAGACGGAGGGAGCAGTCAGGATTGAAACCATTGTCCTGCCATCGATTTCTCTTGTGTCTAAGCATCACATCATTCATTTCAACGAACTTTACCACATCGAGCTTGCTGTGGAGCGTAAGACAGATTCCGTCGAAGTCATAGCTGCGATTGCGGAGTGTTCTGTAATCAACCCATGCCGTATAGAGGAAAAGTCTTGGTGCAGGAATTCCGAGCGTACGGAATACGTTTCTGATTCCGTGAGCAAGCCACATTGTCTTTCCGTTGCAATCCGGCAGAAGAGGTTCTCCACCAGTGATACTAATCTCATCGTAGTCCAATCTGTCAACTACCGGAATCTTCTCGAAGTCGAACTGGTTGTTGCAGCACATAGGGCACTTGTTGTGACACTTTGCAGTCACCAGCAATCTTAGTTTCTTGTTCATAATCTCAATATTTTGTTTATGTATATAACACCTATATACCCATAAGAAATATGGGATAGAAGATTAGTGTCTGTTACTTTTCTTTATTCCATATTTGTCGCAAATCTCGCAATACGCTCCGTACGCCATTTCGTCTGCCATCTCATTATAATGGTCGCCGTTGTGGCCTTTAACCCAATGCAAGCGAACTCCGGCAACGTGGCGAGAATGCTTTTGGTAGAGCTCCCATAGGTCACCATTTGTGTCCGGCTTGTACGTCTTCTCCAGGGTCAGTATGCTATATTTGCTATCAGTATAAACATCAACACAAGCGCCGTCCGGGCAGGCATTGACCGCAGAAATTATGGCAAGCAGCTCCATGCGATTGTTCGTAGTGTTGAGCTGACCGTGATTCTTGACTCTAACGACTTCTCCATCCTTGATTAAGACGTAAGCAGATCCACCTGCCTTTCTGAATGAGTTGTTGCCACAGCTGCCATCAGTATAGGCGATATAGTGCATGCCGTTATCCGGGAACTCCTCTTCTTCTCCTCTTTTTTCTGATACTGATGCTCGTTTGTATGGTTTGCGACCGAATTTTGGAAGCACGATGCCATTATAGCATATAACCAGTATCTGCCAGCTCTTTGGAGGGTCGCCGTTTTTCTTCCTCCAACCAACTTTTTGGCAGGTTTTCCACAATTCTGATGTGAACTCTCTGTCATTATACCCAAGCTTCAGTGAGCAGAAGTCCTCAAACTCCTCGCGCGTGGGTATAATAATATTATTTTCTTTATCTTTATCCATGATATAATATTTTATTTAAATTTATACTTACATTATTTAAAGAATATGGAACAGGTTGCAGATAGCTGATTGAGAGAATCCCCCTTACCCACAAGAAAAACTTGTAGGTGAGGGATTCCTCGAATGGCATGGACCCAGTATATTGACCCTTCATTCGACCTCTGCACGAACTACACGTGCTTCAGCGTCGCAGCTTTCGGATTGTAGCATCCACCCTTCTCGTGCCTTCTGCGATTAAACCCTGCACTTTTGCCATGAGTCCCACTTGCATTTAAAGTCTTGGTGTGCGTGGTGTATTTAGCCGTCTCTTCCACCTTGACTTCGAGGAATAGGATAAAAGAAATTACCCTATCCTCTACTCAGTCGCTCTCCGAGTATTGGATAGGGTATATCATGGAGTGGCAAAAGCCACTAAGATAAAGCATATTCAATTTATCAGCGAGCGATTTCTGATAAGCTGATGCAAAGATACGACGATTATTCTTACCCTCCAAATGCCTGATTTGTGTCAAAATTTAGCTCATTCAAGTAAAAAGTAAAAACAAAACTCTCGAAAGTACTGATTTAGCTATGTATTTCGATTGAAGTAAAAACAGGAGTTTGTGTCATTCATTAAAGTATTAAATATTTACATTAACCCTTTTTAAGGAAAAAGTGCGTTTTTTGATGTGTTTTTAGTGGTGACTTTTAATAACATAGCCGCCTATCTATGAAATGATAAGCGGCTAGTTGTATGAGAACCTGCGATTACAGATGCCCTATATCCTCCTTGGATATCCAGGTCCCGTGACTTGGCTGTTTGTCAAGGGTACAACCGGTAAGGTCCTCCACCCCAAGCTCCTTGCACAGGTCCTCGTCATGAAAGTCAGCGTAGCACCACCACTTTGTCTCTTTGGTGGCGGTATCCTGCAATTCTAGTACGACATGAGGATAAAAATGATGTTCTGTACTTATAACTTTGTACATATAAGTTAAATTCGTTAATTGTTGTTGAACAAATATTGTTTTCTGAAATAAATCCACTATCTTTGCACATGTCTTCGGAAGACTTTAATCGAACCTTTATGGAATAGAAATAAAAATAAACTTCCGTTGACGGTCAATTCTTCGGAATTGTGGATTTAAACGCTCATAAAGAGCAAATTTCTACTATCGTAGATGTCAGACTGTAATGGTCTGTGGTAGTCCCGGCTTAGGTCGGGGCTTTTTTTATGCTCCCTCCCAGCACTCAAATTCTCTGCCGCACTCATTATAACCATATAATTTCTGCGCAGCCATCAGACGTGCAACCTCTGCCATCTGTTTACCTGTTAAAGACTTCAGTTCTTCGTTATCGCTAATCAGACCGAAATAAATATCCTGCTGTCTGTGGCTCTCGTTTTGCTCAAAACCTAAAGCTTTATCGAAATTGACTTTCTTACTTGCCATAATATTGACTTATCCGTGATGTCGAGGGCTGAGATGTTTATTAATTGATGTGATCGTCGATGCACTGGTCATGGATAGCATCTGCTAATGTCCAATCAGCCTTTGGATATTCTCCCCAGCCAGCTCCTTCGTTATTGTTAATATACCATAACTCATTATCTTCTTTGACAGTTGCCACATGATACATATTGACACCCGTGAAAAATGAATCCTGGTTATGGTCGTAACATACATCAAAGGAATTATCATCGTTTTCACGATAACGATAACCTGTCTTAATCAACTCTTCTTCTAACATATTTTTCCGCTTGACCGTGTTGCGTAGGGCTTGGTTATTAATTGGCAGGAGCCGAAGCTCCTTGGTTTGGCTAATCGGGGCTAAATCTTAACGATCATCTTCACGACTTTGGAAACCGTTCTGTACTGAGGAAGCTCAATACCTAAACTCACGAGATAATCTTCCAGTGTCTTCTGAATCCATTCAAGCTTCTCGCCTCGCTGTTTACAGGTGTTAATGATGTCGCTAATCTCTGCGTTGTACTTTCTTTCCGATTCGTTACTAGCAGACTTCAAGGCCTTTTCCAGCTCAGCTACTCTGTTCTTGAGATTTTGATTCTCTTCAACAAGTCTGTCATAGCTTGCAAGGATAGGCTTCATCTGCTGCTCGTAAGGTAAATCCTCATTCATTGTTTTCTTCATAATTCCAAATTTAGTTAATAATAGTCAGATTATTATATCTGTTTTTGGCTTAAATCCTCTCCTACCCTCACGGGCAAGAGGGGATATCGTTTAAACAAATCTAGTTATGTAAAAACTCATTTTCCGCATTTAATGACCTCAAATACACGATGTTCTCCGTCGGCAGATAGTCTGTTTCCGTCTTCGTCACACATGTGACCATCTTCGTTGACCCACATCTTCTGGTTGAACATCTCTTCGCACATACCGAGAATCTTTAGATACTCCTGCGCCTCGAAGATAACGTTCTTGCCTTCACGCTCTGCTCTCTTGAAGTTCTCGATAAGACCCGGATTCAGGTCGAGTGCGGTGAGGTCGTACTCGTCCATCTCGTCGTGATAATGGATGTTGAGAATCTCCAGTTCCTCCACCATAGCCGAATTCGTACCAATCTCACCAGTAAGAGCCTTCATTACGGTCTCTTTTTCGAGCTTTTCGTACTTCTTCTGGCACTCAGTGACGAGTCTGTGAAACTCCTCTTTTGTATAATCTTCTACCATATTCGTTATTTAATTGGTTAAACAATAGCAGGAGATGGCTATTGGCCACCTCCAGTTTTAGCTTGGTCCTCATCTAGACCATCATCCAGATCCTTATCGTATACACCGAACAGTCTCAGGGTACTGCTGTCAATCTCGGTCTTGCCAACGATGTAGCGCATCGTCATCTGAATGTTAGGCTTACCATTGCTGGTATGGCCCATCATGACGGCAATCTGTTCCAATGGCACTCCTTTCTTGGAAAGATTCGTTGCGAACGAACGCCTACCTGTGTGCGAAGAAATGAAGCGGTACTTCTTTCCAGTCTCCTCCCTTCCGGCCTTAAACACCTTCGTGTTCGCATCTATTCCGCATTCACGGCAGATGTCACGAAGGGTTCGGTTGAAGGTCATCTCGCTGATTTCGCCATGGAGAGGCTCGACACCTGTGCCGCATACCAGGAACGGACGGAGCTTCTTGTGAAGAGGAACCCTTACCTCTGTCTTGGTCTTCTGTGCTACATACACCAGGAAGTGTCCGGTATCATCGATGTTCTCGGGGGTTATCCTCTGACAATCGCTGTAACGAGCTCCACAGAGGCATTCCATGAGGAACATGCGCTGAACATATCTCTTCGTCTGTCCTCTTGGATTGTAATTGATGATTCTGTTTATCTCCTCATCCGAGAGATAGACGGACTGGACAGGAACAGCCTTCGTTCTGAGTATCTTTCCGAATGTAGGACTGTTAATATCCTTCGTCGCATCGTTCTCACGTATCACCGCCTTGATGGTGGCGCATACGGTCTTTGCGGAGTTTGGAGCGTAGTTCTCCTTGATCTTCTCAAAGAGGTCACGGAGGTTGTCGTCAGTGATGTCTTCCCACAATGGCTTGTGGCCCAACAGCTCATCGAACATTCTCACGACCTTAATGAACTTCGGATACTTCCAAATGTAAGCTCCGTAGAAGGTGTTGTGCCTCCATTCGTTGCCGTGATAGTCGGATAGCCAGCCCTGCTTGATAGCGAGCTTGTACTTCTCCTGCTGAACAGGGCTTAACAGTCGTTCCCAGTCTCTTGTCTTGATTCTTAATTCTTCTGTCATAATTCTAACTTTTTGGTTTATAGTGCAAAGGTAACAAAGTTTATTTTATAAACCATCACCTTTGCCGTTTTTAACGCTAAATTAACTTTCCGAAGCAGTCTGCTTCTCGACTGATACGAGTTCTATCGTATCTTCATTCCATTCATTCCATACTTCTGCATAGTCGTCTGCCTTATCTTTGGCATCTCTTTCTGATTCTGCAAGGAATACATAAGGCTCATCCATGTCAGCAGTAGTTCCGTCGTCATAGATGAATCTGTACTTTGCCACATAAGTGCTGACGTATCCACTCAGTTCGTTATTCAACCCTGTCACAATATCAGCGAGTAGCTCGACCGATACGCTATCGTCCAATGCACTTACCTTGTGAGGCTCTTTGTAGTAGCCAACACCAACATTTATGACGAAAACCGGGATGTCGGTATCACCACTGCCTACCTCTACTATATCTACAAGACTGCTATTGTTGACAACTACAGGCCAGCCGAGTTCTTTCTTCTGCACATTGTGCTCTCTCATTATCTCGCGGATGGTGCATGCAAGCTCCATCTTTGCTGTTGAACGCAACTCATCAATCTTGTCTTTCAATACTTTTCTATCCATAATCTTAATATTTTGGTTTAACTTGATGCCCACCGTTCCCGGCAGGCTTGTTTGGCTACAACATCTCTGCTACCTCCTGTCTCAATTTCTCGACTCTCTCTGCCCAATACACTAATCCGTGCATGTCCGCACTTCCTGTAACATGGTCAAGGCAAAACTGGCAGTTATGCTTTGCTTTCATCAATTCCTTGAATTTTTCGATTTTTTCTTCCATATCTCTATTCTTAATTGGTTAATACTTGCACCCTCCGAAGAGGGCTTTTTAGGCTTCCGTGTAAGCGAGAATCTGTATGTAACGCATCTCGAAATTGACGAAGATGTTAAGATATATGCCATCGTCAGTAAGGAGCGTGGTTCCGTTGTTCTGCTCTGTGATGATCTTCTTTTTCTCTGTGCCCATGAGGTTATTTACCAGGTCGTTTGCCACCATGGCCAAGCGAATCTTGTTAGCACTGTCTTTTATCCATCTGACAACCATTGCGTTGTCATAGACCTCTGCATGACAAGCGTTTGAATAAATAAAACCGACCGCTTCGTTGCAGTAGTTGTCCGTATACAGACCTTCATCGAACATCTTTTCCCATAGAGGCTCATAATAGAGTTCGTTCTCCATGTCATACTTGTCAAACATGCTCACATTCACATCTACTATTTCCATAATCATTCTATTTAATTGGTTAATACTGGGAGCGTGAAACAATAATGTTCCACGCATTTTTTCGGCTTTAAACCGGCAGAGACACGATATATTCCTTCTTTTTCTTTCGTGTTCTGCTCTTCACAGTGAATCCACAAAAATCTCTCAGCCACCCGGCAGCATTGCCGATGAAAGGCTCGTTCACCATAAGGATAGGACGAAGCATCCCGTTTTTCTTCATGCTCTGATAGTCGATGAAGTCGAACGGGTCATCCGGGTCATCGCACTTCTTCTCCCACACGCTGACATCGAGATAGTCGATGAAGTCTCCCTCTGGCGGGTTATCCATCTCGATGAATCTCTTCGGCGTAAGGAGAATCGTATCCTTAGGCTCGTGGGTCATAAAGAAATTCTCTACAACCTCGTTGAACTTGTTCATGTCCATCTGTTTCTGGACTATGCCCTTTCTCTTCATGATGTCAGAAGCTTTGAGCATTTTTGTACCTCTTCTTGCTGTTACCATAATTCAAAATTTTAATTGGTTAGACATAGTACCCCGTCATTTCGACGAGGATTTTGGCTAGTGTGCAAGGAATCCTACCGCCTGGCCTTTCCCGATAGACCAGCATAGTCTGTCTTCCTTCAGGCACTCCGTACAGTTCCCTGTACACAGCAACGTTCCTTCCGGTGCTGATGTCTCACTCTCGAAGATAGGATGCGCCTCCGGGAATCCGTGGCGGTTATCCATCTTGAGACCAAGCCATCCGCTGAATAGGATGTGCATGTTCTCTGGGATGACGTTGCCCTCATCGAGATACTCGTTACACACATCGAACATCTTTGTGAACGCCAGGAACTTGGTATCCTTATGCTTGCTAGCAATCTCGCACATCTTGTCAAGATACCATTTATTTTGGATGTCACCGCCGATGTGGAATCTGAATGCTCTAGGGTAGCGGTAGTCGAGATACCCGTCAATCTCCTTGAAGTATCGCTCTGGATCCTCATGGTAGATTGCAGAGTTGATGGCCCTCGTCTTGATGACCTCCTTATAGATGATGTCGTTTCGGAGGTCATAGCAGCTCTTCGCACAGATTGCGCAGTTACCGCAATCCATTACAGGAATAAGCGATACAGATGGGATTGCTCCCAGCTTGCTGTTACCCTCACTGATTTTGACATGAAGGTCGCTAACGTTCTCCACTGCATTCTCATAAGCTGTCTGTACCTTTGTCAGGCGACTTTCCATACCTTTCTTACCTAATGTCCAGTAATTTCTACTCATAATTCTAAAAACTTAATTTGGTTAAACTTGGGGAACAAAAAACCGGCGTGTCTCACGACAGACCGGCTTGAACCATTTAAACATAATCTAGTTATGATATGAGTAGTCAGCCGCTGTTAACGACTGACCTTTTGGCTAATCTTCATCTACTTTTACATTGTAGTGAAATCTTACAGTAAGGTAGTCCATACACAGAGAGAATGTATAGATTAAAGGCTCTGCCTGGCGTTCGTCGAGATACTGCTTCGTCTCGTAACAATATATTTTGTTCTTGGACTCGCCTGTTAGTCGTTTGACAATCTCTCTACCCCACTCTGATGTACTCCACGGGCGTAGCTTCTTGATAGACAAGTAGTTTCCATTATATTCTATCATTGTAGGTACACCGACGACAAATCCCAATGAGAACTTATTGCTAATATATTGCGAATCATCAAAGATAGCATCGAGAAGTGATCCCTCAACGACATTCTTTCCATCAATAGGAGCCTTTATATACTTTCTTGTGTCTACATTAATCTCTTTCATAATTCTTTATTTTATTGGTTAAACATGGAATCGGTTACCGAATCAGTAACCGACTTTTGGCTAGAATGGCTCCCGGCTGGTGCCTTACTTTAGTAGTTTGATCTGGAGAGCTTTAGCTCGAAGGATTACCTCCAGTAGTAACTGGAGGAGATCCTCTCGTTGCAGAAGCTCTTGTAAATTGCTGCCGAGCCACCATTCTTCAGGCGGCGAACCTTGCGTCTTACTGATGATTACTTCTTGTCGTCATCACTCTTCTTCCACTCGTTAATCTTTCCCTGGATGTCGATGCCGGACTCCTTGATGAGCTTCTTGAGAACGCCGAGCATTTTCCAGCCTTGTGCATCATAAGACTTAGCCTTAGATTCGAGTTCCTTCAAGGATGCTGCTTCTGACATCTTTCGTCCGCCCTTCAGAAATCTTGCTCCGTGGAACATGATGAGGTTTCTCATCGTGTAGTAGGAACCAGAGCCCTTATAGGCATTGATGAACGCATCAGCCTGCTTGGTATTCCATTCGAGATGCTTACGGGTCTTGTTGAACTTGTGAACTGCATCATAGAGCTGCTTGTATGTAGGGACAGCCGCCATCTCGTTAGCAATTTTTCTGAGAGGTGTATAGACTTTCTTTTCCAAGTCGCAGACAAAGATATCCTTGTTCTGAAGACGAACGTAAGGATTACCCTTGCAGGTATGCTTGTATGTCTTCTTCTCGTTCCCATCCTTGTCTTTCTTGACATTGTAGATAAGATTGTCATCCACGTACTTGCGGAGCTTGCTGATGTAGTCAGTAGCCATGTCGCTGGCAACGTCGCCGTTAAACCATCGGTTTCTAGCACCGACATTGTCAAAGTCTCCGTGCTCAGACATCTTTACCTGAGCATAGAGTTCGTTCTCCAACATGCGCCACTGATACTCGTAGCCCTTGCGCTGCAATACCTCATTGAACGTGAGCTTGTCTGTCTCCATCTGTCTGAGCATGTGGAACATCTGAGACATAACCCAACGACGGAACAGCTTCCAGTTGCTTACGTATCCACCCTCGACAATCTTCTTGCCTACCGCATCGATAGTCGCATCGTCCATGTCTACAGGAACCGCTGCACCATTCTCGATCTTGACAAGCTGGTCGTCACCGAGAGGGAAGTACTTACTTACGTCAACGCCTGCTGCCTTAAGAGCTTCGAGACGCATCTGCGCCTTGGTCTTCTTACCTGCACCTACTGCATTAACCTCTACATTGCTAGTTACTACCTTAAGATCTGTACCTGTGATTGTTACAATCTGCTTCATAATTCTATAAAATTTAAAATGGTTTGTAATAAATTATTTAACTCTAGCGGATGAGGCTTACGCCCCACCCTTGTTTGACTCAATCCAGTCTCTGAGGATAATCAGATCCTTGTCGTTCTTGGAACGCCAGAACCACGTTCCCCACGAGCAATCCCAAAAGAGGTTGCCTCTGAGCAGCTGAATCAGTACGTACAGCTCTAGCTTGCATCTCGCTACCTCACGTCGCTCTCCGTACATCATATCTTCATCTGAGAGCTCTTTCTCTGGCAAAGCCTTGAAGTAGTAGCGGCGATGTGATTCGGAACGCTCAGACGGAACAGAATGCTTGTACGCTGCATATCTCTGCTCGATGCCAACAAACACAACCTCGGGTGTAAGGTAAGGCGTGTCCTTCGGCTTGTCTTCCTCGGACATTACTACCTTTCCGTTCACTCTACATGTTCTCTTCTGGAAGTTGATGGTGAACTTAGCACCATTCTCAACTGCATTAATAATCTCGTCGTATGTCATAATTCTTAAATATTGGTTAATAGGAATGGAGCATTATAGCTCCATTTTTCTGGCTTCTTCTACCAAGTCGACGTACTCATCCTCTCTATACGTCGTGAACTCATCTTTTTCACACCAACTCATAGCCCGTATGTATAGGTAGAAAGCCTGTTCGATTGTCAAACCCGTTGCGGGAACACTCCCAAGGAATTCTCCCATACATACGTCGTTATTGATGTAATCCTCTTTCAACTGCTTGAATGTCATTTTCTTCATAATTATTCGAATATTGGTTAATAGGAGTGCGCTCAGAGAATCTGTTGCGTAACTGTAGAGCCTTGATTAATACTGTATCTGAGTCCTGACGGATCCAGGTAATCACCTGGATGCTCAGGATGATTGATACCGTATTGTACAATCTATTCTCCTTGCGCACCATTCGGCTCGCAATAACCTAGACTTACCTCTAGTACTTCGTTGCATGAATATATGTTTGTGATTCGACCCCGTGTTTGGATACGGTCGTCGGCATCGATAGAGAACGACGACGGGATTCCACTCACGTGGTATTAAACCTCATACTCTTGATAAGTCGTGATGCAATTCACTTTTGGTTGTTTGTAGGTACACTCATAGGGCTGTTGCCTTCCTCTATCTTGACGATTGAGGGATCTTGCAATACGCGAGATATCTGGTATTACCAGACATATCGCGTTGATACAGAGATCGCGACATAAAGAATTCCTCCTCGTGTACCTCGTTTGGCAATAACGTTGTCTTTATCTGAGAGCGTGGCACGTAGCTATAGCAGCTTGATTGGGGCTGTTATAATCGCCGGATGACGCTGGGGATTCCCAGCATTAGCCGGCGAGTACAACAGTCACTCATAAATTCACTCTCCTCTAAAGACTACCCTCGTGCTCTGGTAATTCCCTGACCGATGGCTTGGCACAATACTTTATGATTCTGATTTCAGCACAGGATTCGCCAGATTAGCGGATCCACGACAATGCGTGTATTGCGCAGCCGTCGAGGATCCTCTAATCTGGTTAGGGAACCTGTGGTATAAACATTGCCATCCATCAGGGAGTGGTGGTGTGCGCCACCGGTGGAAGTCGTACGGACTGGCACATTTCTGTACTTCATTGATGAGCTGCGCCTTGTGCGTCATACGAGGGGCCCGAGGTGTCTCAAGTTGTAAACTTGGATAACTTGGTCCCATCGGATGATGTTTTCGAGGCTTAGCCTGAATCTGTCCGTCCTTCTTCCACGTCCGTGTGCTCGGTTACAGAGTATGCCGGTCAGAAGATACTGCGCATAGCTATATCAGATTGATAATATCCTGGTGGAGAGGATCGCAGGACCGTCTCCATTCGGAGACAGGCCCGCGATCGTGCGAGACCGGATGTTTAAAACATTCTTCTTCATCCCGGCAAATCCTTGCGCTAGGTGCTAATCTACAGAGTATTCACCAATGTGTTGTACGCTGCCCTGCTCGTTCGTAAGGCATTCTGAGCACAGCCGATTGATAGATACCCCTTGATTTCGCTCTCTGTCTTATTCCTGTTGGATTTCACGTTCCTTCCACGACCTCGGTCTATGCAACCTACAGCCTGAGTCTTCACGTATCCGAGACCACCGACCTTTCTCTTGCCTGTCTTGACCGCACGGATGCAGTCCATGACGAAGGTGTTGAGCTTGTCGATGTCCTCTTTCACGTTTATGACCGGAAGAACCTGAGTAGCCCAGGAGTAGTCACAATATCCCTTGTAGAGATACCTGTTTACTGAATTGATGGCTTTCGTCATCGTGGTGTCACGCTTCTTTACCGTCCTCTTCTCAATTTCCTTCTGAAAGGTCTTGATACGTGTGGACGATAGGGATATATTATGACCCTTGATGGAATATCCCAAGAACTTGAACCAGTGATTAGCGTCAAGATACTCAACCTTCTTCGGATTGAGCGTCATATGCATCTTCTCCAGCTCGCTCTTCAGGATATCCATGGCTTCCTCGTAGTCCTTGCCCACGAAGAGAATGTCATCAGAATAGCGGACGTAATATCCGTCCAGATTCGACAACATCTCATCGATATGGTGCAGAACCACGTCTGCCAGCCATGCAGCAACAGAGCATCCCTGCTTGAGGGACTGATACTTCTCGCAGAGGCTATTGTCCTCATCGAAATAGATATCTGTGTGATAGTAGTCACGAATGACATCTATTAGCGCAGATTTTCCGAATTTCTCCTCTACTCTGTCAAATGCCCAATCGACGAATCGTATTGGTACATTGTCAAAGTACTTGGATAAGTCGGACTTGAATCCGATGATTTTTCCCTCTGCTGAGTATATTATCCGAGACACATCTTGCACCACACGGCCGCAGCCGATACCTTTCTGGTACGACGTGCAGCGTGGATGCACCATCTCTGGCATCAGCTCGAACAGGAGGTCGTTTGCTATACTCAGGAGGATTCTGTCTACAGCCTCATTCACATAGACCGTACGGAAATCTCCGTTGTCTTTCGGAATCTTGGCTGTATGTGGAGGCATTATCTTGTAATTGCCGCTCTTGATCCTCTGATACATAGCCAGACGAGCCTTTGGTGTTGTCAGCTGATACATTACTGCTTTGTTCATGTCCTTGAACAAGCCTTTCTCGATAGCATACTGCCATCTGGCTTTCTCAAAGAACATTTCTAGGATTCTGTCTTCATTCATAATTCTTCTTGTTTTGGTTTGTGTGGTGACACATGGTCACCTTTTTAGCTAAAAACAATATTCTCCAGAGTATTCGTCATAGTGAGGGTAATAATCGGATGATGCCTGGTCCGCATCGTAATCCATCTGAGCCATCTCCTCCGCTACTGCCCTATCTCCGCACTCACGGAAATATTTCTCTTCCAATTCTTTTTGCATTTCTCTTGTCATAATCGTAATGTTTTGGTTATTGTGCGCAGTCCTTAGCTGCGCTTTTTAGGCAATGTTATTTCATCGCAGGGGAAGCACTGGTCTATAGGCCACCAGAACTCGTTATCAATTCCTGCGAATCCTCTTTTCTCTGAAACGTGAGTCACGGTATGCTCCTTTGACTGAGAATGTATGTCACAGTACACTCTCATTCCTACCTCGATTTTCTTCATATCTATAATGTTTTGGTTATTGGTAGGGAGATTGCTCTCCCCGTTTGGCTAGTCGATGTGCTGATAAACATCTCCTCCCTGCTCTTTTTCGTTGTCAGCATATAACTCCTGATTAGAGTCAAGTTCTATTTCTTCTTCTACGAAATTATTAGAATCAAGGACGATGTTGCAATTATCGTAGGCCTTTTGTGTCTTCTTTACTGCCTCTTCCTCGCTCTCAGCATCTACGCTGACAATCTTGTTTAAAGTCTCTGTGACTGATACGTAATATCTCTTCATAATCTTTAATAATTTGGTTAATAATGTCAGAGGGATTGCTCCCTCCGTTTTTAAGGCTTCTTGATATTAATGATACCTGTCACGCTCATAGCGTCTGATGGCTCAAACTTGTCAGGCTCTAAGCCGCAATCTGTGTAGCCGAATAGAGAATCCACACAAGCGTCATACCATTCTGTTTCGTCTGGCTCGTAATCATCCGGCGCATCTTCAGAACACGCCAGCTCTAGCACATCCCAGTAGTTAAGGAGATAGCCCTTGTACGCAATCTGAGGATCAGACCACTCTCCACGTGAGATAAAGCAGATAGTCTTACCTGCAACGTTGTCACGATGGATCTTGAAAAACTTATCAAATACCTTCGTAGCTTCTTTTGTCATAATTCTTTTGTTTAATTGGTTAATGGTGATAGCCCGGAGGCTATCTTTAGGCTAATGCGCTCAATACTCTGTGAGCGTTGTATGCGACAGGATTCTGATACTTCATCTCCGCATTGATTCTACGCTCACAAATCTCAATGCATCTCTCGTGTGCAATATTCTCGGACAAGGCATCAAACGTATCATGTGTAGCGTCAGAGGGCTTTCCGAAATAAACCCTGTAGCCCACTCGGTAGCACACAATACGCCTGCCCAGTCTGTAGATAACTTTGTTACCCCTCTCTGAAATTGTTATACCCTTTTTCATAATTCTATTTATTTAGTTAATGGTAGGTAGCCAATGGCTACCAATTTTAGGCTCTGTTCCATGCTTCCCACGCCTCGTCCGTATTCTTGGTGATTGCGTTGTTCCACAACCTCTCCTGATGACGGAAAATCTTCTGAAATGCTTTTGGGGTTGTCTTTACGTCTACTCTCTTGCCGAGATAAGGTCTGCTGCGAAGACCAGGAATAAACTCATCATAGTCAACGATACACCTTATCATGCCGCTTTCTGTCGGCTTGCAGCTGATAAAGCATCCGTACACTCCAGGATTCTCCTTTCTCATCCACTTAGGATAAGGAAAGTATATACTCCAGGCGTCAATATAGTCACGGAACTTCTTCCTTGTGTCATGATAAAGTCTTGCTTTCATAATTCTTTGTATTTTGGTTGATAGAACCCACGGATGAGCGTGGGCAATTAAGCTCTGTTGTAAAACTCCTGATACTCAGGTTTCATGCTTGAATCTATGCGGGACTGGCATAGTGATTTCGTTTCACTCCTGCCATGTGTGGTAAACGTAGACCAGCATCCACGCTTAGCGTCCCACACACACCACCATACTCTCCCATCAAGAGCGCGACGCTTCTTGGGGATAAATCTTTTTCTTGTCTCATTCATAATCTCTGTATTTTGGTTTGTAGAAGAGGAGCATGCAAGCTCCCCTTGGTTAGGCTACTCCTTCCACCACTCGGCAACATCAGAGCGCTTCAGGTTTCTCTTTTCTAAAAATTCCTTCAGAGTACTACAATATGTATTCATGCTGTAGAAATCTCCCTTGAGTCTTACTATTACCTGCTTCATGATCGTATAAGTTTAATTGTACAACATTGCTTTTCCCTTACACTCTCTGAGCTTGGCAAGCAGATACTTTCTGTCACTGCCGGAGAATGAATCACGCACGAATTTCTCGCACTTCTTCTTCGTCCAGAAATATTCGCTCTCCTTCTTTCCAGGAGATACGCAGAACCACATTCTGCCACCTACAACGTCACACAGACCCACGTAGGCAATACCTTTCTTGAAATCCATAATCTAATCTCATTTAAATGGTTAAACATTGAATATCCCCATGCTAGGGGATATTGTTAGGCTTCCTCATAATCTTCCTCCATCATGGAGTGAACCTCTTCAAGGTAATTGCCGAAATTGTACTTGATGTTGTACGTGCCGAACGCCTTGAAATACCACTCCTCTAGGTACGCTCTATCCTCGTTCGCCTGCTCGCTGTCCTCAGCGGCATCAAGTCTGGCTACCATGGAAGGATACAAATCGTAGTAATCGTCGCCATAGTAGTCCGTCGCCCAGAACGTACCTGTAACGTGTCTGGGATAATCGTTGTACAGATTTGCAAAATTACCATCCATGCGCTGGTCGTTAAGATGGAGATATTTCTTCATCTCTCTGTTTACCTTGCGAGTAAACTCCCATGCAAGGGACTGGATATTCTCACTGAGCACATCTGTAATGTATTCTTCCATGCTATCTGCGTCATCGAATTCCGCAAGACACTCACGATAGAGGCCCTCGATAACCGCGGCAAAACTTTTAAAACCGATATAATCGGCTATTTTCTCGACAACTTCACCCTTGTTGTTCATAACAACTTCTACAATATTCTTTTCCATAATTCATCTGTTTAAATGGTTGATAATGGTTCCCTCCGAAGAGGGATTTTAGCTGATTAAACTCTCGTTGAGCGTGTACGTATCAATATCGTACTCGTAATCGGTTCCGTCGGTACACTGGGATTGATGGCGGTAACCACGCAAATCCTCAATCTGCTCTTTTGTTGCTCCATCGTCCTTGGCTACCTTACAACATCTTCTGATACTACCTGCTACAACAAGTAATTCTCGGCTTCCGTATGTATGCCAGTTGTCTGTGCGATAGAGCGCATAAATTTTCTTTGCCATAATTCTATTTTTAAATGGTTCGTAATGGTTCCCCACATTATCGTGGGGAGTTTTAGCTAGAACATGACGACACTCCAATAGTTGCAGTAGAAATACTTGTACGCTTTAAGCTCATCTGTCTCTGGAACATCTGTAACCTCTAGTTTGCCGGTATCCTTATTCACCTCAGCTACTGAGAATGTATTATCGTGCGTCCACTTGATAAGAGATACTCTCCTTGCTGCATTCTCTTCTGTCTTCAATACTTCGCACTTCAGCAAATCGTCATTCAAAATTTTCTCTAATTCACTCATAATTTACAGATTAATTATAGTTACACATTACTTCTGTTTCACTGGTAATTTCTGCACAATACTTGCAGCGATGGCACATTATGTAGCCTTTTGCCAGTAATTTGCAGAACTTCGGGTATGGGCATTTCTCGCCCATGCCAGCTCTCGTAATCTCAATTTTCTTCATATTTCAATCTTTTTGGTTAATAGAAATCCCCACC
>ERZ1034917.1264-NODE-1264-length-16558-cov-33.750833_pt1 | contig 16558 bp, 41 predicted proteins | sample MGYA00520605_ERZ1034917 | MGnify/ENA primary metagenome ERZ1034917 (study PRJEB33766, sample SAMN09781784) | gut metagenome | biome: gut microbiome | host: Homo sapiens | place: Madagascar | study: EMG produced TPA metagenomics assembly of the PRJNA485056 data... | reverse complement strand
CTTATGAAAGAACTAACACAAGAACAGTTTGAAAGAATCATGAAAGAAACAAAAGAAACAGGCGGCTGCACATTCGAGAACTTCGAAGTCGTCCACTATTCCAGTGGCTACCAAGTAGCGACAACAAACAACACAGCAACAGAAAGCAATATTTCAGAAATTAGAAAAGCGCTGGAAGCTACAAACGGAAATGGTGGAACGTGGCTGGACACCAGCACAGGCGAGCTGTTCATTGACAGCAGTCACCACGTTAACAGCTTAGCTGTAGCAATCCATGAGGGATTGAAATATAAACAGCGTTCAATATGGGACTGGTCCGCAATGGATGAAATAAAAGTGAAATAGGCTTTCAACCCTCAACGGTTGAGGGTTTCCAGATGTCACCGGCTTGGTGATATCTTGAAGCTCAGAGCTTCAGGAGGATAAAAAAAACATGGTAGAAAGTGAAGTTAAAAAAATGACAGATTACCAGTTTAAAACATTACTTATTCAAATTATTAAAAATGTTATTCAAGAAGCAAGAGAAACAAACAAATCTCAGGAGGAAATTATAAAAGAGTTCTTTGAAGAAATAAAAAAAGCTGTCTAGCCAAGTAGACAGCATCGCACCACAGGGGCGTAACCATGGCGCCCCGTCCTTCTTAATCTTATAAGAAGGCAAGAAAAAAAGCAATGGAAAACAGGCATTTTTAAAATCTTTGATGTGAATTTTTAAACGTATAGGAGGAATCAGAAAATGAAAAACTTTACATTATCAGAAAGCTATAACAATTGTAGATTCTTTTACAATTGTGACCAGAAAAATGCAAAAGGTGAAACGTTACAGGTAGAAATAAGTTTTATAAATGATTGCACCGGGAAACATTCACTTCCCGCCCTTTGGAAAAAATCCGGATATATTGACCACGTTTTACAAAGTTATATTTGCGTTAACACCTATGTTACAGACAGCAAAGGCGATTGCTGGGGATTATATAATCCGACAGTTTTAGAAGGTAAATGTGCTTTATGTTTTGACTGGATGTTTGAAGTCAGCAGCGAAAACGTTGAAAAACTTCTTTCCGAAACTTTCAGGCGTTTCATGGAATGCTAAACAATTGATTTTCAAGCAAAATTTAAATCTGAGACATTAAAAAAGGAAGGTATATAGATATGTTAGAACATGAAGAATTAATGAATGAAATTTGTGAAAAGCTCATAAATTTACGTACGCACATGGATGAACGCTGGAATGAGAAGAATGTAAAGAAAAAATACATAGAAGAGTTCGCTGGATGGTATCCAACAATCAGAAATCTATACGGATTAGGCTTATTAAATGAAGAAGAAGAAGTGATTATTCTAAGAAGCTTAGACGCTTTCACAAATACAATCTGCAGAGATCTTGAAAGCAGAATTCAAATAAGAGGTTTATAAAAATAAGCAAAACTCAAATCTTTGATTTCAATTCTTAGGGGTATAACCCCTTTCCATAATGCAGCCGTAGACGGTCACAAGCCCGAAAAAATGCAGAGTGTGGATGCTATAGGAGTGTCGAAAAGCTCCAAGGAGGAAAAAATTATATGGCATACTATGAAATTAATGAATCAAACGCACGCACATCACATGATTTAATGAGCTTCAGCGATTACAAACAAGGAAGCGCAACAAGCGAATATCGCCAAAGTGTGGATGAAGCAAAGAAAAGCCTTGATATTGTTTTAAGCAAGTGTAAAACAGAAGCACAGAAGGAACATGCGAAAGAACTATTTGATAAGTACTGCAGAACTTTAGCGTATGCAATTAATGAAGATAACAGAATTGGATGTATGTGTCCTTCCGTAATGATTAGCGGAGGATCTAACTTCCCTACCAGAAAGAAAGAAAAGCAGGTTGCAGCATGGGATTCTAATCGCGAAAACTTCACTAAAGCTGAGCACTATTTAACCCTTATGAAAGGTGTATACCGTCAAGGCATTCAGAGCAACGATCCTGAAGCACTCACTGCTTTGAAGGAAAAACTAGCAAATTTGAAATCTAACCAGGAAATCATGAAATGTGTGAATGCTTATTACCGTAAGAACCACACTTTGGATGGTTGCTCATTGCTTACCGATCAACAAATTTCAAGCCTTAAGAAAGGAATGGAAAGATGGGGAAGCAGAAAGCCATTTGCATCATATACATTGCAAAATAATAATGCTAATATTAAAGCTACAGAAGCACGCATCAAAGACTTAGAAGAAGCAAAAGAAGCTGAACCAACTGAAATAGAATATGACGGTTTCACCTATGTAGAAAACACAGATGAAATGCGTGTACAGTTTATCTTTGATGGGAAACCAGACGAAGAAACAAGATCTCTTTTGAAATACTGGGGCTTTAGATGGGCACCATCACAAGGAGCTTGGCAGAGACAGCTTACCAGCAATGGGAAGTATGCTGCTAAAGAAGTTATTAAAAGGTTAGCAAATTAAGCAAAATTCAAATCTTTAGGGGTAATCTTTAAAGGTATACCCCTATTGATTATGTTATGTATAATATTTTTGGAGGTAAAATTTATGGCATCAAAATTAACTAAAGTAAAATTAAATATAAAGCATTTTTTCGATGGATTTATGCAAATATTCTGTGCATATGCTGACAAATATATCTTTTCAAATCTGAACATTCCATGGCGACATGAATATAGGTGGGAAAAGCGTCCATATCTTCCATCAAAAGAAAGCTGTGAGTATTACGGTATCGAATACGGTGTAGAACAGCCAGGAGGATTTCAACTTGTTCTATACGATAAAAACCGTCCAGTGTACTCAGCAGGATGTATGTTATTTGGAAAAAGCTACAGAGAAGAATCTGTTCAGAGAACGTATAATACCTTTTATAAGGTCATGGACAACTACATTGAATCGCACAAATATTTTTCAATGTTTTTATGGTATTTAAAACATGTCACTTATATTGGATTATGGTAAAAATAAGCGAAAATGTTATGATAGTTATGTAAGAAAGAGGTAATACAATGTCCGGTGAAAAGAAAAAATTCAACAAAAACAAATATGATCAGAAATTTCATAAGGAAAACTATAAAAGATATGGAATTTTATTTAGACTCGGAATGGATGACTCAATAATAAAAAAGCTAGAATCCGTTCCAAATAAAACAGATTACATCCGACAGCTAATACTTGCTGACATCGAAAAAAACAAGCAAAATTAAAATCTTTGACACCAATTATTAAACGTATAGGAGGATACGATGGCAAAACTATCAGAACATGATTACAAGCATTTTAAGCAGCCTATTCGCATTTCTGCAGAAACTGCTCCTATTCTGGGATTGGAGCCAGGAACTGAACTGCCTGGAATGTACAACTGGATCCTGACAGACTTTGGAAAGCCCGTGATTTCTGTTGGATGCACAGAACTTGAACAGAGCGATGAAATGGATAAGATTGTAGCTCAGAAGTTTTTTGAAGCAATGGACAAATACATTGAAAGTCACAAATACTATTCTCTTGAGCAAGAATTAATAGACAAAGCAAACCAGTGTAAAGTAATGGAGGAATTTTAAAATGGAAGACGCTTTAGAATTAGCAAGAAGAATAAAAAAAGAAACTGATAAGTCTTTTGAAGACGCACACAAACTACTTGTTTCTATATTTGGAGAAGATGGATTAGATATGGATATAGCACATGAACGTTATCAGTTCTGTGTAACTCTGAAGAAAAAAGAAGATGAGAAGATTGTAGAAAAATTCGAATCTGTTCCAAACAAAACAGACTACATCCGACAGCTGGTACTTGCTGACATTGAAAAAAACAAGCAAAATTAAAATCTTTCACTTTAATTTTTGAAGGTATATGGGTATTTACATTGAACAAATTGTGTCTTAATATGTAAATACCCTATTTAATAGGGTATTTATGGAAAGTATGAAAATTATTAGTGCATCAGATAATGATGAACTTCTCACTTATTTTAGGGATAAAGGTTTCAACATTAAAAGCGAGTGGAAAAAACTTGGAATCAATGATAAAGAGCAAAGAAAAATAATGGAAGAGATTCTCGCTGAATTAAAGCTCCTAATTAATTCAAATGGAATTAAGAAACACATTCAAACCGGCAACATTAACGATGTTTGCATTGTAAAAATCAGAATAAGAAACTTTAAACAAAAAAGTGGGAAAAGCTCTGGTTATCGAACTTATTCTCTAATCATATCAAATCAAAATCTCGCGATTCTATTTGATATTTATCCTAAAAATGGATCAAATGGGAAAGATAATATTTCCGATACAGAGAAAAACAAAATGAAACAAATAGTAAATTATTTCAAGAACTAAATTTGGAGGAAAAATTATGTTTGATATTTCTAAATTAAAAGCAATTAAAGGTGTTGTCTTGGAAACTGCACAGTCGGAAGAAATTTCAGCAAATGATATCAAAAGAATAAGAAACGATATTTTCCATATGTCTCAGTCTTCATTTGCACTTGCTTTAGGAGTTTCCAAGAAAACTATAGAGGCGTGGGAATGTGGAACAAACGATCCAAGTGGAACAGCAAAAAAATTGCTGTATCTATTAGAAAACAACACGCATCTAATGAAGCAACTATACAACGTAGTTGATGAAAGAAATGAAATTGCTCCAACTAAATATACTTTTGAGTGCACCAATGAAATTGAAAATGTGCCTTCATTAACTAGATCGAATACTTTTTATAGATTGAGGGATAACATAAATGGAACAAACAAATTATTTGCCTAATAGTTTGGCTTATTTAGGATGTTGGCTATCTAAATGTGACTTGAACAGATCACCTGATGATGACATTATAAAAATAAATGTTTCAATACTTAATTTAAACTTAAACAAAAACACGAACCAGTTTACAGTTACCTATCAGTTCCAGTTGATCTCTAAATCTGAAAATAAATCTGTTGTACAATACATCTGTCTATTTGATGTAAACAACAAACCCTTTTTCGATAACTTCATCAAAAAAATTGAAGATGATACTACCGAATTAACTGAAGAAAACAAATCATTCCTATTGTTGATGTTGCGAACATCTTATCCTTATATTCGGCAAGCACTCTTTTCATTAACAAACGATTTATGTACACCGATAAATTTACCAATCTCTGATGTTAAAGACTTATTAGATAATGGTCTGGAGTTTACGCGTAGGTCACAACCAGAGTGAAGCAAGTATCATTGAGAGTAGTAGAAGAAAAGCACCGCATAACTTGCGATGCTTTTTCTCTGCAACATAAGAAGAAAAACACAACTCTTGTTATAGGCTTCTTCCTAGTTTTTGATATACACTGCTCATGATCCTGTAAACTTGGATTTTAGAATATCCTAGCTTTTTTCCAGCTTGTTCATAATTGGAAGTGGAATATACCGCTTCAAGAGTCTTGCGTTCTGTCTCTGTCAATTCAGAAAAGCACAAGTCTTTTTTTATTTTGTTTTGTTGTTTATGCAGCATAGACTTTTTCTTTTCTAGTTTTTGAATTTTAACTATCATATTGGCAAGTTTTTCATCATTGGATATTCCACCAGAAGATTGTTGTTTGTCATAAGATATAGATTTGGTTCCAGTTACCCTTTGACGTATTTCTTTAATTTCCATATCTACAGTTTCAATTTTTAAAGGTATGGTAAAGAAAAACTCAGCCAATTTACCATTAACAACTCTTTTCCTCGCTTCGTTCTTCTCCATTAAATACTCCTCTCGCTCTTTGTATATCCAACCATTTGTAATAGTATCCTTGCCAGAAACAAGATTTCATTAGCTTCTCTATTTTTTCCTGGTCTACACCTTCATATATAAGTTCATTATATAACTCTTCATTCAAATTAAATAATGCACTATATAGTTTCTTTTGTTTTTGCATTAAACCTCTCTACCAAGTGGTTTTAGATTATAAACACGTTCATCTGTGGCACTTAACGGCTTTGAATAATAAATAAAAGCATTGTAGCCATCTTGTGTTGTATATACTGTTTTGATCCAATTATTTCTTGGAAATGTAACCGGAATTTTTTCCTTATTGTATTTTAATCCGTATTTGTACATTAGAATGGTAAATCCTCCGAAGTAATTCCATACTCTGCATATCCTTCTGTTTCTTCTTTAGTTTCTGGTTGCTGTGTATCCTTAGGTTTGAATGATAGCTTATCAACATGATCACATATCACTTCAGTAACATACACAGTTTTTCCATCAGTATCTTTATAGTTTCTGGTTTGAATTCTACCCTGTAAAGCGATTGCATCACCTTTCACACAATATTTTGCTAAAAAGTCTGCCGTGCTATTCCAGGCAACACACATAATAAAATCTGCTTCTTTTGTTCCATCTTTTTTCTTTGGTCTATCTACAGCAATTGTAAATCCACAAACACTGTGACCATTTGGAGTCTGCTTAATCTGCACATCTTTGCAAATTCTTCCTGTAAGTACTACATTATTAATCATTGTTAATATGTCCTTCCTTTCATAATTTCTTTGATTTACTCAACCTTAAATCACACGGAAGACAATAATCTTTTCTTGAATTTTTACTAAATTCAAGAATACATTTACCATCAGCGTTTTCATAACGAACACCATCTTTACTTATAACTAACGTAGTAGCAATTTTAGCTCTTTCCTGCGCAATTGCGCCTTTTAGCTTCTTTAGTGTTTCTTTACGTATTTTCTTTCTACTCGAAGAAAAACCTTTGTATAGTTCTTCCAAAAATTCAATTGTGTATGGATTCATAATCCAAGCTCCTCAAGCGTGTACTTTCTTCCGAGTTCCATGCCTTTGTACATAGTATTTTCTTCAAATTTTGGAAAAAACATAATTTCACAACGATTAACGCGAACGCATATATAATCATAAGTGTCTACTTTTGAATGGATCTTTTCAATATAGCTTACATTTTTCCTAAATGGCTTAATCACTGCTGATAAGTATTTCTTCTCGACATCATCCAGAATAGTTTCTTTGCATTCTTCTAAAAGCCATTTCATAACACGTTCTTTACATTCTCGACAGTCTTCACAACGTTCACCATGCTTGATTAAATCTTTAACACAACAATTAATTATTGTTTGTGGGCTATTTAGAATAGCTTCTTTATACTTTTCAATGTTCAACATTTTATTCTCCTTCTGTAGAATTTCTTTCAGTAAATCCATTCATAATCACTTCTTTAACCGGGAAGAATGATATCTCATATGCATATTGGTTTGTCTTTCGTGGTTCTAACTGAATAGATGTATATGTAACATCATCCGACAGATGTGCATAAAATAATTTGTATTCATCTTCGCCAGTTCTGATTGTCACATTCAAATCTCCATCATCGTCTGTCTTAATCGAAATATATCCTTCAACTGTAAACAATGGCTCATTCGTTCTGGTATTTAGAGCTACTACTTTTCTTCTAACTTTGAAGTTATTGGCATCATTTCTTAGATTATAATTAACTCTATATGATTTTTGACATCCGCACAGCATAATTAATACTATAAATAACATTGATAGTGCTATTGTTATTTTAACTTTATATTTCATCATTATAGGCCCAGCTCCTCGAGAGTATAATTTTCACTTGGCACCATCCCTTTATACATTGTGCTTTCTCTAAATATCGGAAGACTAATAAAATCTGAACCGTATCGCATTACATCAGACCTCACAACAATTCTGATAAAGCAATTTTCATCATCACATCTAGCTTTATAAATATACTTAACCCTGCTTCTAAACGGTTTAATAACTGATCTTAAATATGATTTTTCTACATCGTCTAAGATTGGTTCTTTATAAGGTTGAGCCATCCAATCCAGAATATCACCTGTAAATTGTTCGTTACCAGTTTCATAACCATATTTAATATTTCTATCAAGTTCACGTTCAATTTGAAGAATTATATTTTGTGGAAAAAGGTAGTCAGTGCAAAAAAAATTCTTCAATTCCTCTTTGTAATGCTCTAGGTTTGTTTCTTTATTCATATCTATTTTCCTTTCAATTATCATTCATTTTTTCAATTATATAATCTACTGAATCCTTAATTACGTCTTCTACATTTTGAACATTTTCTGTTGTAACTTGCGAAGAAACAATCATTTGAAAATATGTTTCTTTGGATGGAGTAAAAATGTATACAGCAGAAAGCACAGCAAAGCTTAAAACTAATTTTTTTAAAATACCTTTTGCATTTTTCAGTTCTTTGTCTTCATCAGAATAGCCTTCAATCTTTAAGGCAGCACACATCAAAAAAGCTGCTGTGGTGATAATACCTACTGTTAATAAAACAGTCCCGGCTATGTTGTTGATACCTTCAGAAACTTTCACAAGATAAAATATCCATGGATTTATTATAGGTTTCATAATTATAGTCCAAGCTCCTTTAATGTGTAGTTCTTATCAACCTTCATTCCTTTGTACATAGCATTTTTTTTAAATAGCGGAAAGGCAATATTCTCTTCGTTAAGACCATATTTGATAGATTTCATAACAATTATAATGTACTGGTAATTTTCATCATATTGGTCAGTCTTATAAATGTGTAAAACCTTGTCTTTAAACGGCTTAATAACTGCTTTCAAATACGCTTTTTCTACATCATCTAAAACCGATTCTTCATAAGGCTGTGCCATCCAGTTCAAGATTGCATCTGTAGGATGTTCTATAGGGCTAATTTTAATTTGTCTGTCAAAGCGTTTACTGATTTTTCTAAAAACCTCTCTTGGATTGTCATAATCATCTAACAAGATTTCTTTTAATTCTCCTTTATAGTGTTCTAAGTTTGTTTCTTTTCTTACTTCTTTAGTCATTTTTCTTATCCTCAATTTCGTTAATGCAACTTAAAAATTCATACCATAGGCAATATTGGCTGAGAAAGCCACCACGTCTGTAAAGCATCGGACATTTGTCACATGTTTTTTGTAAATCACAATTGTGTTTTATATATGCATCAATCCAGTCAAGATGCTCGTCTATTTCTAATAATTCATCCTGCATACTTTCCTCATTCGAATACTTTCTATCTTTTCCAAGCAGTCTTCCGCTGTCATCCATCCTACAGGATCACTATGATAGTCCCACATTTCCAGAAGATTCGTTTGAGATCCGTAAGAGCCAAAATGTTCAATGATTGAAACGTAAATTCCGTCATAATTAACGATTATTTGAAAGCCATCAAACTTTTTTTGAAATTCGAAAGGTATTTTTCTCTTCTGCAATTTATCTTTGAGTCTATATATTTCTGTATATTTCATATTGTTTGTTCTTGCCTCCTATTAATACATTCATCAGCTCATCCAAAATGTTTGTTGTAATCTCTGCTAAATCAAGTAAGTCTTTATAAATCTTCTTGCATAATCTTCATGAATCATTGATCGTTGCACTTTCCTATCTTTGCCTTTGCAAAAATTAATTGTTTTCGGTTCATTTATGATAATAGGTTCATCAAACAATATATTTTCTTTTGGCTCAATATTTATAAAGAAGTATTGTGTAGGTTTTTTAAAATAGTCTCCATTTTCACGTCTGTTTTTATCTATGATTTTAGCTTTGATTGCCCAATATTTTGTTAGGTAATGAGTAGTAGAATATGGATTTTCAATTACTAGTCTTAACCCCCCCCTCAAAGCAACGATTGCAAGCATTGTAATGTATTCATACAAATCATGAAGTTCTTTATGCAGTTTCATATCCAACTGCAATTTTTTAATATCACTATAGTTTTTGTATTGATAGCTAGTTCCTCTGAAATGAAGTTGTATTTGATCTTCAAATCGTATGCATGGAAAGAAAGCGAGTATTAAATCTTCTTTCTTCATTCCATCAAAAATAGAATCTCTATAACAATATGCTTTTTGAATCTCATCAAACAAATCTATAACATGATCTGTTTGATTAAAATCATTTGCTATGTCGTAGTCTTTGGCATCGTATCCAAGTTTTATAAATTCTTTTTTGAATGTTCCAGACTGTTCAAATAAGCAATGAATTTTCATATTATTTGTTCTTCTCCAATTTGAATCTTGTAGTCATCACAATATGTGCAGTGCATCAATCTGTAGTTGCATCTGTCTTCTTCGACTTTCATTTTCTGACTACAAACTTCACAAATTAAATCTTTGAATTTGAATCTTCTTGTGCCAGCAATTACTTTTCTTTGAAAGTTATTTCTATTAAAGTCTAGTTCTTCCATTCTGAATCCCTCACTATCACTATGATCATAATTATTGTGGATACCAGGCATAGGCCACCAAACACAGCCAATACATGATAGGCCATCTCGAAAGAGCTGGTTATCATATGATCAATTGCATTGATTATCTCTCTTGTTATTTCTTCCACTTTCGTTTTCCTCTAGTCTTCATTTCTATCAAATCATCAGAATCTGTTTGACTTGTTCAACCGTACATTCACAGGTTTTGGCAATATGATCCAAATCATCCCAGTAGGCATTTCTTCTTCTGGCATCATATAAAGCTTTTACTTTGCCTTTATCGACGTTCTTGTTGAAGACTGCCGCCTCTGTTTTTCCTTCCATCAGCATTCTTCCAACCGTAGGCCTGGAAACGCCAATCATGATAGCAATGTCTTTCATTGACATTCCAGTGTTGAAAAGATCCACTGCTTTTTTTGTCTTATCAAGTCTTTCCTGAATCATCTGCTCTTTTGTTCTTTTAGACTGTTTGCGTCTTTTGTTTTTTGTATGTATTCGCACACCATTTTCATTGTTTTTTCTATCCATTTTCCACCCCTCCGCAATTTAACCGAATTTAAGTTAAGTAAGATTCTGAGAAGAGCCTTTTTTTATCATTCTGTCTTTTATTCATCGAATGTTTTTACTATTTCGCTTTTTCAGAATCTTACATAATGAGCCATGTAAGAAACTATCAGTGAAACTTATCAAATCCGTACTCAATTGATGCTCTGATCTTCATTACTTCGTCTTCTTCCAGACAAATATACCTTGCTGTAACAACAGCGCTGGAATGGCCTAAAACACGCATTACTTTGAAGATGTCATGGCACTCATCATACAGCCATCTAGCAAAGCTTTTACGGAGTGAGTAAGCTCCAACGATGTAGTCAATACCAACATCTTTTGCCAGTTCAGATGTGAATACCCATGCCGTCTGACGTGTTAATGGCTTGTTTGGACTTGATAGATGTGCGCGAAAGATAAATTCATCACGGGTATACTCATACTTCTTCACATAGTCTAAAAGTAGCTTATACAGGTTATCTCTGAGCTCGAACTGTTGTACCTTGCCAGTCTTGTGCTCTTTCACTCGGAAACAACCTCCAGCAAAGTCTCTGGGTGTCATTTCAAGAATTGTATTAGTACGGCATCCAAGGTTAACACCTAGCATCAGCAACATATAGTTACGATCCTGTCTGTAAGCATTATCAGTACCAGGAATTGCTTTCTGACAGCGCACTAACTGTTCACGCTGCATCTTTTCAAAATCCTCTTTCTTGATGTACCACATAGTCTGCTTGCCAAGCTTGCTGGCTGTCTTGCGCTGATAGTCATCCAAAGGATTGTCCATCCTCTTAGGCATCTTCTTCGGCACTTTCTTAGTCTTGGATTTTTTCTTTCTGTAGTACTCTGCCATTATTTATTCAAAGCTTTCTTCCAGTGGATAACATTCATTTTCTACTTTTTTGTATGCATCCAAATACCATTCTTGCCTATCACCGTTGTATGTCACTTCATAGTACATACCATCTAGCAGATTAGTACCAATCAGATACTTACAGTTCTGCAATGTGTTACACTTCCAGACAATGTGTGGAGCTTTGTCGGCTGCACGTACAGTATTTTTTACACCCAAGTGTTTTTCTACATATTTTGCTACTAAATTTAAAGCACACACATCCATGTTATGATTCATCATTTTATTCTCCTCTCAATTTCTTTCGTTCATTACAACAGTCTTTGTCCAGCTTTTTGCCTCTTAGTTTTTCTCTGCTAATCATCTTCGCAATCTCCAACCATTTTGCAAAATAGATTCAAGGCGAGTTTGCCATTATATAAAATGTCAATATCTGAGCCGTAGTATCCGTTCTGCCAAGAATAGCACGGAACAAAGAACATCTTTCCTTCATTCCCGAATCTGAATCCAGCTTGGTCAACTGCTTCAAACTTTAGATCTTCGTCAAACTCTGTTTCTTTTGCTAAATCATCCAATTGTTTAAAATCAGCATAATTATGTTCGCAGCAGTCTTGCTCGTGGTGAAATGTAATTGTGTTTCCATTATCGAAAACAATAAATAATTCTGTGCATTGTTTGATTTTCATGATTCCTCAAACTCCTTCTGGATTTGTTCCATAATCTCTTTCCCTTTGGTTTTTGCTTCTTCCTCGGTTCTAAAACAATTTCCACACTTCCAAAGACACGAGTCAATAGTTTCTCCTTCCCACGTGAGAGAAATTGCCCGTTTCCAACCGAATGCTGCCTCTTCTCGTGTCCGCATAGACTTTGACACAATGCCACAATCTGTGCATTTAACAATGTATAGAAAGCTATTTGTCACAGGATCGTTGTGCTCCCAGTCAGTTTCGATTCTTGCAGTACCTTTGCATTTAGGGCATTTCCTTAGCTTAATCATTTTCCGGTACTCCCTAAGCCGCCAGTTCTTACGGCTTTAACGTCATCATCGTCAGTCAGATAGTATCTTTCGAAGATACCTTGCATATATCTCTGATCTTGTTCTATGCATACTGCCTGATCACTTGTGTTGATTAAAAATGCATGTATATGGTCTTTGTAGTCACTGTCAATGATGCCTACAGAGTTTGTAAGAGTTATTCCTTTACGTCCTAAAGACGATCTTACATACAGCTTTAAAACAATCCTTGGATCATCAATATCCACACTCACGCATGTGTCAAACTCATAGATTTCATGTGGCATGATCCATATCTCTCTTGGGGAATAAAAATCATACCCTGCGCTACCTTGTGTAGCTCTGACTGGCGGCTTAATACCACCGTGTGCAATAAATTTCATTCTTCAATTTCCTTTCTGTGAAGTACTTGTTTCTAGCATTTGCCATTGAGGAACTCCTGCTAGTTCTTCGAGCTTTCCTTCTCTGATCAATCTGTCATTCTTTCTGCCTGCTATAGAGACATAGCGTTTCATAAACCATGGCCACTTAAACTCAATGTCTTTACTGTCGGACTGACTCATCTGTCTGAGCTGGTCATATGTCAGGATTTCTTTTGTTATGTCATCCAGTGCATCAAATTTCTGCTGATCAATGTGTCTGTCTTGGCTCATGCTGCGCAAAAATCCACGCAGTTCAGTCCATGCCTGATTCGCTAAAATATCAGCATCCGGCTCTATTTGAGCTCTGACATCTGCAACAATATCCGCTACCTGTGGTGCATATTCTCTTCTGCAGTTTGTAATAATATTCAGCACTGCCTGTTCTACAAGACTGTACGGGAATGGTTCTAGTACCTTTTGCCATACATTGAGCTTTAGTGCCATTTCATTAGCAGTCATGTTTTTAAAGCTTTGAGGATATTCACCCTTGAGAATATTCAGAATCTTCCTGGTATCATCTAAAACCATAGTTCTGCCTCCTTTCCTTTGGCTTGATACGGTTCATCATTCCATCTTTCACCATTTAGCCATGTAGTGGCTAACGGTATAAACTGAGTGCCTTCTGCCTTTGCTTTAGGCACTACTGTGACATTTAAGCCATTCATGATGCTGTTAAAAACATCCTGTGTTTTGCAAATTTTAATAAACTTGTCATGTGCTTTTTTCTTGTCCGAATGCTTTGGATAAGCGTTCCAAAACGTGTTAAACCATGATTCCTGCAAATCAATCACATCAGTATCAGTGCATTTTGCACGATATATTGGATTCGGATTAGGATTCGTATTCGGATTAGGATTGGATTCGGATTGGATTACGGTAACATCTGATATCATTTGATTGCATTTGATATCATCTGATATCATTTGATTGCAAGTTGCGTCTGGTGCCGGATATTTAGACTTTTTTGACCTGATCTGTTGATAATGTTCCCAGTTAACAATCTGAATGTAGGATTTAGCTTCAACCTTATAGGTGTAAATCATACAAGCTGAGGTTAGACTATTAAGAGCATTTTTAATCTGATCAAGTCTTACGTCTTTTAGTGGAAAGCACATTCCACGAATGACAGCAGGTCTACCATCAAACCTTCCGTAATCATCCACATTAACAAGTAATCTGTAAAACAGAACTTCTTCAAACCATGTCAAGCCATCTATGCTATCACTTCTGCAGATAGAGTCTCTAAGAATTCTGTTTGGCATAATTCGTCATTTCCTGTCACTCCACTTCTGATGTATCTTAGGCTTTGCCAACTTCTCAACAGTTGTTTCAGTAGCAAGGGTTATCCGTGCGAGTGCTGCCATTAACTTATTAGATCTTCTTAATCTGTCGTCTACCTGTTCTTCTACTGATGCGTGAGAATTAAGTGAATCTCGAAGTGTTCCATAAAGATCTGTTTGCATCATCCGAATGTAATTAAGCTTAGAATCAATGGAAGATTCCTTTTCTTTGAGATAACTCACAGTCTTTCTAACTGCTTTGATATCATCAGTAATTTCAGCAATAGCTCCTATTGCCATTACAAGAAGTATCAGAACTCCTAGCAACATTAATTTCTCCGCCATCTTTTACTCACCTCCATGTAGATCAGCGATAATGCTGTTAATGTATATCCAGCAACATTCCATGTTGTTAACCATAATGCGATGGATAGAACGAACATCAGAGCACATACAGTGTCTTGCGTTTCCATCAAGGTTTTTCTTCTGCCAGTCATGCACAAGCCCTCAAATTTCTAATTCTTTCTTCAAGGTGCTGATTTGCATGGAATAATCTATTATTCAGTTTGATAGCTGATTTAATCTTCCTTTCCTGTTCTGCAACAGTATCTTCAGAATGCTGAAACTTAATCCTCCATTCTTCAGCTTCTCTTTTTAAAATTGCATTTTCTCTTGTGAGATTTTCGATAATTTCTTGGTTTGTCATGTGTTTCTCCTGTATAATAGAAACGTCTTAATATAAGACGTTTATTTTGTGGTATTGCTTACTTATTCGCCTTTGGAAGCAATACCTTTTTTTGTTTATTGATAACATGATGGCTGTCAGCTGATAATGAGTGATTCTTTCACAACTTCTAATTGGCATTCCAGATAATCGCGAACATTATTTGTTACTTTCATAACATCCCTGCCTGTCAAAGCAGGGTTGTTTTTGAATTCCTGCATGATCATGTCAAATAGCTTTTTCTGTTCTTCAGTAGTTTGCTGATAAAACATAGTGTTCTTGTAATTTTTATCAGTGCCAAAATAACCATCATATTCCTTTTTTAATTCATCGCTGTTCATGCATTTCTCCTTTCTTTTGAAATGCTTATGAAATCATTTTGTCAATTTTTTCAACAAGTTCATTCGCAGAAACTTCATTTGAAGATGAATCAGAATTTACTTCAATCTTTATGTCCGGCTTTAGATCAACATGCTTTAGATCAACATTTAGATCAGGCTGGGAAATGTCTTTAACTGAGAAAGATAAATCATCTACATCAGATTTCTTGAATACACGAATATCACTAAGAAACTCGTAGTGTTCAGAACACTCATTCTTTCCATTTAGTTCCGCATTTTTTAAACAACTTGGCTTTTGCTCTTCCAGAAATTTTTCCAGGTATTGCAATTTCGAATCCCATCTCTTGCAGTTATTGTTGTCGATATAAATCCATACAAGTCCATTTTTTTCTGTTCCATGTTTATCCTCCTTGCTTACTACCTTCTCACTTCATCATTCAGAATTAATTGCTGAAGTGTTTTGATTGAATATCCAGTCACCTTGCAAAGACTAGTTATCTTAATCTTTGTAGGTTCAACACGGAATTCCATCTTTCCATCAATCTTGTTTACTGCTTCTTCGTAAATACGCTTTGCTCTTGCTTGTGATATCCCTAATAGAGTGGATATGTCACTTTTTGTAAGGTAGGCTTGTTGCACTATTTGCCTACGTGTTTTCTTTGGCTGGCACATATTTCCTTGTCATCTCCTTTCTTTTTCTTTTGTTTCGAATTCTTCGAATAAATTTTTCAGTGCTTTTCTAACAACTTGGTTTTTGCTCAGATCTTCACGCTTTGCAATCTCATCAAGGCGATTACTCATTTCCTGAGAAATCCTAAGAGTGAACTTAATTTCATCTAGTGTCATTGTGGTGTCTCCTTACACCAATATGTTAGCATGACACCATTATAGTGTCAACAAAATGTGCCGCTTTACATGACATCATTTTGACCTTAAAATAAAAGTACGGAGGTCTCTCGCAATGTCAGACAACACAGCAAGAATCACTTTTAGAATGAGCCAGGAACTTTTCGATAAGATTAAAGAAAGTGCCAATAAACATCACAGATCAGCAAACGCTGAGATGATTGTTGCTATTGAAGAATTCCTTAAATCTCATGAAAGTACTTCATCAGAGAAAGAATCACAAGAGCGTTCAAAGTAAGATTGAACTTCT